>Ga0187810_10000665_pt1 | contig 12513 bp, 12 predicted proteins | sample NC_wetland_sal_i_9_FD_132963 | JGI IMG/M metagenome (GOLD analysis project Ga0187810, IMG submission 132963) | Wetland sediment microbial communities from Neuse River Estuary, North Carolina, USA - ASW_5 | ecosystem: Environmental > Aquatic > Freshwater > Wetlands > Sediment | place: USA: North...
ATCGAGGCCGCAGCAGCAGCTGGAGCCACCGCCGCCATCCAACCCGGAGGCTCGGTCAAGGACGCAGATGTCATTGCCGCCGCCGACAAGGCAAACATGGCCATGATCTTCACCGGACGCCGCCACTTCCGGCATTAAAAGCCTGCCTGAAAATGGGAACGGCGGTCTTTCCAATTTCTCAACCAGGCTCTAAAGTCGCTTGCAATGACTGAGTCGGAAGATCGCTACCAGTGGTGGATCGTCGCGCTTTTGGGAGCCACTGCTATCGCCCTTGGAGCCTTTGGGGCGCATGTGTTGGAAAAAGTGCTTACCCCGAAAGACCTCGCCATCTGGAACAATGCCGTCTTCTACCATCTCACCCACGCGATTCTCTGCGCTTTCTGCATCCAAAGTGGCAGGCGGTTGAGTGCCCGCATTTTCACCTTGGGGGTGATCTGTTTTAGCGGCAGTCTCTATTTATATGTATTGACACATTTTTTCCCGCTCGTCTTTCTCACCCCCGTGGGAGGCGTTTTCCTCATTCTGGGATGGATTTTTATTCCTCTTAAAAAGTAATACGCACAAATGCGCTAAACTATTTGAGTATCAGCGCTTTACATCTTCTTGAAAACCTTTAGCAAAGAAAAGGTTTCGATAGATCGATAAATTAGTTTTACTACTCAAAAAATTCTGATACATACCAATAGCTTATGACAAAGGAAGCCGCACACCACCAACCGCTGGATATCCAAAAAGACTTCCCCTCCGTCTCCTACGCAGAGTGGAAACAAGTCGTGGAAGCCGAACTCAAGGGCGCACCCTTTGATAAAAAGCTCACCACCCAGACCTACGAAGGCATCACCCTCCGCCCTCTCTATACAGCGGAAGATACCGCCGACCTGAAATATCTTCAGACCTTTCCCGGCTTTGCTCCCTATGCCCGTGGATGTCACGCCGCCGGATATCTGGCAGAACCCTGGGAAGTTACAGAGGAAATCCCCTATCCCAGCCCTCGTGAGTTTAATGATGCCGCCCGTCACGATCTCTCCCGAGGCCTGACCGCCCTGCAACTGAACCTCGACGCCGCCACCCGTGCCGGTCTCGACCCCGACTGGTCCAAGGCCGGTGACGTGGGCCGTGGCGGAGTCTCCATCGCCACGCTGAAAGCCCTTTCCGTCGCCCTCGAAGACATCGACCTCGAAAAAGTCTCCCTCTTCGTCCGCTCCGGTTCATCCGCCCTCCCCTTTGCCGCCCTGTTCGCCGCCCTCCTTCGTCAGCGCCAAATCGACCTGACAAAGGTTCATGGCTGCATCGAGATGGACCCCCTCGGCGTACTCTCGCACGAAGGCCGTCTTCCTTATTCGCTAAACGGCGCCTACCGCGAAATGCTCCAGCTCACCCGGTGGGCCATTCAAAAAGCCCCCAACCTCCAGACCATCTGCGTCCATGGTCGCCCCTACCACGAAAGTGGCGGCTCCGCTGTGGAAGAACTCGCATTCTCCATTGCCACCGGCACCGAATACCTCCGCGAAATGATCCAGCGAGGCTTGAAGGTGGACGATGTCGCCCCGCGCATCCGCTACAATTTCTGCATCGGCTCGAACTTCTTCATGGAGATTGCCAAACTCCGCGCCGCCCGCGTCCTTTGGGCCCGCATCGTCGAAGCCTTTGGCGGTTCGGAAGCCAGCCAGCGCATGAATCTCCACGTCAAGACCAGCCTCTGGAACAAGACCCTCCTGGATCCCTACGTGAACCTTCTCCGCACCACGACCGAAGCTTTCTCCGCCATCCTCGGCGGCACCGACAGCCTCCAAGTGGGGCCATTTGATGAAGCGGCGGGATTGCCGGATGAATTCAGCCGTCGCATCGCCCGCAACATCCAACTCGTCCTCCGCTACGAGGCCCAGACAACCCGCATCGTCGATCCTGCTGGCGGTTCCTGGTATCTGGAATGGCTCACCGATGCCCTCGTTCAAAAGTCTTGGAAACTCTTCCAGGAAGTCGAGGCAAAGGGCGGCATCGCCAAGGCCCTGCAAGAAGGCTTCCCGCAACAGGCCATTGCCAAAGTGGCCGCAGCCAAGTCCGCAGCAGCAGCCAAGCGGAAGGATTCCATCGTCGGCACAAACCAGTACGCCAACATTGGTGAAAAACCGCTTCCAGACCGCAGACCCGACTACATCAATATCTACGAAAACCGCGTCTCACGCGTGAAAGAATTCCGCACCTCCTACGACGTGCAGAAAAACACCCAAGTCCTGGGGAAACTTTCCACCCTGCTCGATGCCTCAGATGACAGCCTCGTCGAGGCGGCCATTGAAGCGGTCACCAGCGGGGCAACCCTCGGTGAAATCACCCGCGTCCTGCGCGCCACCGAACAGGAACATGTCACCATCACTCCGTTGAAAATTCAGCGTCTCGCCGAACCCTTCGAACAACTCCGCGCCACAGCCACCCGCTTCCTGGAAAAAACCGGCTCCCGTCCCAAGGTCTTCCTCGCGACGATCGGGCCCGCGTCCCAGTACAAGGCCCGCGCAGATTTCGCCCGAGGCTTTTTCCAAGTCGGAGGATTCGACCTCATCTACCCCCGTGGACACGAAACAGCCGAAGCAGCGGCCACCGCCGCCGTCGCCTCAGGCGCACGCATCGCCGTTCTCTGCTCCACGGATGAAACCTATCCCGCCCTGGTACCGGAATTCGTCAAGACTCTTAAGTCCGCCAAGCCGGATGCCATCACCATCCTGGCCGGATATCCCGCCGACCAAATCGAGGCCCATAAAGCCTCCGGGATCGACGAATTCATCCACATCCGCGCCGACATCCTCTCCATCCTTCAAAACCTCCAAAAGAAAACCGGAGTCCTTTCATGAGCACCCTGCCCGACTTCACCAAACTCAATTACGTCAAAGAAAACAAAGCCCAGGGAACTTACGAAGCCTGGCGCGCCAAAGTTCACACCGAAACCGGCAAACGGGCCGAAGACTATGCCTGGAAGACGATGGAACAGATTGAACTCCACAGCCTCTACAGCCCGGACGATCTGAAGAACCTCCAGCACCTCGGCTACGCCCCTGGCATTCCGCCCTTCCTGCGCGGCCCCTACGCCACCATGTACGTCCAACGTCCCTGGACCGTCCGGCAGTACGCCGGATTTTCTACAGCGGAAGAAAGCAACGCCTTCTACCGCCGCAACCTCGCCGCCGGTCAGAAGGGCCTCTCCATCGCCTTTGACCTGGCCACCCATCGCGGTTACGACTCGGATCACCCCCGCGTCGTCGGTGACGTCGGCAAGGCCGGAGTCGCGGTCGATTCCATCCTCGACATGAAAATCCTCTTTGACGGCATCCCGCTCGACAAGATGTCAGTCTCCATGACCATGAACGGCGCCGTCCTCCCCGTCCTCGCCTTCTACATCGTCGCGGCGGAAGAACAGGGCGTGAAACAGGAAGTCCTCACAGGCACCATCCAGAACGACATTCTCAAGGAATACATGGTGCGCAACACCTACATCTACCCGCCCAAGCCCTCCATGAGGATCATCGGCGACATCTTTTCCTACACGTCGAAGAACATGCCGAAGTTCAATTCCATTTCGATCTCCGGCTACCACATGCAGGAAGCAGGAGCCACGGCTGACCTTGAAATGGCCTACACCCTGGCCGATGGCTTGGAATACGTCCGCACCGGCATTGCCGCAGGAATGGGAGTCGATGTTTTCGCTCCGCGCCTCTCCTTCTTCTGGGCGGAGGGCATGAACTACTTCATGGAAGTGGCCAAGCTCCGCGCCGCCAGAATCATCTGGGCCAAAATCATCAAACAATTCGACCCGAAAAACCCGAAGTCGATGGCCCTGCGCACCCACTCGCAAACCTCCGGTTGGAGTCTCACCGAGCAAGACCCCTTCAACAATGTCGCCCGCACCTGCATCGAGGCGATGGCCGCCGCACTCGGCCATACCCAGTCCCTCCACACCAACTCGCTCGACGAAGCCATCGCCCTGCCGACGGACTTCTCCGCCCGCATCGCGAGAAACACCCAGCTCTACCTCCAGGACGAAACCGGCATCTGCAAAGTCATCGACCCCTGGGGCGGCTCCTACTTTGTCGAAGCCCTCACCGGAGCCCTCCTCGAACGGGCTTGGGGACACATTCAGGAAGTCGAACAACTCGGCGGCATGGCCAAAGCCATCGAAACCGGCTTGCCGAAAATGCGCATTGAGGAAGCTTCAGCCCGCCGTCAGGCCCACATTGATTCGGCCAAGGAAGTCATCGTCGGCATCAACCGTTACCGCCTCGACAAGGAAGAGCAGATGGAGATTCGCGAGGTCGATAACACCACTGTCCGCGAAGCCCAGCTCAAGCGCCTTGCCACCCTCAAAGCCAACCGCGACGAGCCCAAGGTCCAGGCCGCCCTTAACGGCCTCACCCAGGCCGCCGAAACGGGTGAAGGGAATCTCCTCGCCCTCGCCGTGGACGCAGCCCGCGCCCGCGCCAGCCTCGGCGAAATTTCCTATGCGCTGGAAAAGGTTGTCGGACGCCATAAAGCTGTTATTCGTTCCATCTCAGGCGTGTACAGCAGCGAATTTGGTCAAACCGAGGAAGTGGCAATCGTACAGAAACAGACGGACGAGTTTGCCCAAAAGTACGGTCGCCGTCCCCGCATCCTCATCGCCAAGATGGGACAGGACGGCCACGACCGTGGCGCAAAAGTCGTCGCCACCGCCTACGCCGACCTCGGCTTCGATGTCGACATCGGCCCACTCTTCCAGACTCCCGAGGAAACCGCCCGGCAGGCTGCGGAAAATGACGTCCACGTCATCGGCATGAGCTCCCTCGCCGCAGGTCACAAAACCCTTTTACCGCAACTCGTCAGCGAGCTGAAAAAACTCGGTCGAGAGGACATCATGATCGTCGCGGGCGGAGTCATCCCCGCACAGGACTATGACTTCCTCCTCCAGAACGGCGCAGCCGCCATCTTCGGCCCCGGCACAGTCATCCCCATCGCCGCACAGAAGATTCTCGAGGAACTCGAAAAACGCATCGCCGAGTAAGCCCTCCTCATTTGACAGACCTTGAATCGAATTTAAGCTCTCGCAATGGTTGCTTTCCGCCTGTTGGCGGAAATGAATCCGATCATTTCTAGCGGAAAAAGAAACATGAGCGATTCTGTAACATTTCTCGATGTCGGCCCCCTCACCGAGTTGCCGGAAAAGAAAATCCGGAAAACCTCCGTCGGGGATTTATTCATCGCCTTCACACGGATCGGTTCGGAAGTTTTCGCCTTCCAAAATGAGTGCCCGCACGCCGGGGCTCCGCTGGACGACGGGGAACTTGAGGGTTGCGTCATCACGTGCTCGCTTCACATGTGGAAGTTCAACATCCAGACGGGTGCCGTGGTTCGCGGTGCGGCCGGAACCCTCAAGACCTTCCCGACCAAGATTGAAAACGGGAATGTTTTCATTGGTACGCCGGCGAACTAGTCGGTATGCTCTCGCGCATATGCGCTTGCTTTCGAAATGCACCATAACCGTCATCGATTTTGAGACGACGGGTGCCGTCAATGGCTACCCCATTGAGCCGTGGCAGGTCGGCGCGGCCCGGCTAAAGGATGGGCGTCTGGACGAAACGAAGTCCTTTCGCAGCTTCATTCGGACGGGGGATCGTCCTTTCAACCCCCGGGTTCCCGGACGGCATGCGGAAAACCGTCGCGAGATTCTCCAGGCTCCCCTTCTCTCGGAGATATGGCTTGGGTTGCGCCCCTGGCTGGACGGGCAGATCGTTGCCGCGCACGCCGTCGCCACGGAAAAAAAATTCACCCTCCGCATGGCTCCCCTGCACCCTCCGGCTTATTGGATCGACACTCTTGCCCTCGCCAAAAAAGCGTGGCCGGATGAGAAAAAATTCTCCCTCCAGACGATCCTGCAAAGACTCGGCATCATCGAGCGGATGAACCGCCTCTGCCCCCTCCTCGCCCCGCACGACGCCCTCTATGACGCCATCGGGGCAGCCCTCCTTTTGGAACGTCTCCTGACCCTCGACCAGTGGAAAAATCTCCGCCTTTCCGATGCCGTGGCCATGAGTTCTCGTTCGCATAAAGTTTAGAAAGGTCTATATTGCCCAAGTGAAACGCATAGAAGCCATCATCCACCCCTACAAACTGGAGGATGTCAAAAACGCCCTGGCCGAAATGGGAATCGGAGCCATGACGGTCATACCCGCGACCGGTTTTGGCAAGCAAAAGGGACACAAGGAAATCTTTCGCGGCAGCGAATACAACGTCGATTTCGTCCCAAAAATGAAAATCGAAATCGTCCTCCACGACGACCAGGTCGAGCAGACCGTGGCGACCATCATCAAGTATGCCCGGACGGGGCGCATCGGTGACGGAAAAATCTTCATCATTCCCGTCGACGATGCCGTGATGATCCGCACCGAAGAGCGCGGGGAAAAAGCTGTGTAGGGTCCCTACAATCCAGTTCCACCTTTCCTTTCTTAGCCGACCAAGCCGGGAAACGCTTTGCCTGCGGACAAGTCTTAAATATTGTTAGGAATATTCAAATCGTATAGAGTTTTTGGCATCATTGTGAAATATGCCATCTTCAGCGATATTCACTCGAACCTCGAAGCCCTCACGGCCGTCATGGAAGACATGCTTTCGCAGGATGTCACCCACACCATCTGCCTCGGAGACATCGTAGGTTACGCGGCCAATCCAAAAGAGTGCCTCCAGATCGTCCGCACCATCGGCTGCCCCGTCATCATGGGCAATCACGACCAGATGGCGACGATCACCCCTTCGGAAAAAATGGGCTTCAACCAGAGCGCCATGGAAGGGATTGATTTCACCATCAGCCGTCTCAACAAAGAGGACATCGACTACCTCCGGCAACTTCCCCTCAAACTTCACGTGCAGCAGTTCACCTGCGTCCACGACAGCCTCGATGACCCCGGCTCCTGGTGCTACGTCACCTGCGTCAACACCGCGCAAATCAGCTTCAACTACCAGCGCACCCGCATCTGCTTCAACGGCCACACCCACGTTCCCCGCATCTTTGAAAAAAACGGCTCCGTTGTCGAGTGCCCGCAAAAATATCCCTTTGCCTGCACCAACTCCAACTCCAAATACCTCATCAACGTCGGCTCCGTCGGCCAACCCCGTGATGGTGATTCACGCGCCTCCTACGCCATCTTCACCCCGACGGAAAAGGGGATGGGCACCGTGGAACTCCGCCGCGTCGAATACGACATCGAAAAAGCCTCTGAAAAAATTCTCCGGGAAGGCCTTCCCGCACGCACAGCCACCCGCCTCACCACCGCGAGATAAAAGGCCCTGTCTTTTTACAATGGCCTGACCTTTCCCCGGTTTTTCTACTTCGCCACTTTCCAGACCGGGAAACCAGTCGCAAACTTTGGAGCTCCCGGGCTGAGCGGCGTTTCCTGCGGGGCGAGTTGGAAAACAGGCAGGATGGGGTGGCCATTTTCCATTTCATACTTTGCCCCTTTTTCTTCCACCATCAGGAAGCAACTACAGTGACCACCGTTGTCTCCCCAAAGAATATCCAGGTCCACCGGTTCAGACGTTGTGAGATGAAACCACGGGCCAGCCCGGAGACCGCCCTGTCCATCATTGTATGCACCCGTAAGCGGACACTCCGATTCGGGCAGACTCAGGTGTTGGGGTCTGTCTTTTGTCCAGGATGACACGAGTACCAGCTTTTTATTCACGGCCACAATGATCTCATGATCTGCATAGCCGACGAACCGGTAGGTGCCATCCTTCGGGGGAACAACCCGTCCCTTGTAATGAGCAAGCCAGAATCCACCCTTGCACTCTTTTTCCACTCCAAAGGCCTTGGGGGCCTCTTCGGAAAGTATGCGCGACAACCAGAACTGGGTCGCGTAAAGAGGCTTTGGAGCTTGAAAATATTTATTCAGTATTTCTTCATTCCAACCATCGTGAATAAACCGCTCCTGCACTGCAAAGTAAGGATCCCAATCATTCATGTTTTCCGTGGCAAAAGAGGTGGGTTTCCCCTGTGGGGTTTGCTTCAAATCAAAGAATCTTCCCACCAGCGCCGAGGGGCTCTTTTCCGTCGAACCAAACAACGTCATGCGACCGAGGCCATGACCGACACCACTGCCCGTTTCGCTTCCGGAGCCGCTCCGCCCCCCTTGTTTAAAAACATCGGATGCGACAGTCGTCGAGGCCCCCAGAGAGGTGTCCATGCGGGGCCCCATGGAGGAAGGCGTGTCCAAAACGAGGGACTCTGGCTTGGCGGAATCCTGGGGAGTAACGGCATCCTGAGGTTGATCGGAAATGGGTGAACCGCCGGAATCGAGGGATTGATCCACCGGGGCTGCTTCTTCCATCTTGGGCGGCGGGGGGATATCCACCGGTGCCGTCGGGACACTGGCCACCGGCATGAACTTTTGTACAGCTCCCGGGGCAATAATGATTCCTCCGATGATCAGAAGAATGGATGCATGCACCAGCAGGGAGAGGGAGAAGCTGCCGAGCATCACCTTTTTTTCCCGCCTGGCATCCTCGACGGGTGAGGTGCTCGAGATACCGCGCGAATCTTTTGGATCAAGTGTCATGAATGAATCCTTGTTACCTTTTCATTTTCCAAACGGGCCACACCTCAACTTTTTTCGAGGTGAATGGTTAAACACAATAATTGTCAGAAGGAGCAGCGATGAAACGAATTATAATAAACAAACCCATGTTTTCCGAAGCAGAGTTTCGTGGCAAGAAGAAATATAAAGACGGGTGGCACATTTTATGGAGTGTCGGCCACCTCGCAGCCGCATCTGGCATTTTCGCATTCGCGGTGTAAAGTCCGCTCATCATGGCGCACGTCAGCCGGTCTCAAATGGAGGAATCACTGCAAGGCGTGAGAGAAGTCTACAATGCTCTCGCGACGCGACCCATCGAGCGTTCCTGCCAGCGGCTGGGCGAGTGTTGCTATTTTAAAAAAACGGGGCTGACGCCTTACCTCACCAAAGGCGAAGCTCTCCTGGCGGCGAAGGCTTTGCGGGCGAGTGGCCGGACGAAACTCCCCAAGCGGAGTGACGGAGCGTGCCCCCTTCTCGGGGAAAACTATCACTGCATGATTTATGAAAACCGTCCCTTCGGTTGTCGCACGCATTACTGCAATGCCGCCGGGGGCCCCTACTCCCGTCGGGAAGTCATCGACCTGATCCGTAAACTGGAGGAAATCGACGTTTCGCTGAAGGGACGCGGCCCGATCCAGCTCCCCGCCGCCATTCAGGACGCCCTCTCTTCTTGATGGATGAAAAGGCATAGGGACTCCGTCCTCACACCGTTGCATTCATGGAGCAGAGGGATTTCTGCTTGAGCCGGGGGAAGGCATCCCGCACAATCACCCTTTTCTCAAGGCATGAAAAACAAGACAGGACAACACAAGTGAAGCGAATCGCACTTCTTTTCTCCGGGCAGGGAGCCCAGCACGTAGGCATGGGCAGGGACCTGGCGGACGCCAACCCGGAAATCGCCCACATGTACCAGGTGGCGGATGAAATCCTCGGCCTTCCGCTGAAAAAAGCCTGCTGGGAAGGCCCCGCCGAACTTCTCACCGAGACAGCCTACTGCCAACCCGCCCTTTTTCTCCACGGCATCGCCTTGTTGAAACTTCTGCAACAGATCCACCCGACCCTGCAATTTGAGGCCACCGCCGGACTCTCCCTGGGGGAATTCACCGCCCATGCCGCCGCAGGTACCTTCACCTGGCAGGAAGGGCTGGCCCTCGTCGGCCACCGGGGACGCCTTATGCAGGAAGCCTGCGACAAGACTGAAGGCTCCATGCTCAGCCTCCTCGGCGCATCGGAAGAGGACGCCGAGTCCCTCGCCCGAGTTCACGATCTCCAAATCGCCAACTACAACTGCCCCGGCCAAATCGTCCTCTCCGGTCTGCTTTCCTCCATCCAGTCCGCCGCCAAAAACACCTCTGCTTTCCCCTCCGTCAAACGTGCCATCCCCCTGAAAGTCGCCGGAGCCTACCACTCCCGCCTCATGGCCCTCGCCCAAGAAGGGCTGGCACCCTACATGGCGAAAATCCCCATCCACCTCACCTCGGTCAAAGTCACCAGCAACGTGACAGGCCAATTCGTCCAATCGGACGAGGAAGTCGCCTCCACCCTCCTGCGGCAGGTCACCGGCAGCGTCCGCTGGGAAACCTGCATCCGCACCCTCATCTCGGAGGGGATCGAACACTTCATCGAACTCGGTCCCGGACAAGTGCTCGCAGGCCTGTGCAAGCGAATTTCTAAAGATGTGCCTTGCAGCCCGGCTGGAAACCTGAAAGAACTGGAGACCATCAGTCATGAGCTTAAGTGAACAAGTCGCCATCGTTACCGGAGCCAGTCGCGGCATCGGCAAAGCCATTGCCGCCCGTCTGGCAGCCAAAGGCTGCATCGTCGCAGGCATCAGCCGCTCGGTGGAATCCGCAAAATCGACCCGGGAAGCGATCGAAGCCACTGGCGGGAAATTCTTCCCCTACGCCGTCGACGTCACCAGCGAACAGGCCGTCACCACCGCCGCCGACGCCATTGCGGAAAAATTTGGCCGGATCGACATCCTCGTCAACAACGCCGGCATCACCCGCGACACCCTCCTCCTCCGCATGAGCGGGGACGACTGGAGCCAGGTCATCCAGACCAACCTCACCGGCGCCTTCTACTGGAGCCGCCCCGTGACCCGCCACATGATGAAGGCCCGCCGGGGCAGACTCATCAACATCAGCTCCATCGTCGCTCTCAAAGGGAATGCCGGACAGGCCAACTACGCCGCAGCCAAGGCCGGACTCATCGGCTTCAGCAAATCCCTGGCCCGGGAACTGGCCCCCCGCAACATCACCTGCAACGTCATTTGCCCCGGATTCATTGACACGGACATGACCGCCGTCCTCCCCGAAGATATCAAGCAAAAGGTTCTTGCAGAAATACCACTTAAACGTTTTGGCAAGCCGGAAGACATCGCCGCCTGCGTTGAGTATCTCTCCTCAAATGAGTCGAGTTACATCACAGGGCAGATATTCACCATTGACGGAGGGCTCGCCATTTAGTAACCCACTTTATACAAAAATCTGAAGATTTTTGTTGCCAAAAGTGATGCCAACATCAATAAAGACCGCCTAACTTTAGGTAGGAGTAATCAATGTCGGAAAAGTCGATCGAAGAAAAAGTCAAAGACATCATTGTCGAACAACTCAGCGTGAACCCTGAACAAGTCACCCCCGAAGCCAAGTTTATCGAGGACCTCGGAGCAGACTCGCTGGACGTCGTTGAACTCGTCATGGCCTTTGAAGAAGAGTTCTCAGTCGAGGTACCAGACGAGGACGCCGAAAAGCTTTTAACCGTTTCGGATGTCGTCAAGTACATCGAAGATAAAATATCCAAATAAGAGAGTCGGCGCTGCGGCACCGAACTTCGGCGCGCCTTTCTGAGCCCCTTCACCGGGGAGAGAGAGGCGCTTTTTATTCAAAATCATGCATCGTCGTGTAGTCGTCACAGGATTGGGAGCCGTAACCCCCATTGGGAATACCGTCCCCGAGTATTGGGAAGCCCTGCTCGCGGGAAAGAACGGCATTGGCCGGGTGACCCATTTTGACGCAGCCGCCTTCGACTCCCAGATCGCTGGCGAAGTCAGAGACTACAACGCCGCCCCCTTCTTCGCCAACCCGAAGGACAGCCGCCGGGCGGAACGATTCATCCAGCTCGCCATGGGCGCCGTCAAGGAAGCTTGGAAAGACAGCGGCTTGGATGGCACCACTTTCGACCCCGAACGCAGCGGCGTCATCATCAGCTCCGGCATCGGCGGCATCAAGACCATGGAAGACCAGATGCACATCTATCTGGAAAAAGGCCCCTCCCGCCTCTCCCCCTTCATGATCCCCATGATGATCAGCAACATCGTCGCCGGGATGGTCGCCATCGAACTCAACCTCCACGGCCCCAACTTCAGCGTCGTCTCCGCCTGTGCCTCCGCCTGCCACTCCGTCGGAGAAGCAGCCAAAATGATCCGCGGCGAGGAATCCGACATCATGATCTGCGGCGGTACGGAAGCAGCCATCACCCCCCTTGGCCTCGGCGGCTTTTGCGCCATGAGAGCCGTCTCCACACAAAACGACCGCCCCGAAGCCGCCTGCCGCCCCTTTGACGCAGACCGTACCGGCTTCATCCTCGGAGAAGGAGCCGCCATCCTCGTCCTGGAAGAATACGAACACGCCAGGAAGCGCAACGCCCCCATCTATGGCGAAATCGTCGGCTACGGAGCCAGCGCCGACGCCTACCACCTCACCAGCCCCGCCCCCGGGGGAGCCGGTGCCGCCCGAGCCATGCGCATCGCCCTTTCCCGTGCCGGACTCAACCCCGAGCAAATCGACTACATCAACGCCCACGCCACCTCCACCCCCCAGGGTGACATCGCCGAAACCCAGGCCATCAAGGCCGCCCTCGGAAACGCCGCCCGGAAAATCCCCATCAGCGCCACCAAATCGATGATCGGCCACCTCCTCGG
>Ga0187810_10000666_pt1 | contig 12497 bp, 8 predicted proteins | sample NC_wetland_sal_i_9_FD_132963 | JGI IMG/M metagenome (GOLD analysis project Ga0187810, IMG submission 132963) | Wetland sediment microbial communities from Neuse River Estuary, North Carolina, USA - ASW_5 | ecosystem: Environmental > Aquatic > Freshwater > Wetlands > Sediment | place: USA: North...
GCCGACAGGCGCACCTCGCGCACCTTCACCATGTGGTCGGAGGGCGCATTGCGCTTGTCGGGATCGGTGGAGAAGGAATACTGCGTCTTGGCCATGCAGACGGGCAATTGCCCGAAGCCGGCCTGTTCCAGATCGGTGAAGCGCTGGCGCACGGCGTGATCGGCATTGATGCCGTTGGCGCCGTAGATGGTGCGGGCGATGACATGCGTCTTCTCCCACAACGGCATGTCGAGGGGATAAAGCGGCTTGAAATCGGCTTCGCCGCGCTCGCACAGCGCCGCCACGGAACGCGCCAGGGCCTCGGCGCCCTTGCTGCCTTCCGCCCAATCGGTGCAGACGACCGCTTCGCAATCGAGCATGCGCACGATCTCGACGATCTTGGCGATCTCGGTCTCGGTGTCGCTGGTGAAGCGGTTGATGGCGACGATGGGCGGCACGCCGAATTTGCGCACGTTCCGGATGTGGCGCTCCAGGTTGGCACAGCCCTGTTCCACCGCGCCGACATTCTCGTTCTTGAGGTCTTCCTTGGCCACGCCGCCGTGATGCTTCATGGCGCGCGCCGTGGTGACGATCACCGCCGCGGCGGGTTTCAGTCCCGCCTTGCGGCATTTGATGTCGAAGAATTTCTCGGCCCCGAGGTCGGCGCCGAAGCCCGCTTCCGTCACCACATAATCGGCGAGTTTCAGCGCCGCCTTGGTGGCGATCACCGAATTGCAGCCATGGGCGATGTTGGCGAAAGGCCCGCCGTGAATGAAGACCGGGTTGTTCTCCAGCGTCTGCACCAGATTGGGCATCAGCGCGTCCTTCAACAGCACGCTCATGGCGCCCGAGGCGTTCAGCTCCTTGGCGGTGATGTATTTCTTCTCGCGCGTCTGGCCCACCACGATGTTGCCCAGCCGCCGCTCCAGATCGGCGAGGTCCTGGGCCAGGCAGAGGATCGCCATCACCTCGGAGGCCACCGTGATGTCGAAGCCGTCTTCGCGGGGAAAGCCGTTGGCGAGGCCGCCCAGCGAGGTCACCATGGAGCGCAAGGCGCGGTCGTTCATGTCGAGCGAGCGGCGCCAGGAGATGCGCCGCGCATCCAGCCCCAGCGTGTTGCCCCAGTAGATGTGATTGTCGAGCATGGCCGCAAGCAGGTTGTTGGCCGCGGTGACGGCGTGGAAATCGCCGGTGAAGTGCAGGTTGATGTCTTCCATCGGCACCACCTGCGAATAGCCGCCGCCCGCCGCCCCGCCCTTCATGCCGAAGCAGGGGCCCAGCGAAGGCTCGCGCAGGCAGGCCATGGCGCGCTTGCCGATGCGATTAAGCCCGTCGTTAAGGCCCACCGTGGTCTTGGTCTTGCCTTCGCCCGAGGCGGTGGGGGTGATGGCGGTGACCAGGATCAGCTTGCCGTCGGGACGGATTTTCAGGCTGTCGATGTAGTCGAGGGCGATCTTGGCCTTGTAGGGCCCGTAATTGAGGACGGCGGATTCGGGGATGCCCAACTGCTTGCCGACCTCGACGATCGGTTTCATTTTGGCTTCGCGGGCAATCTCGATATTGCTGCGGATTTTTGTTTCCTGAAATTCCATTGCCGTCCCTTCCCCGTAAGCTGGGTGCCGTGTGCGGCGCGGCGTTTATATCCAGGGCTTACGATACCCCAGGCCCCGGGGCGGGCGTCATATCAGCTTTTGCAACGCGGGTGTGCGCGGGCGTAGACCTCCATCAGCTTGCGCGTGTCGATCTCGGTGTAGGTCTGGGTGGTGGAAAGCGAGGCGTGGCCGAGCAGCTCCTGCACCGCCCGCAGCTCGCCGCCATTGGCCAGCAGATGGGTGGCGAAGGAATGGCGCAGGGCATGGGGCGTGGCCCGTTCGGAAAGGCCGAGGCGGGAACGCAGGCGCTGCATCAAGCCTTGCGCTTCGCGCGGGCTCATGGCCTTGCCGCGGCGGGAAACGAAAAGCGGACCGGAAGGCGGCAAGGCGAACGGAATGAGGGCCGCATAGCTCTCGGCCGCTTCGCGCACCACCGGCAGGAGCGGCACGGAGCGCTCCTTGCGGCCCTTGCCCAGGACGTTGATGGCGCTGCCGAGCGGCACGTCGCCGCGCTTGAGGCTTAACGCTTCGGAGATGCGCAGCCCCGCCCCGTACAGCAGCGTGAGCAAAGCCACGTCGCGCGCCGCCAGCCATTCGACTTCGTTGGTGCCGGCTTCTTCCAGGGTGCGGGCGGCGTCGGTCTCGCTCAAGGGCCGCGGCAAAGTCCGGGCGATGCGCGGCGTGCGCACGGCGCGCGGGGCGGCATTTTCCAAGACGCCTTCGCGCGCCAGATAGCGGAAGAAGCTGCGCACCGCCGCCAGCGCCCGCTGCACCCCGCGCGCGCCCAGCCCTTCGCTGCGGCGCCGCGTGATGAAGGCGCGGATGTCGGCAGGCTTGAGCTCCGCCAGCATCTTTTCGTCGGGCAGCCGCCCCATATGCTCGGTGAGGAAGCCGAGAAACCGCGCGGTGTCGTCGCCATAGGCGCGCAGCGTATGGGGGCTGGCGCGGCGCTCATGCGCCAAGCCGTCCAGCCATTGCTGTTTCAGGGTTTGGGCAGATCGAGCCATGCGCGGATCGCCCGTTCGAGTGCGCGCGCAAACCAGCCCAGCTCGGCTTCGCAAGCACGCCCTTCGAAACGTCCTTCGAGCGGCGAGCCGAGGACGTAAAGCGCCGAAATCTCGCGCCCCAGGCGCAGACGGAAGGCCGCCAGACTGCGATAGCCGCCGCGCCCGAACAGGATTTCGCCGCCGCCGGAGAGGATGGCACCCGTGCCGCCGGGTCCCACCACGGCGCCCACCGTGCCCGGCGCGATCAGCCGCACGTTTTCGCCGGAGGCGACCCCCTCCCCTTCGACGCACAGCGCCGCCCGCTCGGCGCCGAAGGCCTCGGCCGTTCCGCTCGCCACCGCCACCACCTCGCAGAGGCTGCGGGCGTCGATAAGCGCCAGCACGGCACGGCGCACCGCTTCGGGCAGGGTGCTGTCGCGCGAGCGTTTCAGCGCTTCGTTTTCGCTGCGGAGCACCGCATTTTCGCTCCGCAGCCGTTCGATCGCGTAATGCTGCAGATCGGCGATGTTGCCGGGATCGAACCGGCCGGGCAGAAGCAGCGCCAGCAGCTCGCCGTCTTCGGCCAGGCGGGCGCGGTTCATCCCGATATAGGCTTTCACCGCCACTTCGGCGGAAACCGGCTCCCGGGCTGGCGCGCTTTCGCTCATGCGGCGTGGTACATCATATGATGGGATTGGTCCCAAGATTCGCGATTCGCCCAGTCTATCGTATGAAGGATGTTGCACTAAAGCCCGGTGAGGCGATGGCGGAGCGAGCCGGCGTGCTCTTGCCGCTGCCGCTCGCCGGTGCCTATGACTACCGGCTCGCCGTTGCACCCGTGCGCGGGCTGGTGGTGGAAGCGCCGCTGGGGCCGCGGCGCTCTTTGGGCGTCGTCTGGGGCGAAGCGCAAGGCGGCGTGAACGAAGCCCGCCTGAAAGAGGCCGTGCCGCTCGATGGCCATCCGGTCTTGCCCGCCGGATTGTGCGATTTCATCGATTGGGTGGCCCGTTATACGCTGACGCCGCCGGGCATGGTGCTGGCCATGGCCTTGCGCTCGCGCCAGGGGCTCGCGCCCGGAACCCCGCGCACCGCTTATGTCCGGGGCGGGGCCTTGCCCGCCAAGCTCACGCCGGGGCGCAAACGTGTGCTCGACGTCGCCGCCGACGGGCTGGCCCGCTCCATCCCCCAGCTGGCCGAAGAGGCGAATGTCAGCCCCGCCGTGGTGCGCGGGCTGCTACAGGCAAGGGCGCTGGTGCCCGTGTCGCTGCCTGAATTTGTGCCCTTTGCCGTACCCGATGCCGCTTTCGCTCCACCCGTGCTGAACGCGGAACAAGAGCAGGCCGCGCAGCATCTGCGCGCGGCGGCCGGGCGGTTTTCCGTCAGCCTGCTCGACGGCGTCACCGGCTCGGGCAAGACCGAAACCTATTTCGAGGCGGTGGCCGAGGCGCTGCGACAAGGCAAGCAGAGCTTGATCCTGTTGCCCGAGATCGCGCTGACGGTGCAGTTCCTGGAACGCTTTGCCGCCCGTTTCGGGGTGCGCCCGGCCGAATGGCATTCCGATCTTGCGCAGAAGGAACGGCGCCATGTCTGGCGGGCGGTGTTTTCCGGCGAAGCCCGCGTGGTGGCGGGGGCGCGGTCCGCGCTCTACCTGCCCTTCCGCGAACTCGGCTTGATCGTGGTCGATGAAGAACATGAGGCGGCCTACAAGCAGGAAGACGGCGCCATCTATCACGCCCGCGACATGGCGGTGGTGCGTGCCCGCATCGAAGACTGCCCGGTGGTGCTGTCGAGCGCCACACCCTCGCTGGAAAGCCATGTCAACGCGCTATCGGGGCGTTATGCCCATCTGAAGCTCACGCGACGCCATCGAGCCGTCATGCCCGAAGTGCGGCTGATCGATCTGCGCGAACACCGCGGCGAGCCCGGCAGCTTCCTTTCGCCGCCTTTGCGCGAGGCCTTGGCGGTAACGCTGGGGGCGGGCGAACAGGCGATGCTGTTCCTCAACCGCCGCGGCTATGCCCCGCTGACCCTTTGCGAAGCCTGCGGCCACAAGCTGACCTGTCCCAATTGCTCCGCCTGGCTGGTGGAGCACCGCTATCGCAAGCGGCTGGTCTGTCATCACTGCGGCCATGAGACGGCGATGCCGCAAGCCTGCCCGCAATGCGGCGCAACGGGAAGCTTCGCCGCCTGCGGGCCCGGCGTCGAACGCGTGGCGGAAGAGTTCCGTTCGGTGTTCCCCGAAGCACGCGCGGCCATCGCCTCCTCCGACACGCTGCATGGTCCGCTCGAAACCCAAGCGGCCATCCGCGCCATGATGAAGCGCGAGATCGACGTCCTGATCGGCACCCAGATCGTCGCCAAGGGACATCACTTTCCGCAATTGACCCTGGTGGGGGTGGTGGATGCCGATCTGGGCGGCTCGGACGGCGACCTGCGCGCCCGCGAGCGCACCTTCCAATTGCTGCACCAGGTGGCGGGGCGCGCCGGGCGCGCCGAGAAACCCGGCCTGGTGCTGATGCAGACGCGCAATCCCGCCGACGCGGTGATGCGGGCGCTGGCGGCCACCGATCGCGATGCCTTCTACGAACAGGAGCGGCTGGCGCGGGAAAAAATGGGGGCCCCGCCGTTCGGGCGGCTGGCGGCGATCATCCTCTCCGGCCATGACGGCGAGGCGGTACGGGCGGCAGGCCGGGCCTTGGCCAAAGCGGCGCCCCAGGCGCGCGGGGTGAAAGTGTGGGGGCCGACGCCCGCTTTCTATGCCCTGCTGCGCGGGCAGAGCCGCGAGCGGCTGCTGTTGCAGACGGACAAATCGGTGGATGTGCAGGCTTACTTGCGCAGCTGGCTGGCCGCCGTGGCCTTGCCCAAAGCGGTGCGCCTGACCGTCGATGTCGATCCGGTGAGCTTTTTCTGACTTTTTACGGCCTGCCATCCCCGCGGAGGCATTGCTGATAGGTCACCCTGGCGCGGTTTTGCTGGGTGGGTTCGTCAAAACCCTGGTCGGCGGCTTCCTGGGCCGCCGCTTTGGCGATCCGGCTGCACCAATCGTCGGCCGGCGCCGCCGTTTCCGCCTGCGCCACCGGCGGGGTTCCGGGTTGTTGTGCCTCTTGTGCCTCGGCCGGCTGGACCGGAGCGGCCGGCGGCGTCTCGCCCAATCCGACATAGGACAGAGTGCGGTCCCAATCGGCATCGGTGCAGCCACCGAGAACGACGGCGGCGAACAAAACAGCCACAACGCGATACTTCATGGTCAACCCCGGAGCTTGCCGAACATACTTTACTTATAGTTCCGCACATCCACCAGATGGCCGGCGATCGCGGCGGCGGCCGCCATGGCCGGGCTCACCAGATGGGTGCGTCCGCCGCGGCCCTGGCGGCCTTCGAAATTGCGATTGGAGGTGGAGGCACAGCGCTCGCCCGGGGCCAGACGGTCGGCATTCATGGCCAGGCACATGGAACAGCCCGGCTCGCGCCACTCGAACCCGGCTTCCAGGAAAACCTTGTCCAGACCTTCTTCCTCGGCCTGATGCTTCACCAGGCCCGAACCCGGCACCACCATGGCGTTGACATGACCGGCCACCTTGCGGCCTTTGGCGACGGCGGCGGCGGCGCGCAAATCTTCGATGCGCCCGTTGGTGCAGGAGCCGATGAAGACGCGGTCGATCCTGACTTCGGCCAGTTTCGTACCGGGCTTGAGGTCCATGTAAGCCAGCGCCCGTTCGGCGGCGCTTTTCTTGGCCGGATCACGCATGGCCGCCGGATCGGGAACCGCAGCGGTGACCGGCAGCGCCTGTTCGGGCGAAGTGCCCCAGGTCACCATGGGTGCGATCCCGGAGGCTTCCAGCACGATCTCGGCGTCGAACACCGCATCCTGGTCCGATTTCAGCGTCCGCCAGAATGTCACCGCGGCTTCGAAGGCGGCGCCTTTGGGGCTGCGGGGACGCCCCGCGACATAGGCAAACGTAGTCTCGTCGGGGGCGACCAGACCGGCACGCGCGCCCCCTTCGATGGTCAGGTTGCACAGCGTCATGCGCCCTTCCATGGAAAGACCGCCCACGGCATCGCCGGCATATTCGATGACATGGCCGGTGCCCCCTGCGGTGCCGATCCTGGCGATGATGGCAAGCGCCAGATCCTTGGCGGTGATGCCGGGGGGCAGCGCCCCCTTCACCGTAACGCGCATGTTTTTGGATTTGGGCACCAGCAGCGTCTGGGTGGCCAGCACATGCTCGACTTCGCTGGTGCCGATGCCGAAGGCCAAGGCCCCGAAGGCGCCATGGGTGGAGGTGTGGGAATCGCCGCAGACGATGGTGGTGCCCGGCAGGGTGAAGCCCTGCTCCGGTCCCACGATATGGACGATGCCCTGGCGGATGTCGTCCATCGCCAGGTAATCGATGCCGAATTCGGCGGTGTTGCGTTCCAGGGTGGCGATCTGCTCGGCCGATTCCGCGTCGGTGATTCCGGCGGCCCGGTCCTTGGTGGGGACGTTGTGGTCGGCCACCGCCAGGGTCAGTTCGGGGCGGCGCGGCTTGCGGCCCGCATTGCGCAGACCCTCGAAGGCCTGGGGGCTGGTGACTTCATGCACCAGATGGCGGTCGATGTAGAGAACGCTGGATTCCCCGGCAGCCTCGTGCACCAGATGCGCATCCCAGATCTTGTCGTACAGCGTCTTGCCCATTTCTGCCGCCTTAAATCTTTGTGATCGCGCAACTTATCGGACAACCGCTTTACACTTTTCCGGTTGCGTTCACCTTGCACCTAACAACACCAGCCGGGGAGTAGGCGCAAGGCTTATAAAATTAGCGGCTGCCGGCGAGGTAAACCACCAGGGCAATGATCAAGAGGGCCACCGCCTGGGCCACGATGCGGTAGCGCATCAGCACATTGGACCAGCGGGCCGAGGTCTGGCCGCCGATGGCCATCACGGTGACGCCGGCGAAGAGGATGGCGGCGACTACGCCCAGTGCGATCAGGATCAGGATGGTTCCGGTCATGGGTCTTCCTTCAGGCCAGTTCGTCCACTTCCGCGTCGCTTAAGTTTCCCGGAACGATGGTGACCGGGATGGGCTGGACCTTGCTGGCGAACAGCTTGACCAAAGGCCCCGGCCCTTCCTTGGAGGTGGCCGACGCCAGCACCAGGATGGAGATGTCGCGGTCGCGTTTGATGAGATCGAGCAGGCATTCGGCCGCTTCGCCATGCTCGATCAACAGTTCCGGGGTGATGCCGGTCAGCGCGTTGATGGTCTTGGCCGCGTCGTAGACCAGGGCTTCGGCGTCGCGATGGGCTTCGTCGCGCATGATCTCTTCGACGCCGCGCCATTGCTGGAAATCGACCGGCTGGGCGACGCAGAGCAGCGAGACGCGCCCTTCGGTGTGCTGGGCCCGGCGGGCGGCGAAGCGCACCGCCACGTTGCATTCGGGCGTCTTGTCCACCACCACCAGGAATTTGCGGGCTTGCGCCGTCATGGGCGAAGATTCCCTCATCCCGCGCGCCGCGGCAAGCCGGGTGTCATTTGCCGGACGGAAGCAGGGATTTGAGCTTATACAACAGTTCCAGCGCCTCTTTGGGCGACAACGAATCCGGCGAGATTTCCCGCAACGCGTCCTCCACCGCGCTTTTCTCCTTGGGCGGCGGGGCGGCGCCGAACAGCGGCAGGTCGTCGATACGGGCCAGCGGCTTGTGGCCTTCACGCCCTTCCTCCAGCGCCGCCAGCACCTCCTGGGCGCGGGCCACCACGTCCCCGGGCAGTCCCGCCAGCTTGGCAACATGGATGCCGTAGGAGCGGTCGGCCACCCCCGGCACCACCTCATGCAGGAAGACAATGGTGTCGTTCCACTCCCGGACCCGCATGGTGACGCAGGCCAGCGAGGGCAGGCGTTCGGCCAGCGCCGTCATCTCGTGATAATGGGTGGCGAACAGCGCCCGCGACCCGTTCTTGAGGCAAAGATGCTCGGCGGTGGCCCAGGCGATGGCGAGGCCGTCGAAGGTGGCGGTGCCGCGCCCGATCTCGTCCAAAATCACCAGGGATTTGCCGGAAGCCTGGTTGAGGATGGCGGCGGTCTCCACCATCTCCACCATGAAGGTGGAACGCCCGGCGGCGAGATCGTCACCCGCACCGACGCGCGAAAACAGCCGGTCCACCACCCCGATATGGGCGGATACGGCAGGCACAAATGAGCCCATCTGAGCCAGGATAGCGATCAATGCGTTCTGGCGCAGGAAGGTCGATTTGCCCGCCATGTTGGGGCCGGTGACCAGCCACAGCCGCCTCTCGCCGGAGAGATCGCAATCGTTGGGCACGAAGGCGGCATGGGCGGCCAGGAGCGCGGCCTCCACCACCGGATGGCGGCCGGCGCGGACGGCGAAAGCGCAACTGCCGTCCACCTTCGGACGCACATAATGCTTGGCCAGAGCCAGTTCGGCGAGGCCGGAGGCGACGTCGAGCGTGGCCAGGGCGTCGGCGAGGGCCGAAAGCGGCGTGGCCACGGCGAGGGCCGCCGCCGCCATCTCGTCGAACAGCTGCTTTTCCAGCGCCAGGGCCTGATCGCCCGCCTCGGAGATGCGGTTGGCCAAGCTGGAAAGCTCGTCGGTGGAAAAGCGCACCGCTCCGCCCATGGTCTGGCGGTGGCGGTAGACCGCCATCAGCTTGTCGGCATGTTGCGGCGTCACCTCGATGAAGTAGCCCAGCACGCCGTTGTGCTTGATCTTGAGCGGGGTGCCGGTTTCCTCGCGGTAGCGTGTTTCGAGGGAGGCGATGACCCGGCGCGATTCGTCGCGCAGCTGGCGTAGCTCGTCGAGCGGGGCATGGGCGCCGGCGCAGATGAAGCCGCCGTCGCGGGCATAAAAGGGCGGTTCGGGCACCAGCAGCTGGTTGAGGCGGGCATCGAGTCCGGAAACCGCAGCCAAGCCTTCGCGCAAGGCGGCGATGGAGGTTTCCGCTTCGCCTTGCCCCTCTTTGACCAGATCGCGCACGATGCGGGCCGAAGCGATGCCGTCGCGCAGCGCGGCCAGGTCGCGCGGGCCGGCGCGATCGACCGAAAGCCGCGCCAGGGCGCGGGCGATGTCGGGGGTCTGGCGCAGTTTTTCGCGCAGCACCGCGCACAGATCGCGCTCGTCCGCGAAGCCGGCCACGGCCTCCTGGCGCTGTTCGATGGCCGCGACATCGGTGAGGGGCGCCGCCAGGCGTGCGCTCAGCAGCCGCGCCCCGGCCGCCGTCACCGTGCGGTCGATGACGGAAAGAAAACTGCCGCGCCGCTCGCCGGCCAGGGTTTGCGTCAGTTCGAGATTGCGCCTGGTGGCCGCATCGATGGCCATGAAGGCGTTCACGCCGTCATGCTTGAGGGGCATCAGCGCCGGCCGCTTGCCCTTCTGGGTGAGTTCGAGATAACCGATGAGAGCCCCTGCGGCCGACACTTCGGCGCGGGAGAAGCTGCCGAAACCGGCCAGCTCGTTGACGCCGTAATAGGTTTTCAGCGCCCGCTCGCCCGCCGCGGATTCGAATTTGATGGCAGGCAGGACGGTGAGCGCCCCACCCAAGGCGTTGAGAACAGCCTTAAGCGCCATATCGGCCATCAGGCTGTCGGGGACGATCAACTCGCTGGGATCGAGACGGGCCAACTCCACCGCCAGCGCCTCCGCCGTCACCGCGGCAACCCGGAACCAGCCCGCCGACATCTCGGCCGCCGCCAGCGCCAGCGCGCCCCCGGCCCGCCCCAGGCTGGCCAGGGTGTTGGCGCGCTTGGGTTCCAGCAGCGAATCCTCGGTCAAGGTGCCCGGGGTGACGAGGCGCACCACCTCGCGCCGCACCACCGATTTGGAACCGCGCTTCCTCGCCTCGGCCGGGTCCTCCACCTGCTCGCAGATGGCCACCCGGAAGCCTTTGCGGATCAGCCGTTCCAGATATTGATCGGCGGCATGCACCGGCACCCCGCACATGGGGATGTCGACCCCCAGATGCCTGCCCCGCTTGGTCAAGGCGATGTCGAGGGCCTCGGCAGCCTTGGCGGCATCCTCGAAAAAAAGCTCGTAGAAGTCGCCCATGCGGTAGAACAGAAGATAATCGGCATGGGCCGCCTTGATTTCGAGATATTGCGCCATGACCGGCGTGGCGCCTTCGGCGGAAAGCTCGCTCATCGGGGCAACTTAGAGCGCTTCCCGAAAAGTGGGAACCGGTTTTCGGATAAGAAGCGCGACAAAACAAGAGTCTAGAGCATTTCATCGATCCCATGAAACGATGAAATGCTCCAGCAGATCGCCCTGCATGCTGGCCTTGCGTCCCGCGCCCGTACAAAGCCCGCCCGACCTGATATTCTGTGGAAAAGCTTAGTGGAATCGCCCCCATGGACCAGCTGCACCGCGTCACCTTCACGGAGGAAGAGGCTCTGGCGTTCCATGCCGGAGCCAAGCCCGGGAAAATCGAGATCACGCCGACCAAGCCGATGGCGTCGCAGCGGGACCTTTCCTTGGCCTATTCGCCGGGGGTGGCGGTGCCGGTGCGGGCGATTGCGGAGCGGCCGGACGCCGTCTTCGACTACACCGCCAAGGGCAATCTGGTGGCGGTGATCAGTAACGGCACGGCCATATTGGGGCTGGGGGATTTGGGGGCCTTGGCCTCCAAGCCGGTGATGGAAGGCAAGGCGGTACTGTTCAAACGCTTTGCCGATGTGGACGCCATCGACATCGAGGTCGATACCCGCGACGTGGACGCCTTCGTCAACTGCGTGCGCTATCTGGGACCCAGCTTCGGCGGCATCAACCTGGAAGACATCAAGGCGCCGGAATGCTTCATGGTGGAAGCGCGGCTCAAAGAGCTGATGGATATTCCGGTCTTCCACGACGACCAGCACGGCACGGCCATCATCTGCGCCGCCGGGGTGATCAACGCCTTGCAGCTGACGGGGCGCAAAATCTCCGACATCAAGGTGGTGGTGAACGGCGCCGGGGCGGCGGGCATCGCCTGCCTGGAACTGCTGAAAACCATGGGACTGCCGAACGGCAATGCGGTGCTATGCGATTCCAAAGGCGTGGTCTGGCGCGGCCGCACGGAAGGCATGAACCAGTGGAAGAGCGCCCATGCGGTGGAGACCCGTGACCGTACGCTGGAGGACGCGCTCAAGGGTTGTGACGTCTTCCTGGGACTCTCGGTCAAAGGGGCGGTGACGGGGGAGATGGTCAAGACCATGGCCAAGGCGCCGATCATCTTCGCCATGGCCAATCCCGATCCCGAGATCACGCCGGAAGAGGCCAAGGCGGCGCGGCCCGACGCCATCATCGCCACCGGCCGCAGCGATTATCCCAACCAGGTCAACAATGTGCTGGGTTTCCCCTACATCTTCCGCGGGGCGCTGGACGTGCGGGCCCGCGAGATCAACCTGGCCATGAAGACCGCCGCCGCCGAGGCTTTGGCGGCGCTGGCCCGCGAGGATGTGCCCGACGAGGTGGCGGCCGCCTATCGCGGCACCCGTCTCAGCTATGGCCCGGATTACATCATTCCCTCGCCCTTCGACCCGCGTTTGATCTCCCGGGTGCCTTCGGCGGTGGCCGAGGCGGCGATCAGGACCGGGGTGGCACGGCGCACCATCCCCGATCTCGACATCTACCGCACCGAACTTTCGGCGCGGCTCGATCCTTCCGCCAATCTGTTCCACCAGCTTACCGCCAGCGTGCGCGCCCATCCCAAATGCGTGGTCTTCGCCGAAGGCGAGGAGCCTTGCGTGGTGCGCGCCGCCGCCGCCTTCCAGCAGGCGTGCCTCGGCAAGGCCATCCTGATCGGCCGCACCGAGCAGGTGAAGGGGGCGATCCGGGGGGCGGGGCTGGAAGGGGTGGAGCTGGATATCCGCGTGCCCTACTCCGCCGCCGAGGCGGGGCCTTATATCGAGGCGCTGTACAGGAAGCTGCAGCGCCACGGCGCCCTCTACCGCGACTGCGTGCGCATGGTGACCA
>Ga0187810_10000667_pt1 | contig 12487 bp, 10 predicted proteins | sample NC_wetland_sal_i_9_FD_132963 | JGI IMG/M metagenome (GOLD analysis project Ga0187810, IMG submission 132963) | Wetland sediment microbial communities from Neuse River Estuary, North Carolina, USA - ASW_5 | ecosystem: Environmental > Aquatic > Freshwater > Wetlands > Sediment | place: USA: North...
AAAAGTGATGGCCGTCACATCGCAAAATGGATTTCCAGCAACAATCAGGTTGTGGTACGGATCAGGAGAAATGCCATAGGACTTAAAGGAAAGAACTCACTCCAGGGAGAGGGCCATGACGCTTCCACTACAAGTCACATTTCGCAACATGAAACATTCCATCGAAGTTGAGGACTGGATACGCGCAGAGGCCGAGAAACTCGAAACTTTCTACCACCGCATCATCGGGTGTCGCGTGGCAATCGAGTTGCCGCATCGCCACCACAAGAAAGGCAAACCGCTTCACATTCGCATCGATCTGACGTTGCCCGGAAAGGAAATTGTCATCAAGCGCGAGCCTGTTGCGATCCACCGGGCTGCTGTGAATGGAGAAGCCGCTGCTTCAAGCCACGCGCAAGCCAAGTCGACACACGCCGATCTTCAATTGGTGATTCATGAAGCGTTCAAAACGGCGGGCCGCCGCATCCAAGATTTTGCGCGCCGTCAACGTGGCGATGTGAAGAGACACCAGGCTGCCTTGGTGAAGGCCTAGGTGGAACGGAAGGACTTGTAATCTTGTGCTTTGTTCAAGGCATCAACTGCGCCAGGAGAATTGCTTAGTTGAATTTTTGAACCTATTTCCTGAAAAAATGGCCGTGCCAGAGTGGGTCTTCCGACTTACCCACTCTGCGGCACGGGCTGGTCAAAGATTCAGTTTCTATGCGTTGGCAAAACTTTCAAGAGCCGCGCGACTCGGGATCATCAGCGTTGACCCTTGAATAGCAACCAGGTGCCTGACCTTGAAATCGCTCAAGGTGCGTGTGACGGTCTCACGAGTGGTGCCGATGAATTCCGCAATTTCCTCGTGCGTCAAAGGCAGCTTGATTCGCGTGCCCTCTTTGGATTGCTGAATTCCTTCGGACCAGGTGAGCAAGAGACGCGCGAGTTTTTCCTGCGCGGAAGCCGAGAGCCCGATCGTGTGCAGTTGGTCGCAGGCGCCCCGGTACTGAGAACTCATCTGCTTCACCGCGTTTTGAAAGGCTTCGGGATATTTTGCAAGGAAGCGCAGGAAATCTTCCCGGCGCACAAACGCGACCTGGCAGGGGTGGATCGTTTCAGCCGTCACTTCGTAAGGCAGCCCGGCCATGGCCGCCATCAGTCCGAGCAGTTCTCCTGCCCTGGCAATTCTCATGATGAGGGTCTTGCCTTCCGGTGAGCTGATGGAGAGCTTTACCTCGCCCTCGCACAGGACATAGACCCCGCGTGCGTCCTGCTTCTCGACGAACAGCAGGGCGCCCTTCGGATAGGTGGCCGTTGACTTTACGGCATCGAAATCCTTAATCGCGGAGGGCGGCAACTGGCAAAAGAATCCTGGGCCCTTCATCTTGCAAGATTTGCACCCGTCGTTCAGATCTAATCCGTATGGACCTTTCATGATTGCCTCCTCAGCTTAGTTTTCAGATCTCGTTCGAAGGCTCTGCTGTGCTTCTTCGGCGAAATATTTCGTGAGTGGTGTATCTGCCACAAATTCGGCGCCCGTCCTGTCGTGAATTTCAGCCAGCAAATCACGGCCTGTCCCGTCGACATGCGTCACGCCTCGAAGATCCACGAGAAGCTTTCTTTGCCCTAGCGAAGGCGCCAGCACCAGCCACGCTTGGTTCAGCGCTGAAACATTGGGCCCGGCGATCTTCCCTTCGATCTTCATGGTTATCCCGTCACCATCCGACTGATGTATCGTCACTCTCACTAATTCTCTTGACCCTTTGTTGTCACGCCTTCATATAGGCAATCGGGGAGCCAAACTCTTGATTCAAGAGACAGTAGAGGTATCCCATTCTGAAACAGCGGTTTAGTTGGAAGGTGTGTCTTGAGTGCGCCAGCGCACAGGGCTAAGTGACGAAGATCACTGGCGATTAATCGTCAGCAGTGACTAGATGTAGTCTTTCCGCTCGATTCCCAGCTTTTTCATCTTGGAGTTCAATGTCGTTCGTATCAGGCCGAGGCGGGCGGCAGCTCCGTCAGAGCCGCCGATCTTTCCCTTGGTCTCGCGAAGAACACGCAGGATATGCTCTCGCTCTGACGTTTCAAGAGAAGAATCCTGTACAGGCTTCGTTTCTTCCGGCATCTCGAGCTCGCCGAGCGGAGGGCGCAGAACTGGTCCCTTAGTGAGAATGACGGCCCTCTCGATGAAATTCTCGAGCTCCCGGATATTCCCCGGCCAATCCCAGCGGGTGAGGGCCCGCATCGTCTCCTCGGGGATGGATTCGATTTTTTTGTAGAGCTTCCGGGCATGGCGATCGACGAAGTAGCGGACCAGGAGAGGAATATCCTCGCGGCGTTCACGGAGGGGAGGAAGCAAGATCGGGAAGACTCTCAACCGGTAATAGAGGTCGCTCCGAAACTGGCCCTCTGAAACCATTTTCGCAAGGTCGCGGTTTGTTGCGGCCACGAGCCGCACATTGACCGGAATCGGTTTGTTGCTGCCAAGCCTCTCAAATTCCTTCTCCTGCAGGGCGCGAAGGATTTTGGGCTGAAGTTCCAAGGGGAGATCGCCAATTTCGTCGAGGAAGAGCGTTCCCTCGTGCGCCAATTCCAGGCGGCCAATCTTGCGGTCGATGGCTCCTGTAAATGCGCCCCTCTCATGACCAAACAATTCGCTTTCCAGCAGGCCTGCGGGAATCGCGGCGCAATTCAATTTCACCATGACGTGCTCATTCCGGGGGCTGAGCTGGTGGATAGCGCGTGCGATCACTTCCTTGCCCGTGCCTGTTTCTCCCAGAATCAATACGGTAACGTCGGTTGCGGAAACGGTTTCCACGAGCTTCAGAACTCGTTTCAAGCCCACGCTTTCGCCTATGATTTCTTCAAATCTGGCCTCGGTGTTCAGTTCTTCTTCCAGGTAGCGTTTCTGCAACTCGCTGCGGCGCAAGGCCTCTTCGGCCTCCCTTTTTTCCGTGAGGTCCCGAATCACGCTCAAGACGACGCGCCCTTCTGCTGTTTCTACCGGCCCCAGCATGATGTCCGCGGGGAATTCGCTTCCGTCCTTGCGCCTGCCGTAGAGTTCCAAACCCGCGCCCATCGGACGAACACGTGCCGCGGAGGCATACTCCTTGCGTCGAGCCGGATGGGTGTGGCGAAACCGCTCTGGAACGAGAATATCAATGGATTGGCCCGCGAGCTCGCCCCTTTGGTAGCCGAACATGCTTTCCACTCGTGCGTTGACTTCGGTGATGCGCCCTTCGCGGTCGCTCGCGATAATCGCGTCGGGCGAAAATTCGAACAGTGCCCGGAATTGGGCCTCACTGCGCCGGATGGCTTCCTGGGCTTTCTTTCGATCGGAAATGTCGCGAATGACGCTGATTACGACCCGGCCTTCCGCAGTTTCCATAGGGCTTAGCATAATATCGACAGGGAACTCGCTTCCGTCCTTGCGCCTTCCGAATAGTTCCAAGCCTGCTCCCATCGGGCGCACGCTGGCGTGGGCATTGTAGGTGCCTCGATGGCCCGGATGGGCCTGCCGGAATCGCTCGGGGACGAGAATTTCCACAGATTGGCCGATAAGCTCTTGGCGGCCGTATCCGAACAGCCGCTCCACTTTTGAGTTGATCGATGTAATCTGGCCCTTCTCATCGGTTACAACGATAGCGTCAGGGGAGGCCTCGAATAGTTTCTCGAACAAGGTGTGAGGCCCGGGAGATTGTGGGATACCGGGAGAAGTCCCGCTCATTGGTCTCCGAATCAACTGCGCAGTCGGGCGCTTCGCTTAATCTAGATCGAACCTCGCGGGCACACACTTGCAGGCCCCACTGGACTTAAGGTGCGAGGGCACCAGAAATGACGGACAACCCAACCGACCCTCATTCTAACAAACAATTCCAATCGTGACCTAGAATTCATGGGACTGTGATCTGAATCACAGAGATGCGGCGCAAGATGGGACAACATCGCATCGAAAGTTGGTTGCGTTTGACCAGTGGGAAGGATGCTTTTCGCGGGCCATGGGAATGACATTCACTTTGCTCAGGCCGGCGCCGCCAACCACACTAGAAGAATTGAAGGAGAACCAAAATGACCCCGCAAGCTGCAACCGCAATGCAACCCGCCAAAACAACGGCTGTCACCAAACAGACTGAACCGGAAAATGTCTTTGATCGTATGCAAAAAGTTTTCGACTCGGTCGAGAAACGCGCCTTTGAAATTTTCAACAACAATGGCAGGTGGTTCGGCCAAGATCTTTCGAACTGGCTGCAAGCCGAGTCCGAACTTCTTCATCCGGTCCATCTGGAAATCGCGGAGACCGAGGACGCGCTGACCGTCCGGGCCGAAGTGCCGGGATTCACGGCCAAGGAACTCGACATCCGCGTAGAAGGGAACCGGCTCACCATCGCCGGCAAACACGAATCCAAAGAAGAAAGCAAGAAGGGCAAGACGATCTATTCCGAGCGCTGCGCAAAAGAAATCCTCCGGTCCGTTGACTTGCCGTCGGACGTTGACGGCACAAAGGTCAACGCGACGTTGAAGGACGGCGTCCTTAGTATTGAACTTCCCAAAGCGCCTCATGCAAAGAGCGTGCGGATTGAAGCGAAGGCAGCGAGCTGAAACGAATTAGGAGGGCGGGCAACGCTTTACCCGATGCCCGCCTTCCAACCTAGTGAAAAGAAAATAAGCTCGCAGGTAGAGGGGGATTATATGCTCATAAAATGCTGCAATCCTGAGTGCGAAGCTCCATTTGATTATCGTGTAGGCCGACTCATACGATTTTCCAGAACGATGAGTGACGAAAATTATGAAGATCAACACATGATTCAGCATTTTTGGCTTTGCGGAAAATGTGCAGGGCTGTACGCGTTTGAGTATGAATCGGGAACAGGCGTAAAGATAAAGCTACGCGGTCAAGAGTTGTCCGAAGGAAATCTCTCTCATTTCGTTTCCGCGGCATAAACGCTGGATAAAAAATTCAATCGTGGACTGTCAGGACCGGGCAGCCCGCATTCGCGACAACACTGCTTGCAATCGAATCTGAAAAGTGCGTCGCCATGGTCAGATGCTTTTCAGCGCCGCGCGCGCCGACAACAATCAAATCCGCATGTGTCTTTCTTGCGGCTCCCAATATCGCATCGGCTGGAACACCTCGTTCCACCAAGTAGGTTGGCGTGGACAACAGACCTGCGCCAAGGGGCACCACGTCTTTCAGAGTCTCCAGTGCAACATCATTTCGTCCCTTTGATCCATCTTCTGTCGCATGAAGCAGGACAAGCTCGGCGCGATGGTCCTTGGCCAATGAAATCGCGTAACGCGCAGCCGCAAGGGATTCCGGACTGAAATCCGTCGCGTAGAGGATGCAGTTCAATTCCGCGGCGGCGGCGTGGGCGGCTCTCGGAGCGACGCCTGGCCCTACGGTCAGAACCGGGCAGGGAGCTTGCCGGAAGATTTTCTCGGCCACGGACCCGAGTAGCGCCTTTGTAAATCCCTTGCGTCCATGCGTGCCGAGGACAAGCAGGTCCACATTCCTTTCCTGGATTACATTCTTGAGATTCTCCCAAACATCGCCCCTCAGAAAGAGAAAATCGTGTGGAAGCTCCCGCAGTTCCAGTTCAAGCCGATTCTTCTCCCTCTCGCGAAATTCTTCGAGGTCACGCGCGATTTCAGCCCATTGCTCAGGCGGCGCTTGGACATAATCGTCTGGAGAAATGACGTGCACGGCATGGATGGTCGCACCGGATCTTCTGGCGATCTCAACAGCGTAAGGGAGTGCACGGTCCGCTGTGACTGAAAAATCCGTGGCATAGAGAATATTTTGAAACGTGACGTGCAAGGATGTGCGTAAAGCGCTCAAGTTATGCCTCCACGGTTCAGACCCCAATGTCGTTGGTTGTGGTTGAAATCCTCTTGCCTCGTTCATAGCATCAGCCTCCCCCGCTTCACATTTTCTAACCGTTTGAAACCTTCTCAGCTATGCGTTGGATCACAAGTCTTTGTGATTCTTGTCATGCTGTGCCGTTCCGGGACCCGCCTGTGTGGCCTACATCACAAAGAAAAGTGACGGACGTCATAGGCCCCTCAGCGCTTCCCGCCAACAATGGGCACATACTGAATCAGGCCATCCGCCCCTCAGGTAACGAACTAAGCTGAGGCGGCGGGACGGAGGTGCGGCGATGATCTTTTCAGATCGTATCGACGCTGGGCGCAGGCTGGCGAAAAAGCTTGATGTCTATGCTGGGCGAAATGATGTGCTTGTTCTGGGCATCCCCCGAGGGGGAGTCCCGGTAGCTTTCCAGGTGGCTACGGAACTGGGAGCTCCGCTGGATGTGTTTGTCGTGCGGAAGCTCGGAGTGCCCTCGCATGAGGAACTCGCTTTTGGAGCGATCGCAACCGGGGGAGTTCGTGTTCTTGACGCGCAAATTGTGGACGAGGTGGGAATCTCAGAACTTGAGATTGAACGGATTGCCGCGAAGGAGAGGCAGGAGCTGAATCGCCGTGAGAGCGTGTACCGTGGCGGCCGTCCACCTCTGAATCTTGGAGGCAAAACAGTCATCCTTGTGGATGATGGGATTGCAACCGGGGCGAGCACCCTTGCTGCGATCACCGCGTTGCGGGAGTTGAAGCCGGCTCGGATTGTCCTGGCAGCGCCCGTTGCTCCCGCTTCCACTTGCAGGCGCCTCCGGCGCAAAGTAGACGATCTTGTTTGCCTGGATACGCCTGAAGACTTTTTCGCGATTGGCCAATTCTATGAGGACTTTTCGCAAGTATCGGACGAAGAAGTGACGAGCCTGCTTCAGCTCAACGTTGAAGAACACGCTCTGGAAGCTTCTGCGAACCGCGGGAGCATTCGGAAAGGAGTTCAACCATGACTCCCGCCCGTATCACGCAAAGTGTTTCCTATGAGCGCCCGGTTTCCATTGGGCTAGTCAAGGCGACTTTGGAAGGAAATTTGGGCCTCCCTCCGCATCCGTGCGGAATTGTTTTGTTTGCTCATGGAAGCGGAAGCAGCCGGCACAGCCCTCGGAATCGATTCGTCGCGGAAACGCTCCAGTCGCATGGGATCGCGACGTTGCTCATGGATTTGCTCACGGCAAGCGAAGAAGAAATCGACCGGCGAACATCCCAGCTTCGCTTCAACATTCGACTGCTGGCCAAACGGCTGGCCGGCGCCACGACATGGACGCTGCGGCAGCCGGACCTCCGCGGACTAAACGTCGGCTATTTTGGCGCGAGCACAGGAGCTGCCGCCGCGCTCGTGGCTGCGGCGCAGCTAACCGGCACGGTTGCGGCTGTCGTCTCGCGCGGCGGCAGGCCTGACTTAGCGGGAGATGCTCTCGGTTCCGTGATTGCCCCAACGCTTCTGATCGTTGGCGGCTATGATGGGCCGGTCATCGATTTGAACCAGCAGGCATTGGCCGAACTTGGATGCAGCGAGAAGAAAATGATCGTCATCCCCGGAGCCACTCATCTGTTCGAGGAACCCGGAGCGCTGGAAGAAGTGGCAAGGGTTGCATCGGAGTGGTTTTCCGACCACTTCGCATTGAAGCGGCATGCTCAAACCGGGTGAATCGCCTTTTTTTGTCTGATGAGGAGGACTTATGGCTTCGAAACGGTTACTTTTCCGATCTGCAGCGCGAGAGAAAATTCTGGCCGGTGCTTCCGCGCTTACCGATGCTGTGCGCATTACGCTCGGCCCAAAGTCCAAATGCGTGTTGATCCAGAAAAAGTGGGGAAGGCCTCTGGTCTGCAATGACGGGATCACTATCGCAAAAGAAGTTGAGCTCGAAGATCCGGAAGAGAACCTTGGAGCACAGATGATCCGTGAAGCAGCGGAGCGCACGGGCGACGCCGTCGGCGATGGAACCAGCACCTCCGCGGTTCTGGCACATGCCATCTTCGCGGAAGGACTACACAACTTGGCGGCCGGGGCCAGTGCCGTCGATCTCAAGCGAGGTCTCGACCGGGGACTTCTCGCGGCCGTGAAGACGCTGAAGGGCCTCTCCCGACCTGTCGCCAGCCGCCTCGAGAAGGCCCAAGTTGCCACGATCTCGGCGCACAACGACCCTTCCATCGGCGAACTGGTGGCCGAAGCGTATGAGAAAGTCGGGGCGGAGGGAGTCATCACCGTTGAGGAAGCGAAAACGACCGAATCGGCCCTCGAAGTTGTGGAAGGAATGCAATTCGACCGCGGATTCATCTCACCCTACTTCATTACGGACGCAGAGAAAATGGAAGTCGTACTCGAGGATCCAGTGATCCTCTTGCATGAAAAGAAGCTTGCGAACATGAAAGACATGCTGCCGCTTCTTGAGCAAGTCGCAAAGACGGGGCGTCCGCTCTTGATCATTGCTGAGGACGTGGAGGGCGAAGCGCTGGCGACGCTGGTCGTGAACAAGGTGCGCGGCACGTTGCTTTCCGCCGCTGTGAAAGCGCCCGGGTTCGGCGACAGGCGCAAGGAAATGTTGCAGGACATCGCCATCTTGACGGGCGGCCAGTTGATCGCTGAAGAACTCGGGCTGAAAATCGAAAATCTTACGATTGCAGAACTGGGGCAGGCAAAGCGCGTTTTGATCGACAAGGATAAAACCACCATCATCCAAGGCAGCGGTTCCAAGGCCGCCATCCAAGGCCGCTGCGCCGAGCTGCGCAAACAAATTGAAAAGACGACTTCCGACTACGATAAAGAAAAGCTGCAGGAACGTCTGGCAAAGCTGGCGGGAGGGGTCGCCGTCATTCGAGTCGGTGCGCCCTCGGAAACGGAAATGAAGAACCGCAAGGAGGCCATCGAAGACGCCATCAACGCGACGAAGGCGGCACTTGCTGAAGGAATCGTGCCGGGCGGAGGACTTGCACTACTGCGTCTCATCGAAGCCGTTCAGGCGGAGGAGGCCAATTGCTCGGGAGATGAGCGCACGGGACTCATGATCCTGCGCCGTGCCCTGGAAGCCCCCACGCGCCAGATTGCTGAAAACTCCACCGTGGACGGAGGAGTCGTGGTGGACCGGATGCGGTGCGGCAAGGGCAATTATGGCTTTGACGCCGCTCGCGGCGAATACTTGGATCTCGTGGAAGCTGGGATCATCGACCCTACCAAGGTGGTCCGCATCGCCCTCGAAAATGCGGTCTCCGTTGCCAGCGTCTTGTTGCTGGCGGAGGCGACACTCACCGAGAAGCCGGAAGAGAAAAAGGAAGCCGTGCCGGCACATGAGGCGTACGACTAGTTGACGAGGCGCAAGACGGTTACTTGCTGAAAAGCAAGCGTTTCGCAAGCTCCACCAGAAGCAAATAGGTAATCGTGGATGCAAGCAAGAATGCGAAGTATGAGCCGGGAAGGGCCACGAAGCCGAGGACGCCGGCGAGAGGGGAAACCGGAAGCAGAGTTCCGATCATGACGATCGCGACGGTAGTGATAGCCAAAGGCAAGCTGGGACGGCTGCGAAATGGATTGCCCATCGTTCGGATGACAAACAGCACAAGAGTCTGCGTGGCCAGCGATTCCACAAACCATCCCGTGTGGAAGAGGGGTTCGCTAGCATGGAAGAAATGCAATAAAACATAAAAAGTCAGGAAGTCATAAATCGAGCTGATCGGCCCGATGAAAATCATGAAATTCCGAATCAGGCCTATATCCCAGCGTTGCGGGCTGCGGATGTATGTATCTTCCACATTGTCCGAAGGGATCGTGATCTGTGCCGTATCGTAAAGAAAATTATTCAATAGAATTTGTGTGGATAGCATGGGAAGAAACGGCAGAAACAGGGAAGCACCTGCCATGCTGAACATATTGCCAAAATTGGAGCTGGTTCCCATGAGCAAATACTTCAGAACATTTGCGGACGCCCTACGACCTTCGATGATGCCGCGGTGAAGAATTCCCAGTCCGCTTTTAAGCATGATGATATCCGCGGCGTCGCGTGCAACGTCCACGGCTGTTCCAACGGAGATCCCCACGTCGGCCGCATGCAGCGAGGGAGCATCGTTGATTCCGTCACCCATGTAGCCGACGACGTGTCCTCGGTGTTTGAGCGCCAGTATGATACGAAGTTTTTGCATGGGCGAAACGCGGGCAAAAATGGTGGTTTCCTCGGCCACGTGGCCAAGCGCCGTGTCGCTTATCTGGTCGAGTTCGCTTCCGAGGACGGCCGCACTGGATTCCAAGCCTACTTGAGCGCAAATATATTGAGCGACCAGCTCATTATCCCCCGTCAAAATCTTCACTTGGACGCCGTCCCGCTTCATTGCGGCTACGGAAGCGGCGGCATCTTCGGTCGGAGGGTCCGCAAACGCAAGAAAACCAGCCAGGATGAGCGAGTGCTCGTCTTCCGCCGTGAACCCGTCTTGCGACTGTACAGCGCGATACGCCACAGCAAGGATTCGAAAGCCTTCCGAACACAAGTCTTTGTATACTTTGTTCAGGCGTTCTAGCGTCCTGGACTCGACATCCCGGATTTGGCCACCTTCTTCGTAGGATTCACAGACTTCGAGGATTCCTTCCGGTGCGCCTTTTGTGATGAGAAGCCGCTCGATGCCGTGTGCCCCGTTGCGTTCCACAACGATGGAAAGCCGGCGGCGGTTAAAATCGAAGGGGATTTCGTCGATCTTGCGAAAGTCATCCAAATCATGTCGTTCTGTGCTCAAGATCGCCGTATCCAGTGGACTGCGGATTCCGGTTTCAAACTTGCTGTTGAGATATGCCAGCCTCAGGACTCCATCGGAAGGCCGGCCGACCGCATCCAAGGAGCGACTCAAGGTCATTTCACCCTTGGTCAGAGTCCCGGTCTTGTCACTGCAAAACACGTCGATGCTTCCAAAATTTTGAATTGCGGGCAAGTGTTTGACTACCACCTGTTCTCGGGCCATTCGCACCGCGCCGCTTGCGAGGGTAACGGATGTAATCATGGGAAGAAATTCAGGAGTCAGCCCGACAGCCAGAGCGACGGCGAATACGAATGACTCGAAGGCATCTTTGTGAAGAGCGAGTCGCACCACAATGATGAAAAGCACAAGGACAAAAACGACGCGCATGATAAGCATGCCGAACAGCCGCAGTCCGCGCTCGAACTCGGTCTCTTCCGGACGAACGACCAATCGCTTGGCGATGGCTCCAAAGGCTGTCTGGGGCCCCGTCTTCAGCACACGCGCGATCGCCGTTCCACTGACAACCGAGGTCCCAAGAAAGACAAGGTCCGGAGCGTCTGGCGTCCCTTCGGTATCCTTTTCCCCGGGATGGGCGTGCTTTTCGGTCGGCATCGACTCGCCCGTCAGCGCCGCCTGTTGAAGGTAGAGATCGCGCGCCTGCAGAAGGCGTGCGTCAGCAGGAACCAAGTCTCCTGCGGAAAGGCGAATCAAATCATCAGGAACAACCTCGTGGCGTTTTATCTCCTGCCATTTCCCGTCACGCAGGACGGTCGCGCTCAGGCTGACGTGTTCACGTAACCGCTCAATCGCCCGCTGCGAACGATAGGTCTGAACAAAATTGATGGAGATGCCCAGAAGGACCAGAACAATGATGATTCCGGCATCGGCCTTCTGACCCAACAAGCCCGAAACAATGGCGGCAACGAGGAGAAGGATTACCAGCGGATTCACGAACAAAATCAGGAGTTCCTGGATAAGAGCCCCACGACGCACCGGTGTGGGATCGTTGGGGCCGTATTGAGATAGTCGTTCCTGCGCCTCCTGGCTTGTAAGCCCAACGACGGAGTTTTGTATTGACTCTTTGCTTCCTTGGGATTCGGCGAGAATAGGATTACCCCCGGAGCCTCGACGCCCTTATATACCAGACCAGCTTGTTTTCGCTTTAACGATTCGTACGTTAAATACTTAGGGCGGCCTCGAATACTCCCGAGTGACGAAACTCACCACCGGGAGTGAGCAAGGTCACATACACCCCGCGCTATTGCTAATGATAATGAAAATTGAGGCGGATTCCGAACCCCACCGGAAGGAATGGCTTTCATCTCTTGGCGAAGGGAGGACCGAGCCATGGTTTCCGATAAGCCAAACGTCGTCATTCGGCAAATGACATTCAGCGACATACCAATGGTAGTCGAACTGCAGCAGCGCGTATTCCCCGGGATGCCGACCTGGGAAGCGGAGGAACTTGCGCACCACCTCGCCGTTTTTCCGGAGGGGCAGCTTGTGGCAACGGACGAGAACAGACAGATCCTGGGCTCAGCGAGTTCTCTGATCATCGATTGGGACGATTATTCCGAGGATGCCAAGTGGTCCACGATCACTGGGGATGGAAGTTTCGACACGCACAATCCGCTTGGAAAGACTCTCTATGGGGCTGACATGGGAGTCGATCCGTCCGCGCACCGGCAAGGAATCGGATCCATGTTCTATGAGAGGCGCAAGAAACTCGTTCGGGCGCGTGGCTTGAAACGTTTGCTAACAGGAGGGCGGATCCCGGGATACGCACAAGTTTCAAGTGAGATAACACCCATGGAATACGTCACGGATGTGATCGGCGGGAAACGAAAGGATCCGACGCTCAGTTTCCAGCTCGCGAACGGGATGGTGG
>Ga0187810_10000671_pt1 | contig 12470 bp, 15 predicted proteins | sample NC_wetland_sal_i_9_FD_132963 | JGI IMG/M metagenome (GOLD analysis project Ga0187810, IMG submission 132963) | Wetland sediment microbial communities from Neuse River Estuary, North Carolina, USA - ASW_5 | ecosystem: Environmental > Aquatic > Freshwater > Wetlands > Sediment | place: USA: North...
ATTCTCGACCGGACATTGGTCGAAGACTGGGAGGGATGCTTGAGCGTGCCGGATCTTCGCGGGCGGGTGCCGCGCTTCAAGCATCTTAGGGTGACGGCGCTCGGGCGCGATGCGGGAACGGAAGAAATTGTCGCGTCGGATTTTCACGCGCGGGTGATACAGCATGAGACCGATCATCTCAACGGCGAAGTTTACCTGGACAGAATGCCGGATATGCGGGCGCTGGGGTTTCTCCAGGAATGGCAGCGTTACATGCTGAAGCCGGAGAAGCGGGAGGAGTGATCGGTGGCGCGTGCTTACTTGGGGGGCGGGAGAATCAGCGGCATCTTGCCGGTGGCCTTGAACGCCGCGATCGCCTTGCGCATCTCTTCGTTCTGTGCGGCGAGAATGTTTTGCTCGGCCTGGACTTTCGCGAGCTCGGTTTTGAGCTGCCCGTTTTCGCTTTGAAGCTTGAGCAGCTCAGCGTTGAGCTGCGCAATCTGCCGGGCCTGCTCATCGATGCGCGTGCGATAGCTGGACGAATAGAGAAAGAACAGCAGCGCGGCGACTATCGCGACGATCAATCCGCCTATGAGCAATCGTGCCATCTATATACTTTTATTTGGCGCATCGGCGCGCGGAAAGACTGAATTGACTTCCCCGCTCAGCCGTCCCTAAAATGCAATTTCTGGTCGGACGCCATTTGCATTACCCTGAGAATTATGCCCGATACCCTGGCGCCGAGGAACGTGCGGATCGCTGGATTTCGCACAGCGGCTAAAGCAGGCTTTTTTTCATGATAGAGGTCCAGGAGCTAACCAAGTATTTCGGCGCCACGCTTGCCGTCGACCACGTTTCGTTCAAGGTCGAGAAGGGGGAGATCATCGGATTGCTGGGGCCCAACGGCTCGGGCAAGACGACGATCATGCGGGTTTTGACCGGATTTTTCCCGGCCACCTCGGGACGCGCGTTGATCGGCGGCCTCGACGTCGACGAACATTCGCTCGAAACACGCCGGCGTGTCGGCTACCTGCCGGAAAACATGGTGCTGTACCCCGATCTCAGCGTCGACGCGCTGCTCGAGTTCAGCGCGCGCGTGCGTGAGATCGATCCCAGGACGGCGCGCGATCGAATCGAATACTCGCTCGATAGGTGCGGGCTCAAGGAAGTGCGGCGCAAGCTTATCGGCAAGCTCTCGAAAGGCTATCGGCAGCGCGCGGGAATCGCGCAGGCGATCCTCAGCGATCCCGAGGTGCTGATTCTCGACGAACCGACGGTCGGACTCGATCCGCGCCAGGTGGTCGAAATCCGCGAGCTGATACGTTCGCTGGCCGGGCACTCGACGGTGCTGCTGTCGACGCACATACTGCCCGAGGTCAACATGACCTGCCGCCGCGTCGTGATTATCGATCGCGGAAAAATCGTCGCGCAGGACACGCCCGAGCACCTGACGGCGAAACTGCAGGGCAGCGACCAGACGGTGATCACCGTCGCAGGTCCGTCGCCGGCGGTGCGCGAAGCATTGACCGCGGTCAAGTTCGTGCAACGGCTCGAAGATCGTCCGGGCGAGGGCGGCGCGACGGGCGGCGTGTGCTCATTCGTCGCGTACTCGAGCGGGCACGGCGAAGAAGTCCGTTCGGCGCTGGCCGCTTGCGTCGTGCAACACGGGTGGAATCTGCTCGAAGTCAAACCGATGGCGCTCAGTCTCGAGGATCTGTTCATGCGGTTGGTCACCAAGGAGGAGCGCGTTTAGGCGCTGCGCGCGCGAAGTTCAATGAGGGCTGAGGTAGTCGATGTCTAACGGTGCAGGCACTCTGGAAGTGGCGGGAGCCGCCACCGAGTCGCGACGCGCGGCGATCCGCGCGGCGGGGACGGGCTTTTCGGTGGGCAGGATGCTGGCGGTGACGCGCAAGGAATTGCGCTCGTACTTCGCCTTTCCGCTGGTCTATGTGCTGTCGGGCGTGTTCCTGGTTTTGGCGGGGTACTATGCGTACACCGACCTGGTGTTCTTCGTCACGATCGCGTTCGCCCGCGACATCATGCAGAACTACTGGCAGCTGCTGTTTACGGACATCCGGCTGTGCCTGCTGCTGACGCTGCCGTTCATTACGATGCGGCTGTTCGCCGAGGAGCGCAAGCTCGGCACGATCGAATTGCTTTACACCTATCCGCTGCGCGATGCCGAAATACTGGGCGGCAAGTACCTGGCGTCGGTTGCGATCTTCATCATGATGCTGGTGCTGACGGCGCTCTACCCGGTTTACCTTTACAGCATCCATTCGTTTCCCCTGTTTCCGCTTTTGGCGGGCTACCTGGGCCTGCTGCTGCTGGGATGCGCGTTTATTGCGTGCGGCGTGTTCATTTCGTCGCTGTGCGAGAGCCAGGTGATGGCGGGGATGGGGACGATCACGCTGCTGCTGTTCTTCTGGATTCTCAACTGGAACGAGGCCGCGTTCACCAATTGGTGGCTCGAATTGCTGCGCGCGTTCTCGTTGTTCGATCAGTTTGGCAGCTTTTCCAAGGGTGTGATCGATCTCGATCACGTCACCTACTTCATCTTTTTCATCGTCTTCTTTCTGTTTCTTACGCAGCACTCGATGGAGGCACGCAAGTGGACCGGCCGGCGCTAAAGGATTCTCGCACGGCCGAGCGCCGATCGATCTGGATGAACTACGCGGTGCTGTTTTACACCGTGATCGCATTCGGCGCCGTGCTGTTCGTCGCCAATGCGATAATTTCCACCGGCCGCATCCGCTGGGACCTGACGCCGTCGAAACGGTTCTCGCTCTCGGATTTCGACAAGCGCGTGCTCGGCGGACTGACGCACAACGTCAAGGTGATGGCGTTTGTGCGCACCGAGGATGCCTCCTACCTCGAACTCGCGGACCTGTTGTTCCAGGCGGCCGCGTTCACGCCGCACCTGACCTACCAGGTGATCGACGTCAACAAGGCTCCCGGGCTGGCGCGCGAATACGGCGTGTCGAGTTACGGCGAGGTGGTGGTGGAATCGCAGGGGCGGCGCCGCGACTTCGACAACGCGCGCTCCGACGAGCTAATCCCGGCGATCCTGCAAGTCTCATCGGAAGCCAACAAGCACATCTATTTCACCGTCGGGCACGGCGAGCGCGACGTGTTCGATACCGATCGCAACCTGGGCTACTCGCAATGGCGCGGGCTGCTCGAGCAGAACAACTACCAGATCGATAACGTGTCGCTGTTCGCCAGCGGCGTGCCCGAGGACGCCAAGGTGGTGGTGTCGCTTGGGCCGCGCAAGGATTTCCTGCCCGAGGAATTGGCGGCGCTGGCCAGGTACCTGGCTCACGGCGGACATTACGTTGCGATCATCGATCCCTATGGTTCGCCGACGCTGGTCGGATTCCTGAAAAAGTACTACCTCGATTTTGTTCAGCAGGTCGTCGTCGATCCCGCGTATCGCCTGACCGCTGGCGAAATTCTCACCACGCAGATTCCGCTGCGCTCGGAATCAAATCCGATGAGCCGCGCGATGTCCGCACCGGCCGTGTTCTCTTTGGGACGCGGCGTGATGATAACCGGCGCGGTCGGCGCCAGCGCGCCCGACGGCTTGAAGATTGCGCAGGAGGACAAGTTCCTCTCGTCGTCGCATGAGAGCTGGGCGTCGAACGATCCCAATGCATTGACCACCGGAATCACCGAGTACCAGGCGGGTCGCGATATCAAGGGGCCGATCCCGGTGGCCAGCGAGATCGACTTCGCGCCGGCCTCAACCACGCACATCCCGGTGGAGCAGATGACGCGGCTGGTGGGAATCGGCAGTTCGGCCTTCGCCGCGAACCAGTTTATCGAGATGCTGGGGAATCGCGACCTCGCGGTGAGCCTGATCAACGAGTTGGCGGGCGATGAGATGCTGATCGCGAGCCGCGAACGGATCAACAAAAGCGAAACCGCCGCCTTCTACATCAACGATCAAGAAGCGCGTCACATGCTGATTTTTGGCTCAATCTTCGAACCGGCCATCCTGTTCCTGATCGCGATCACGGTCATGGTGCGCAGGAGGTTTTTCGCGTGAGCGCGCGTCCCGCAATCTTCTACACGATGGTTTTTTTCATCCTCTTGCCAATCTATTTCTGGATTCAGCCGAGTATCAAGCCGGCGACTGCCCTGGAAGAGAGACAAGAAGGCCTGTTGAAGCTCACCGGCGGTATCGACGCGATCAGCGTTTCGAATGGATCGGAGTCGCTGCGTTTTCAGAAGACCAAAGACGGCACGTTCTACGAACTGGTCGCGCCAGCGGGAAAATTCATTCCGCGCGACTTGATGGACGCGATGGCGGCGCTGCTGACGAATGCCAAGTCGGTCGAAGTGGTCGCGGACAATGCAAACGACCTCTCGCAGTTTGGACTCGACCATCCCAAGGCCGTGATAACTATAGAGGGGACCGGTCAGCCGCAGCCGATCAAGCTCGCGTTCGGCAATGAAAACCCGACCCATACCGCCGTCTACGCGCAGATCGAGGGAGTGCCCAAAGTCTTTCTGCTTGGCGCGAACATCGAGTACTACCAATCGCTGATGTTTCAGTGGATCGAAGGCAAGCAGGGCAAGAACGCCTAGGCGGTTGGCACGGCGGCCAGGGAATCCGCGGGGCGAACGATGATCGGCGATAAATTCTTCGCGTTTTTCACTGCCTAGCGCGCGATTCCCTTCTCGTCCAGGATACGCTCCAACGCGCGCAGGAAATGCTCGTAGTACTCGCCGCGGTCTGAGGTGCCGTCGCGGGCGCGGATTCGGTCTGACGCGCCAACTTCGGCGATCAGGCGCTCGCGAAATTCGTCCCAGCTGAAATACCCGGACTCGGAGAGTTTCAGCGCGATGGCAAATGCGCGCGCTTCCCACGGCGCGCTGAAGACATGGCCGGGGTCAAGGCGCGCCTCCTCGATCAACTTGTTCAGCGCGTCGTTTGCCGTGCTCATCCGCGCACCCGCGGGGCGTTGCGGCGCGGGCTCGCCGGCGGCGCAATCTTTGCCACTCCGACCATCGAGTCTCGCGTCACGATCGCGGCGAGCTCGTCTTCGCTCATTCCCTCGGTTCCCTTCGGCCGCTCGGGGATGACCAGGTATCGCATCTCCGCGCTCGAGTCCCACACCCGGATTTCGACCTCGCGCTCCAGCTCGAGTCCGAAATCCTTGAGCACGCCGCGCGGATCGCTGACGGCTCGCGAGCGATAGGCAAAGCTCTTGTACCAGACCGGCGGCAAGCCGAGCACCGGCCACGGGTAGCATGAGCACAGAGTGCATACGACGAGATTGTGCACGCGGTCGGTATTTTCCACGGCGACCAGGTGGCCGCCCTCGGGACCCGCAATTCCCAGTTCCGCCGCGGCGCTCTTCGCGTTGGCCAGAAGGCGCTTTCGATACTCGGGATCGGTCCATGCTTTGGCGACGACGCGCGCGCCGTTGCGCGGACCCACGCGAGTCTCGTAAATGTCGACGATCGCATCGATCGCCGCCGGATCGATCAGTCCCTTCTCCGTCAGGATCGCTTCCAGAGCCTTGACGCGCGCCGCCGGCCCGGTGTCGTCGGTGTTATGATGATCTCCGCTCATTTTTTTCGGCGTCTGCCCGTACGATGCGTGGTCTTGCGTTTCGTGGCTTGCCGTTTCAAATTCCGCGCGATCGATTCCAGATAGTCTTCCCACAAATCCAGATACACCCGCTCCCTGCTGTTCGCCGATTTGCCCCACAGCTCGCGCGCGTCGAAGGCGACCGAATAACAATGCTGCGGCTTGGTCCCCGCGTGATGCGCGTTGGTGTCGGGGAAGACGAACACGCCCTGGTCGCGCGCGATGACTCCGGCTTTGCCGCGCACGTAGCGCGGCAAACGCGTGTGTCCGGAAGGATTCAGGTTGCGTGCGCGCACGCGAGCGCCTTTGGCAAAGCGCGCGCGTGGCGGCTTCGCTCCGGTCCTGCCCTTGACCGGAGCCGGGCCTTGGGTCGCGACGGCATTTGCGATCAGAGCCGGGTCGATCGCGCCATCTTCCTTCTCCAGCAGCTCTTCGCGCGTCACGATGCGACGCTCGACGAGCAAAGTCTCGACTGCCGCGAGCCATCGTTCGTAATAGCTCGACGCGAGGTAGCGCGCGGGCGGGATCCGCTCGATCGCATGGCGGAACTCGTCGGCATTGATCAGTCCCGCGCCCGCCGCGATGCTCGCCAGCGCATACACTCGCCCTTCCCATCCGGCGTGAAAGACCGGTTCGTTCGCTTCGCGGACGACCGGCCCGAAGCCGTCCATCCCGCCCATGTCGTGTACGCCGTTCATCGCGTCTTCATCTCGTTCGATAGACTATCTAGTTCGATAGACTATCGTGGTGGCTTGCACCGTTGCGAGCAGCGCCGATGCCGGGCGCTGCCGCCAGCCGCGTTGCAGGATGCTAATTTAGCTGCTCTTGTTAGGTCTTGTTTCGTTCTGATAGGCTCTGACAACTGATGGAACCCGACCGCCAACCAGCTCAACCGCAAGCCGCCTGGCCCTTCGATCTCCGGGTCTTCGCCGCGTTGGCCGGGCTATGGGCGCTGTGTCTGGCGATCAGCGCGTTCGTCCACGTCGGCGACATCAACCTCGCCGATCCGATCGAGACCATCTTTGCCGGCGTGCGATTCGACGGCGAGGACGCGCGCCTGGTGCTGGTCGTCGAGGCGGGAATATTCGCGGTGATCGCGCTCGGAGTTTTTGCAGGTCGCCGCTGGGGCCTGTTGCTCGCGCTTTGCTACATGGTCGAGGTCGTGATGAGCCATCTCGCGTTCGTGATCGCGTACCTGCCGATTCAGTCGGAATGGATGAACGTGCGCGTGGTCGCGTCGCAGGGGCCGATGATGGTGCTGATCACGCTGTACCTTTGGATTCGCGCGTGCGATTTAATTTTCAATTCGCGTTCGACTGCCGCCGAGGCGCGGCCGCTGCCCGCGTCAAACGCGAGTCATCGGGCCGCAGTCTCGGCGGATTGCGGCGCCGGCGACGTCGCCGCTGTGGCTGAATGAGTGTCTGAGACTTCGCTGAGTTGTTCCCCCGCGTCGGCATCATCGTGACCGACCTCACTCCGATCACTCCTCTGTTTGACGCTTGTAATACTTCGGGCTTCGAGTTCAGCAGAGCGGGGTCAGAAAGCTGCGCAAGCGGCGCCCACAACTGCGCCCTCAATGACGCAGAGGCGGGAGCAATTGGTCGAAGCGCAGACCCCAGGTGTAGTTTTCCTCGACTGATCGCGCACACCAGCACTGGCCGCATCCCGACTTTGTCAGCTTGGCAAACGCGCGCGCCACGCCCATCCGAGTAACGTTGTTCGAGCGATCGCTGCGATCGCGTTCGCCGCAATGGAACAGGACGCCCTCGGGATCCATCGTGCAGAGAATCCATCCTGCGGCGCAGGGGGGGCGGGCGTCGAACGGGAAGTTGCGGAAATGCCGCAGGCTTGACCACTGGTTTGCCACCGCGCGACCGGCCCGCTTGAAGGCCTCGATGCGGGCGAACGTCGCGAGGCTGCGCTGATGCTCGAGTTCCCAGGCAGTGCCGTCGCGCTTGCTGTATACGAACAAGCTGTTGCGCGCGGGTTGGAAGATGATAGAGCTGCCCAAGCCTTCCGCGATGTCGAGCAGTTGCTCGAGCGAGTCCGCATTGTGGCGACCTACCGAGCAAGTGAACTCGACCCGCACGCCGGCCTGGCGGGCGGCGCGCGCGCCGGCGATCGCGCTGTCGAACGAGCCCGCGCCGCGCATCGCATCGTGGCTTTCGCTGGGACCGTCAAGGCTGATCTTGAGCTTTTTCAGCTTACGAATCGTTTCGATCTTGCGCGGCACCAAGATGCCGTTGGTGTGCATCGAGACTTCGACGCGGCGCTCGACCAGGAACTGCACGATCTCAGCGACGTGGGGATGGGCTAACGGCTCGCCGCCGTCGAGGCTGACGTTGCGCGTGCCGAGCTCGACGAACTCGCCTAGCGCGCTGAAAATCTGGTCGCGAGCCATCTCGTTGCCCATCGGAGTGTGGCGGTCGCAGTAGGTGCACTCCAGGTTGCAAAGCCATGAGAGTTCGTAAGCGAGACCGAGTGGAGATGGCCGAAGTCCCAGCCGGGCCATCGCGCCTTTCGCGATTGTGGAGGGATGCATCAGCGCGGCCGTCCTTCACGAACGAGCGGTTGCGTGTCTCGCTCATTAGGAGTGAGGTTTTCGTCATCGGTCATCGGAAAATTCTCCAGCCGAAATTTCCACTTTGAAATCCCGACCGGTAGTTGATCTTTTACGCCGTGTGGCCCGATAGGCCAATGGTCTCAACCACTTGCGTTTTGCAGCTGACACTGTGCAAATTGGCCTCCGGGTTTGATTTCGGCCAACTGCTGACTGGCGGAGGTCCCGGTTTTCGGACCTTCTTCCGCTCTGTCATTTCTAAAACGCTGCTCTCTTAGTCCCAGACTGCAATTCGCTGCAACTCCACGCGCATGTCTTGATGCGTGTCCTGCCTGTGACCGAACAATTCCACGACAAGATTCTCAGGCAGCACACCGTCGGGCACGTCGCCGCGAATATCCGGCAAGTTCCACGGCTTCTCATCGATATCCGTCATCGACTGCGATGGGCTGGCGATGAGGAAAACTTTAACCCGAGCGACCACTGCGTGTCCGTGGTCCTCATATTCGCCGAGGAAGCAGCTCAGATTGTCCCCGCCGTAGAGCTTGCCGTCCTTCAAAAATATGACGCCGTAACCGGCGTTCGCCTCCTCCGCGTTCAGTCCTTCGTAGCGCACGATATAGAACCCGTCGAATCGCGTCGGCATTTTAGTCTCCTCAATTTTCCACGGACTCTCAGTTGCCGGTGACCTGACTGAAATTGGTGGCGACGGTAGGAGTCGAACCTACGACACTGCGGATATGAGCCGCATGCTCTGACCAACTGAGCTACGTCGCCACCGGGAATCGTCAAATGTAGCGTGAGCGCGCAACGCGCGAAAGACCGCGCGCACCTCGATTCAACGCAGCGGGATGCTGCGCGTCTTGACCGCGCGATGCCCGCGCTGGACCTGGTAGAGCACGCCCTCGGTGAACTCGACGCAGGTCAGCTTGCCGCCGTAGACCAGGCCGGTATCGATGCCGAGTTTGTACGGCAGATCGATCATCACGCCACGCATCGGGGTATGGCCGAATACCACCGTCGCGTCGATTTTGTGCGGATTGAAAATGAATTCCTGCCGAATCCACAGCATGTCCTCGGTCTGCTGCTCCTCGAGCTGGCGGGTTGGCATGATGCCGGCGTGGACGAACAAGTAGGGTGGGCGCAGGTAGCTGGTGGCGAGGCGGCTGATGAAGCGCAGGTGCGCGTCGGGCAGCCGCGCGCATGCATCCTCGAGGTCGTCCTCGTGCACGCCGTAGCTGTCGAGCGTGGCGATTCCGCCGTTGAACAGGAACGACTCGCCGTAATTTCCCGGCATGCCGAGGAACGACAGCATCATGTCCTCATGATTGCCCTTGAGGAACACGCATTCCGCATGGCCGCGTTCGAGATCCAGCGCGAGCTCGATGACGTCGCGCGCCGACGGGCCGCGATCGACGTAGTCGCCGACGAATACCACGGTGTCACCGGCTGCCGGCGCGATCGCCTTGAGCATCGCGCTCAGTTCGTCGGGGCATCCGTGGACATCGCCGATCGCGAACAGGCGGCCTTCGGCTTTCGATTTTCGGTTGGTCGTCATCCCGAGCCTGAAGTCAGTCGGCGCGCTTGCTCCTGCCGTTGTTGAGCAAATCGAGCAACGCCTTGCGGTCTTCAATGATGCGGCGCGCGGCGCTGTAAGGGTTCAGCTTGCCGGCCGCAATCTCGCCGAGCACGCCCTCGGCGCCGCCGTCGGCGACCGCGCGGGCGGTGCGCTCCTCAAGCTCCGCCGACAGAACCTCCACGAACTCGCGGGTGCGGCGCTCGGACTCGCGCGCCGAATCGAGATGTGCGCGCAGGTATTCGCCGTGCCGCGCGATCGCGCTGACCACCGCGTCGACCCCCTGATCGATCGCGGCCTGCGTGAGCAGCACCGGCGGCCGCCATCCCTCGCCGGAGCGCAGATGTACGCTAAGTTCCAACTCGGCCTTGATCCGATCGGCGCCTTCGCGATCGGCCTTGTTAACTACGAAAACATCGGCGATTTCGTTCAGCCCGGCCTTCATCGCCTGCACGCTGTCGCCCGCCTCGGGCACGGTAACCACGACGGTGGTATCGGCCAAATCCATTATCGAAAGTTCGGTCTGTCCCACGCCGACGGTCTCGGTAACGATCACGTCGCTGCCGTAGGCGTCGAGCAGTTTGACGATCTCGCGCGCTGCGCGGCTCAGTCCGCCGTGGCTGCCGCGCGATGCGAGGCTGCGGATGTACACGCCGGGGTCCTTGTAATGGTCGGTCATGCGGACGCGGTCGCCAAGTACAGCGCCGCCGGAAAACGGGCTCGACGGATCAATGGCGAGGATGGCAATTTTTTTGCCCATTGCTCGATACTTCACGATCAGATGGTTGACCAGCGTCGATTTTCCAGCGCCCGGCGGCCCGGTTATTCCGACCACTTGTGCGCGACCGGTTTTTGCGTAGATGCGCTCGAGGATCGCGCTCGACTCGGGCGCCCGATTCTCGATCATCGTGATCAGCTGAGCCAGCGCACGCATCTCGCCCGCCTCGAAACGCTTGAGCAACGCGTCCAGCCGCGCGTCTGTGGTCGGGACCGTCGCGGCGGAATTGGGTCGGGATTCAGCAGGCATACCAGCTTGTCCAATGATGATAGCGGCTTGCGTTCAGGCAGCGCAACAAAACCTCCGCCGGTGAATAGATCGCGCCGGGGCGGCATTGTTTTCCTTGCGTCCGCGCTTTAGTCTCGGTTTACGCAATGAAGCTTCCTGACATCTACACTGACTGGAAAATCGTGATCGGCCTCGCGCTGATCCTGCTGGGCGCCGCCAACTGGGCCATCGGGCTGGAACGGACCGAGATTTACAGCCGGATGAGCATCGCGGGCGCGCAACCGGCCGCCGCAACGGACTATCGGAGTTTCGACGAACTCGATGAGGCCGCGGGCGGTGCGGTCCTCGCACCGCTCACGGCTGAGCAACGCCGCGCGTCATACGCGACGGCCCGGATGGATTTCTACCACGCGGTATTTCTGGCCGGTCGCGCGATGGTGTTGCTCGGGCTGCTGGCCGCCTTGCTCGGCTTTATCAGCGTGATTCAGCAGGATTCCCGCCGCGCGTTTCGCCGCCCCCAGGGCGACGCGCAACTGCCGCGCGGGTTGCCCGGCGCGCCGCGGGCTCCCTGACAGGGTGTTGAGAAAAACCCAGCGATGAAGCCTTTCGCGAGTTCGACCTCAACACCCTGCGGAAAAACTGGCTTCCTTCCTAAATCTTCTCCCCCGCTCTTTTGCGGGGGAGATAAGAGAGAGGGGGCAGGCTGTGATTTATCAACAGCCTGCCAATAGAATTTTTACAATGGTCACGGAAGTATCCGGGCGCGCGTGCGCGAAGATCAATCTGTTCCTGCGCGTCACCGGGCGCCGCGCCGACGGCTATCACGAACTCGATTCGGTGTTTCTCCCAGTTTCGCTCGCCGACGAAATTCGCCTCCAGATCCGCGCCGCTGACGATCCCTCGGCCAGCGTCACCTGCAGCTCGCCGGAACTCGCCAGGAGCCAGAACAATCTGGCGGCGCGCGCCGCGCGCTCTTTTATGAGCGAATTCGATTTGATCGCCGAAGTGCAGATCGATCTGGAAAAAAACATTCCGGTGGGCGCTGGACTCGGCGGCGGATCGAGCGACGCCGCCACGATCTTGCGCATGATGGCGGCTGCGGCGCAGCTGACCGGTGAAGCCGCAGCGAGCCGGCTGCGTCGAATCGCGCTTTCGCTCGGCGCCGACGTGCCATTTTTTCTCGATCCGCGTCCGTCGCGGGTGACCGGGATCGGCGAGCGGATCGTGGTCATCGCGGGGGTCCCGCGCCTGCCGATTGTTATTGCCGCGCCGCCGTTCGAGGTTTCGACTGCCGCGATCTTTCGCGCGCTCGAGCCGGCGGGATGGAGCGGTGCGGCGCCCGACGCGCACCTCGCGTTGATCGCGCGAGGCGATATCTCGCCAGAGCTCGCGGTAAACGATTTGGCCGCGGTCGCGATCGCGCAGTACCCTGAGATTCGCCGCCTTAAAGGATTACTTGAAGATTCGGGCGCTCGCGCGGCGCAAATGTCGGGCAGCGGCGGCGCGGTGTTTGGCGTGTTTGATTCGACCAGCGCGGCCGAAAGCGCGGCGATGAAGATCCGCCGGCGTGCGCCGTTCGCCAAGGTGATTGCGGCGACGACGCTCGATGGCGAATCCGATGGCGAACCGGCTCCCAAGTAGCCTGAAATCCACCACCGCGCACCGGGGTTGTGGATGGTCGCAGGAGCGGCGCATTGACAGCGAAAAACCGCATCAATAACATCGCAATTCCTGCACACCGGCTGCTAAA
>Ga0187810_10000672_pt1 | contig 12453 bp, 10 predicted proteins | sample NC_wetland_sal_i_9_FD_132963 | JGI IMG/M metagenome (GOLD analysis project Ga0187810, IMG submission 132963) | Wetland sediment microbial communities from Neuse River Estuary, North Carolina, USA - ASW_5 | ecosystem: Environmental > Aquatic > Freshwater > Wetlands > Sediment | place: USA: North...
ACCCCCTGGGATGCCTCCCCCTCTTTAGGGAGAGAGGGGGTCACCCTCACTTTTTTTAAAGATTTTTGGACCAGGCTAAATGATTTCTACAGAGCAAAAAATCCAAAAAACCGGCCACGGATCCGGTCCGCGCACAGAAAAAAACGGGAAAATTGACAAAAATAATTAAAAAATCAACGATCTCCTGTCATTTTGTTACCCGGATTTACAAGAACCCGTTAATCTGGCGACCCACCATTAATCACCATAAATTTCCGGTTTGAGATTAATCTTAAATAGCGTTCCACAGGACTTCTTTCTAATCATGGTGTGAACATGGAACTGAACTATGTACCAACGACGTGTCCGTATTGCGGGACCGGGTGTGGCCTGAACCTTGTTGTCAAAGACAAGAAGGTCGTCGGCGTCCAGCCCTGGCACCGCAACCCGGTCAACGAAGGAAAGCTCTGCCCGAAGGGGAATTATGCATGGGAGTTCATCAACTCTCCCGACCGGTTGACCAAGCCGCTCATCAGGAAAGATGGCAAATTCGAGGAAGCCGGCTGGGACGAGGCCTACAAGCTGATCGCGTCGAAGTTCAGGTCCTACAAAGGCGATGAGATCCAGTGCCTCTCGTCAGCCCGTGTCTCGAACGAAGAGAACTACCTGATGCAGAAATTCGCCCGTGCAGTCTTAAAGACCCCCAACATCGATCACTGTGCCCGGCTCTGCCACGCGTCGACGGTTGTCGGCCTTGCGGGTGCGTTTGGTTCCGGTGCAATGACCAACTCGATCACCGATATCGGCGAGTCCAAGGTTGTCTTTGTTCTTGGTTCCAACACGTTTGAGAACCACCCGCTCATCGGCCGGCAGATCATGCTCGCCCGGCTTCGTGGCGGCAGGGTCATCGTTGCAGACCCGCGGTTCACCCCGACGGCAAAGCAGGCAGACCTGTACATGCAGTTCCACTCCGGGACCGACGTGGCTATTCTCAACGGCATGATGCAGTACATCATCAGGAACGGCTGGGAGAACAAGGACTTCATCAGGAACCGGACAAAGGACTTCGAAAAACTCAGGGAAGTCGTGATGAAGGACGCGTACAGCCTCGATAATGTCTCGAAGGTCTGCGGTATTCCCGCAGCCCAGCTCGCCCAGGCAGCCGAGTGGATCGCAAAGGCAGAGTCAAGCAATGTCCTGTACTCCATGGGTATCACCCAGCACACCACCGGTGTCGACAACGTCAAGTCGGTCGCAAACCTCCAGATGCTGACCGGCCACCTCGGTAAGCGTGGGGGCGGCGTCAACGCACTCCGGGGCCAGAACAATGTGCAGGGGGCCTGCGACATGGGTGCCCTGCCAAACGTGTACTCAGGGTACCAGGCAGTCATCAATGCTGATTTCCAGAAGAAGATGAAAGATGCGTGGGGCGTCACCGAGCTCGCCGAAGGAAAAGCAGGTTACACGGTCACCGAGATGGTCAACGTCCTCGCCGACACACCGGGAAAACTCAAGTGCCTGTACATCATGGGCGAGAACCCGATGATCTCCGACCCCGACCTCCACCACGTAGAGAAGGGGCTGAAAAACGCCGAGTTCATCGTCGTGCAGGACATCTTCCTCACCGAGACCGCCCGGATGGCAGACGTTGTCCTGCCCGCCGCATGTTTTGCCGAGAAGGACGGCACCCAGACCTCGACCGAACGCCGGGTCCAGAAGTGGCGCAAGGCACAGGAGCCGCCCGGCGAGGCAAAGGCCGACTGGCAGATCATCTGCGAACTCGCAAAGGTCATGGGGTACGAGAAACAGTTCCCATTCAAGAGCCCGGAAGAGATCTTCACCGAGGTTGCAAAGGTTACCCCATCCTATGGCGGCATGAACTATGCACGCCTCGAAAAACCGGAAGCTCTCCACTGGCCCTGCCCGACACTGGAGCACCCGGGCACACCCATCCTGCACAAGGAAAAGTTTGCCCACCCCGACGGGCTTGGCATCTTCACCCCGATCGAGTTCAGGTACCCGGCTGAAGTGCCCGACAAGGAATTCCCGATTATCCTGACCACCGGGCGCTGCATCTGGCAGTGGCACACCGGCTCGATGACCCGCCGCTCCCCGAGCCTCGAACGCGAGGAACCGACGGGCTGGATCGAGATCAATACGGAAGACGCAAAGGAATGGGGTATCAGGGACAAGGAGATGGTAAAGGCAGTCTCCCGGAGGGGAGAGATCACCATCGGCGCCCGGGTCAGGGCTGGCATCAAGCGGGGCGAGGTCTTTATCCCGTTCCACTTCGTGGAATGCGCAGCAAACATACTCACCAACAATGCCCTCGACCCGGTTGCCAAGATCCCCGAGTTCAAAGCCTGTGCTTTGAGAATCGAGAAGATCGCGGAGGCGAAGTAAATGGCAAAGAAAGGCGACATGCTCTACGCATGGACAAACGACGCAGAGATCAAGAAGAAGGCAGAGCTCGGCGGCGCCGTTACGGCTCTCTGGAAATACGCACTCGAATCAAAGACGGTTGACGCGATCTTCGCGATCCGGAAAGGGATCGATCTCTACGACGCACAACCGATCCTCATCACCGACCCCGGGCAGATCGCAAACACGGCGGGCTCGCTTCACTGCGGTACCCTGCTCGTGGCAAAACTCGTCAAGAAGTACCTTGACGGTGCACAGGATATGAAGATCGGTGTGACCGTCAAGGGCTGCGACGCGATGGGGTTCTACGAACTCGCCAAGCGCGAGCAGATCAACCTCGATAATGTCATCCTGATCGGGGTCAACTGCGGTGGTTCGGTCAGCCCGGTCCTTGCCCGGAAGATGATCGCCGATAAGTACGGCGTGGACCCGGACACGGTCCACAAGGAAGAGATCGACAAGGGCCAGTTCATCATCGAGTACGAGGGAGGCCACAAGGGCATCTCGGTCGACGAGCTCGAAGAGGCAGGCTACGGGCGCCGGCCCAACTGCCGCCGGTGCAAGATGAAGATTCCCCGGCAGGCCGATCTCGCCTGCGGGAACTGGGGAGTCATAGGTGAGAAAGCCGGCAAGGCAACGTTTGTCGAAGTCTGCACGGAGAAGGGTGCGAACCTTGTCAGCGGTGCGGTGAAAGCGGGAATCCTCGCTACCGAACCGGCAAACCCGAAGGGCCTCGATATCCGCGGAAAAGTCGAGGGAGCAATGCTCAAGCTCGGCGACAAGTGGCGCAAGAAGGACTTCGAAGGCCTGGGCGAGGGCGTGGACCGGCTCAGGAAGATCATGACCGAGACATCAAGGTGCATCAAGTGTTACTCGTGCATCAGCGCCTGTCCGATCTGCTACTGTGTCGACTGCACGACCAGGAACCCGGCGTACGTGACACCGGGCGAGGTCCCGCCGAACTTTATGTTCCACCTCATACGGTTCGCTCACATAGCGGACTCCTGCGTCAACTGCGGCCAGTGCCAGGAACTCTGCCCGGCGGAGATCCCCAATGCACTTTTCATGCACGCCCAGCAGGTCGAGCTTGAGAAGATGTTCGGCCACGTCCCGGGCGTCAGCATGGAACTCCCGCTCATGGCGTTTGTCGAGGAGAAGGCAGAACGTGCAAGGCTTCACAACACCGGCAGCGACATGATCTACGAGAACGTGTTCAACCCGGTAAAATAATTTTTATCCATACAGTCACGCCTTTTTTTATTTTTTGCCGGCAGTTTCCTGCCATATTTTTGTCTCCCCGCTTCCGGACCCCCTACTCCTTCCACCGTATGACGGTATTTTTCACGGTGCGCGCCGGGCCGGAAAGCACGCACCGGACCTCCGTGGAAAATGTTTCCCCTCTCTCTCCGGAAAAAAATTCCGGATATTATATAAACAACCGGGAAAACCCGGTGGTTCTGGTTGACCGGAAGTTCATGTTTTTTTTCATTATACCGCAGTAATGCTGCCCGAATCGCAAACAAATCGGAAATTATTAATAACGACACACATGAGTTCTATTTGGCCTATCCCGTGAAGTACTTTAATACGTTGCTGGTTAGGTGGACGTTTCAGAGGTGTGTAAAAAAATGGTGTTTCATCCTCCGGTAGCAATTGTCGCAAAGGCAGGCGATGCCGGTAAGTACAAAGTCGGTCTGCCCGCGTGGAATATGATCCTTCGTGGTTTCATGGCCGGCGCTTTCATCGCAATGGGTGGTGCTCTTGCAACAGTCTGCAGCACCGGGATTCAGGCAACCGACGCCGCACTGCGGTTCGGGACTGCCAGTGCAGGTTTCAGCCAGCTGGTCCTGGGTTCCGTGTTCCCTGTCGGGCTTATTATCATCGTCCTCACCGGTGCCGAACTCTTCACCGGTGACGCAATGCTCGCCCCGCTCGCGGCATTCATCCACAAGGTCAGCTGGATGCAGGTCATCAACCTGTGGATATGGGTGTACGTCGGCAACTTCATAGGGTCTGTCGTCTTTGCCTACATCATGGCCAACGGCCCCTTCGTCTCGTTCGATGCAGCCGGCACCGCAACCGTAACGGCATTCGGTTCCCGGGCAATCGCCATCGCTGCCGCAAAGACCAGTTATGTAGGTCTCATGGGCATGTGGTCTGCATTCCTCAAGGCAGTCGCTTGTAACTGGCTCGTCAACCTCGCCATCCTGCTCGGTATCTGCGCAGACGACCTCGTCGGGAAGTTCTTCGGTATCTGGTTCCCGATCATGGCCTTCGTCTCCAGCGGATTCGAACACTCGGTGGCCAACATGTACTTCATCCCCGCCGGCATCATGACCCAGGGATTCATTACTGACCCGACCAAGATCGTGGCCAGTGTCAACTGGGTGACCATGTGGACGAGCAACATCATCATCGTCACCATCGGTAACATCGTCGGCGGATTATTCTTCGTCGGTGTCATCTACTGGGTCGCGTTCAGGAAAGAGATCGCAGCACTGAAGTAGATTTACATCACAAACTCTTTTTAATGAAGATTGGAAATTTCGATATCAGGATCTCAATTCTCCCGATCATCGTCGTCCTGGTTTTTACCTTCGGCTTTGTTTTCGCCATTCTCTTTGGCTCCGGGAGCATGGCAGCGCAGGTCTGGTCGAACCTGTACTGGATTATCCCCTGCCTGGTCATGTTCCTCGTTATTCCGGTTGTCCTCAACTACATGAGCCGGAAGGAGTACGAGGATCTCGCCCCGCTCTATGAAGGGCAGGCAAAACAGATCCGGATCAAGCTCATCAACGAGAGTATGCTCGGCAGGATCGTAAAAGTCGAAGGTGTCGTGGAAGCAGCCCGCTTCAAATTCCTGAACCGGCCCCAGTATGTTGTCGCGGACCGGACGGGATCGATATCGGTAAAGATGTTCACGAGCCCGGTCGAAGATATCCGCGTGAACGACATCGTCGAAGTGTACGGCCAGGTCATCAAGCGGTACATCGCTACCGGCGACCCGGTCATCAACTGCGTGATTATCCGGAAGATCGACAAAGTTATTGACGTGAAAAAGAAGGAGTAATTTTCATTCCCGCGGGTATTTTAACAAACCAGACCCTGCGTTAAATCCAGCGGCAGATCGGGGTCCGGTTTTTAAAAGCCGGTGCCCGGACCCGCCAGTGATCGTATTTTTCTCTTTTGCCGGACCCCGCAGCAGAATCCCGGCAACCGCGGATTCCGGGCCGACGGGAAAGATGCCGGTTGCCGGGATGATCGTTTCTCCCGGTTTGAAGAACCGCCGGTCGCGAGTACCCGTTGTATCTCATCAATGGCCATTATGTACCCGGCGCGGGGATTCCTTCCCGCCGGCGATAATACCGAAAACGTGACCGGCCGGTTTTATAATACCTGACCAGGTGCAGAGAGGGGAATATGACGACTTTCCTGCACCCTTTGTAGTCCCGGTGGTGCCCTGTCATGGTTCTCACCGTCGATCCCGCACATGAGTTCCCCGGAGTTCCGTGAACCGGTGTGTGCTTTCAGGAACGTGCCGGATCTCCTGAAAGGGGCAGTGCTTCCGAGTATGTTTACCCGATCTATGCCGTACCTGGCGATATTTCAGGTTTTCATGCATTTTTTTCCAATAATTACGTTTTGGATATAATGTTACAAAAAAATCTCCGGTAATTATAATAATCCGGACGTGAATAGGGGTCTTGAAAATTTTATTGAAATCCAGGTTTTTGAGATGACAGAAATCATTGCATTCAGGGAAAATCCCCGGAAAGAAGGAAACGCATCCATTCTCACCGGGCACCAGCTGCGGGGACCTGAAAACAAAGGCCCCGGAACCGGACCACCGGCAGCCGGAAAACCCGGGACAGGCATCGTGTCTTTTCCGACGACATTGTCAACGACTGCACCGGCGGGATGGTTAAGGCAGGGGATGTCAAACCCGGCTTACCTGTATTTTTTTGCCGGTGCCGCCGCGGGAATGAAAGTCCCGAACGACCGGGGGGCCGGGTTCGCCCCGGAACCATATGGCACGCTGTACCATCGCATGATGGGATCGGCGGCAGGACCCGGGCGGGAGGATAGCACATTTTGGCGCCCGCCCGTGGAGGGTTAACCGACGGGATTCCGGTGACCGGGTTTGGCAGGGGGTGGCCGGGAACGTCGCGAACGATGAAAGAGGGATCGCCCGGCAAAGGGTGCCGGGAAACCCTGCATGTTGTTGAAAGCGGTTGAAAAGGTTGAGAGTAAAGGAGCAGTTGAACGATCGTAGTATATAAACTGGGGCGGCCAGTGCATGAGGTTTTTACTATGTCTGATGATATAACGTCGGCTATGGCAGCAGTCGAGCGGTGGATTGGAAACCCGGTCTCGCGGGCTTTCCTCCGGTTCATCGCGACGAACGACGCCTGCGGGAACCGGTTGTCGAATGCCATCGATCACTACCTGGGAAAGGAGATGAATCTGTGCTGGAGGTGCAGGCTTGCGGGAAAAATGGTGGGCTATACCCTGCAGAAGAGCAGCCGGCTGTTCGATGTCAGCGACGCCGATATCCGGAAAGGACTTGCGGAACCGGTATTCAAGCGCGGGCTCATGAACGTGCTCAACGGCATTGCACGGTACGGTGTCACCAGGCCCCAGATCGTCAATGCACCGTTCCTGGTAGTCTGGGATTTCACCCATCTCTGCAATCTCCAGTGCAGGCACTGCTACCAGGATGCCCGGAAAGCGTTATCGGACGAACTCGACACCGACGAGGCAAAACAACTGATACGGGAACTGGCAGACGCCGGGGTTGTCGTCATCGCGTTCTCCGGCGGCGAACCGCTGATGAGAAAGGATTTCTTCGAGATCGCTGCCTGTGCCCGGCGCGAAGGGATGTATATCGCGCTCGCAAGCAACGGGACAATGATTACACCGGAAATTGCCGGCCGGCTCAAGGATGCCGGTGTGGATTACGTGGAGATCTCTATTGACGGGAAAGACGCGGCACATCACGATGCCATGCGGGGGATCGATGGCGCGTTCGAGCGGAGCATTGCCGGGATCCGGAACTGTGTCGGGAAAGGGATCTACACCTGCATCGCCACCACGGTGACACAGGACACCTGTGATCAGGTGCCGGAGATCTATCAGCTCGCGCAGGACCTTGGGGCAATGCGCCTCATCTTCTTTAATTTCATTCCGACCGGACGGGGCCGGGAAATGGCTGACAAGGACATCATGCCCTGCGATCGGGAAGAACTCCTTAAATTCATCCTTGCAAAAAATATGCCGGGCAGGTCACCCGAAGTACTCTCCACCGCCCCGCAGTTTGCCCGGGTCGCCCTCCAGGCCGAGGCGGATTCGGGGATACCGGTTGGGCACTTCCATCTTGGCTCCGGGCTGAATGGCAGGACCCGGACGCTCGCGGATTTTATTGGGGGATGCGGGGCCGGCCGGCTGTACTGCAGCATCGAGCCGCAGGGAGACGTCCAGCCCTGTGTTTTCATGCCCGTCAAAGTGGGGAATATCCGTGAGCAGAAGTTCCTTGAGATCTGGCATAATGCAGCGGTGCTCAAACAGCTGAGGGACCGGGAACTGCTGACCGGGAACTGCGGTTCGTGCGAGAACAAGTACATCTGCGGCGGCTGCCGTGCACGGGCATGGTCGTATTTCCATGACCTGACAAAACCCGACCCGGGGTGTATCAGGAACGCCGCGGACTGGGAAGAGATTCTGGCGCAGGCCCGGTCCCCCCCTGCCGGGATTTCCCTCCAGGGCTACGAAAAACCCGGCCCGGTCCCGGAGATCCCGTGAAACCCCGGATCGAGCCCCTCCGAAATTTTCTTTGTTTTTTCCCGGTTGAGCCCTGAAACATAATCCTCGAACCTGTGGATCCGTGTGCTGACCGGGAAGGGGATGCCGATGGTCGAGATAATCGCCTCTCCCTGGTCGAGGGTCTGGATCTCGATCTCCATCTTACTCAGGTCCTGCTTGGCGCTTCCCATGATGATGTCCCGGTCGCCCCGGTCGCCGAGTCCCATGACCACGAACGTGTTGATCTGGGCGAGGACTTTTGGATCCACGTTTTTCGGCTGCTGGGTCACGACGCAGAGACCGACGCCGAACTTGCGGCCTTCCATCGCGCACTCCCGGAAGACCTGGGTGGACGAACCTCCCGCCCCGAGCACCCGCTGGGCTTCTTCGATCGTGATGAGGACCTTTTTCTGTTCGGCAGGCTCAGTTTCGACCCCGAACTCCTCGGCAGATTTCCGGTGGTCCTGCATGATCCTTCTCGTGATCATGGAGAGGATGAAGAGCTCGCTCCGCTCTCCCATCCGGGGAATATCGATAAGGACAACCTTGTTGTCGTGCAGGTGCCGGAGTATCTCCGGTATGCAGGAGCCGGACTCGCGGAAGAATTTCCGGTTGCCCTGCACGATATTTTTCAGCCGGCGCTGGATAACGCTGAGGGTGCCGGGGTGAAACGCCGCGAGCTTGTTCGCGATATGCGGGTACGGGCCGGCGTACCGGTCCTGTTTCACTTCATCCTGGAGCGTGTCCACGTTCGCCTGCAGGAAGAACGGTATGATCTCGTTTCCTTCAAACTCGTCGAGCGTCTCAATGACGTCCCTCTGGGCCTGCGAGATATCGTAGAGCAGGGCGAGGTCGGTCATCCGGAAATCGTCGTAATCGAGCCAGAGGCTGTTGAGCAAGTATTTTTTCCGGTCGGTCTCGCTGATGGTGAAAACACAGAGCCCGTCCATGCCGGCGTTGTAGTGGACAAGCCCCAGCGTCCGGTCCCCGGTGCTCGACTGCCCGCCCCGGACGTACTCGCCGTGCGGGTCGACCATCAGGAGGCCGAACTTCTGCATCTTCATGCAGGATGCGCAGAAGGTCTTCATGAAATTGGACTTCCCCATACCCGTTGTTGCAAACACGCCCATGTGCTGGGGGAGGACCTTGCTCGGGATCCTGACGGGCACGTCCTTGAGCACGCCCTGCCCGGTCCTCATGACGCCGACTTCGATATCGCCCATGACCCTCGTGAGGAACCCGAAATCTTTTGTTTCGGGAATGGTGACGGAAGAAAATTTGGTCGGGACCGTGCGGGGTTTCCGGAACGTGCCGTTCTCGTCCACAAAGCCGAGCGGGACCGCCTCGACCCCGATGAACACGTCCTCGCCGAGCCCGTAGAACTGCTCGCTGAACGGCCGGGTGTCCCAGCGCTCATCGGCAAAGTTGGACTCGTGGACGAGGTCGCTCACTTTTGCGTAGAACGAATACCCCTTGGCCGTATCGGTGATCTTCAGGATGTCCCCGACAAAGAGCTTCTCCGCGTGGGGAATAATAAACCGGTACGAGAGTACGCTTTTTCCGATCAGCCGGAATTTCGTCGTGTCTGCTGGTTCAGTATCGTTCAAAGTCACCATGTAAATCACCAAAGAGATCTTCAAAGTTCCGATTCCGGATTCCCTGCCTTGAGAGCCCGGCCTTTACGTCCTGCTGTATTTGCGTCACGACCGGTTCATCGATGACGACCGTGCGGTGGGCGTCGAGAAGCGGGTACGGGTACCCGGGGATCCGGCCGTCATCTGCGCATGCGGCGAGGGCCTGCATGGTTCTGCTCACGGTCTCGTCACTTACACCTTTCGGCAGCTCCATCTTCATAAGCCTGCTGAATTTCGGGTGGAGCGAGGCGACGTAGATCTCGCCGTGCCTCCCCTGCCGGTACCCGGTGTTGTCGAGAAGATGGGGATCGATCTTCGTCCACCACGGGCCGGCGATCCCGAGCTGGGCGACGAGCCCGCCAAGCGCCGGGAGGAGCGGGTGACCGCCACCCCACGTGGCCCGGGTCCGTTTCGCGACAGCGGCGGTGAGAAGTTTTCGTTCGCCTGAAATCTTTATGATATCGGCCAGCACCGGTTCGTGGTTCTGGCTGGAGACCCGGAGTGCCCCGTCCATAAGGAGAAGCGATCCGGACGGCAGGGTTTTTGCGGTCTCAAGGGTTACCCAGTACTCCAGCGTGTCGCGGAGGATCGCAGATGCACGTTCGGTATCAGCGTTGTCGAGGCCCTTGTGCGGCGGGATGCCAAAACACTCTTCGAACATCTCGTCAAAGTCCGTGTTCCGGTGGCCGGGCCCGATGGTGACAAGCGTGAGCGGCGTGACCGAGCGGCCGGTGCGCTCATTCCCGGTAAACGTGGTCCGGGCTGCCCGGATCGCGGCGAGCGAGATGCTGCCCCCTTCCGCGATCATCGCGTTGCTCCCGTCGACTGCACTCACCGTGCCGGACGGACCGGGGACAATCGGGTGGATGTTTTCTTTTGTTATCCCGCTCTTGTCGGCAAACTGTCTGGTGAGATCTTCCGGGATGTGTTCCCGGATTCTCATGAGTGCCCGGTCAACGGATTCCTCGTATGATTCGCGTCCCGTCATGCAGGCTCCCGGATCCGGCCGGCAGGGTATTTCCCTGCACTGCGATATTTGTTGTCCAACATTCCCGTGAATTCTAGTTTGGCAGGGAATGGATATAAGGAGGTCGGGGTGCAGGATGGTAATACTGAAATAGTTCTCACCCGGAGGGTTATATCACAAAAACGAGTGATACATTATGAGCGAAGCACTATCATCTGACGAAATGAAAAACCTCGTGATCGTATTAATCAAGCTCTCAATCCTTGGGCTGATCCTTGCATTTGTCGCATATTACTCCGCGGGCCTGCCCATTCAGAACGCAGCCATCCATGCACCAACGAACGCTGCATTTTCCTGAAAAGTGACCCGGAGTTTTCTTTTTTGCATGATCCGGAACCCCGTTCCCGGATCTCCGGTGCCCGGCGTATCCACTCTGTTCGTTTCGCAGTGTTGAAATAGTTCCCACCCGATCGGTATATATCACATACATGAGGGGTACGGCGTGAGCGAAGCCCAATCATCCGACGCAATGAAAAATCTCGCGTTCTTAATGATCGGACTCGCGGTCGTGGGCGCTATTATCGGACTGGCATTCTATTTCGCACTGGTACTCCCGGTCCATCACGCCGCACTCCTCCCGCCCGCGAACAGCTGATGAAAAAATACTTGTTCCCCCGGAGCTTTGAGAAACAATATGACAGAAGCACAATCGTCCGGCGAAATGAAAAAATTCGTAATCTTTTTCATCAGGCTGGCAATCCTTGGCCTCATACTTGCACTTGCCAGCTATTACTTCATAGAACTGCCACGCCTCGCAGCGCTCCACCCGCCACCGAACGGAACGGTCTTTCTCTGACATGAGATGGGCGACATTCTGCCCGAAGGCACCGGGACTCCCGGTTATTTTTTTGATTTTCGTGCAGGGTTGCCCGTACCCGGGCTGTACTCCTTGAGTAAACCTGATTGATTGTTCCGACTTGCTGACGACCGGTACTCCTTCTTGGCCGGGCAACCGGCCCTGCCTGCCACCGGGACCTCTGCCTGATGGGGAAGCTGGCGCATCCCGGCTGGAAGCCGTTCTCTCCAACGCGTGATTAGCCGGGTGGGCAAAGAAATATTTAGAAGAACCACCGTGGATAGAGTCATCCGAGCGAGGAGGAAGTGACGTTATGACTGACAACAGCAAGAGTCCGGTAATGGGCGGGGCAGACAAACCCGCTACCGGCCGGGGCATATCGAACCGGGACTGGTGGCCGAACCAGTTGAACCTGAAGGTTCTTCAAAAGAACTCTCCCCTGGTCAACCCCATGGGTACGGGTTTTGACTACGCCGAAGAGTTCAGGGGCCTTGACCTTGCGGCCGTAAAGAAGGATCTGGCGGCGCTGATGACCAGCTCGCAGGACTGGTGGCCGGCGGACTTCGGCAACTACGGGCCCCTGCTCATCCGTATGGCGTGGCACAGCGCCGGCACGTACCGCATCGGCGACGGGCGCGGCGGGGCGGGTGCCGGCACCCAACGTTTTGCTCCCCTCAATAGCTGGCCGGACAATGCCAGTCTCGACAAGGCGCGCCGGTTACTGTGGCCGATCAAGCAGAAGTATGGCAAGAAAATTTCGTGGGCGGCCTTGATGATTCTTGTGGGCAGCGTCGAGT
>Ga0187810_10000673_pt1 | contig 12450 bp, 14 predicted proteins | sample NC_wetland_sal_i_9_FD_132963 | JGI IMG/M metagenome (GOLD analysis project Ga0187810, IMG submission 132963) | Wetland sediment microbial communities from Neuse River Estuary, North Carolina, USA - ASW_5 | ecosystem: Environmental > Aquatic > Freshwater > Wetlands > Sediment | place: USA: North...
AATTTCGGGGAGGGGTCGGTCCGCGCGGTGCGCGGACCGCGCGTGGGGCTCCTGCATGTACCTTTGTTTTCTGCCCCCGCCTTGGCGGGGGAAGTCCGCCCGAAGGGCGGGAAGGGGGGCTTGTTCATGCTAATCTCGCCTTCGCCAAATCGGGGGAGGGGCGCATGACCCGGCAGTTCTTCAACGCGCGCCAAATGGGCGGTGCAGGAGGGCAAGAAATAGGGCCGGTTTGCGTGTGGTGGCGTCTTGCGACGCCGGCTCGCTGGCGACGCTGCGGCAGAATCCGCTAAGAAGACGGGAACGTCGCCGGGGGAGCCAGGGATGCGCGTTCTGCAATTTCTCCGTTCGCGGATCGCGGTGGTTGTCGCCGCTCTTCTGCTGTGCGGCGCGCTGGCCTGGGGATATTCGCTGGACGGCGACATCGAGTCGGCCTGGGGCGAGTTGGCGGTGCCGACCCAGCCGATCACCTTCGGCGATCTCAAGGCCGTCACCGGTTGCATCGATTGCGTGATCGCCGGGCTCGATCCGTATGTGGAAGCCAACCACTGCTATCCCATGGGCGGGCGGTTCAATCTGCCGAGGGCGTGGCTGTGGCTGCGCTACATGGGGGTGAACGGCGACACCGCCGACGCCACGGGCGTGATCTACATGCTGCTACTGCTGGCGGCATTCCTCCTGATCTTTCGCACCAAGACGTGGTTCGGCGGTATCGCCGCGGTGCTGGGGATTCTGTCGCCGCCGGTGCTCCTCGGCATGGAACGCGGCAACGGCGACGTGTTGATCTTCTCGCTGCTCGTCATCGCACTGTCGGCGACGATGCGATTGGCACCGGGGCCGCGACGATACGTGGTGGGGGGATTTCTCGCCTTTCTGACCGCCATGAAGATCTATCCGGCCGTGGCCGCCGCGGCCATCGTCCGCACGCGGAAGGACGTCGGCCCCGCCGCGCTTATCGCCGTCGTAGGCGTGGCCGCGCTTCTGCTCACGTCGTGGAGCGTGCTCGGAGAGGTGTACCGCAACACCCCGACCGTCAATTGGTTTGCCTTCGGCAACATCAACATCTTCGTGGCCATGATCGGCCTGGATTGGATTTCGGCGCCGGACAGCCTGGAAACGCTGCACGTCGTGGTCGACCTTGTGACCATCGCCGTGATCGTGAACGCCGCGATCCTGGCGCTTTATCTGCGCAGCCGCCGCTCCGGATTTTTCCCGCGCCTCGACCCGGATAACCGCTGCGATGTCGTGGCGGTCGCCGCGCTTGCCGTGTTCTGTTTCGTGTTCTGCCTGGGAAGCAGCTACAACTACCGTCTGCTTTACCTGCTCGCGCCGCTGGCCGCCCTCGTGAAGGCCCATGACGAGGCGAAACATCCGGCCGCCAAGCCCGCCATCATCGTCCTCTTGGCGTTCCTGTGGCTGAGCGGGCAGTGGCTCTATTGGCCGATTTACGGGTTCGCCTTGTTCTACGAGCCGCTGGATTGGCTCGTGTTCATCGGCGCCGGAAGCTGGCTGTTCGTCACGCTGTGGGATCGCGTTGTGCCGCAAGGCGGACGCGCGCGCGCCGCAACGCCTTGATCCATGGGATCGACGCCGAGCGAGAGGGTTCAGCCAAATCCGATTTTGCGTGTCGCTGCGGCCACGACGTCCCACGGTCCCACGCCGAACCATGTGAGCACGGGATCGAGCAGAACCAGCGTCGCCGCTGCCACCAGCGAATAGTACGCAAGCGACCACACCGGTTGGCGGCCTTCCGCGTCCGCGTCTCTCAACAACGCGGCGGCGAGCACGCCCGCGAGGAGATACAGGCCGACGATCTTCTCGGTGCTGTCGGGCCAATAGCCGGCCAGCACGCCGATGGCGCATATCGGAATCATGTAATGGGGGGCTCGCGAGAACTGGGGCGCCGGCTTGTCTTCCGAGAACGCCATGGTCGCAGCTTCTCCTTAGTCGCGATCCGAGTCGCAGGAGAAACTCTACCTAAGGTTGACTCTCCACGCGCTGGAGCACGGCGTCGCACCCGCTGTCGCCGTGGCGCGGAGCCTCGTCCGATGGCCGAATGCCTACCGTCTGTGCAGCCGCCGCTGCTCCAGCAGCGTGCGTTTGTCCTTTACAGCGCCGCGCGGATCTTCGCCGCCAGCGGTTCCAGGCTCTTGGGGTCCACCATCTCGCGGGCGTGGAATTTGAGATCGATCCCGGCCTCGCGGGGAATGATGTGCATGTGGATGTGGTTGACGCTTTGCCCGGCTGCCGCCCCGTTGAGCTGCAGCAGCATCAGGCCCGGCGTGCCGGTCGCCTTCTTGACCGCCTTGGCCACCTTCTGGGTGGTCGCCATCAGGGCAGCCGCGCCTTCGGGGGAAAGCTCGAAGATGTTCTCGGCATCCTCCTTCGGCACTACCAGCGTGTGACCGTCCGCCTGGGGCATCACGTCCATGAAGGCGAGGGTCTTGTCGTCCTCGTAAATCTTCACGCACGGAATTTCGCCGCGGATGATCTTGGCGAAGATGTTGGAGCGGTCGTAGGGCATGACTCTCCTCAAAAAGACTGTCATGGCCCGCGACTGCGGGCCACCCAGGCGATCATAGGACTCGGCAGCCGAAGTATAAGCAAGGAATTGCCGCGGCGCATTCGAGATTTGTGCGGCGTCAACGGATTGGCCCGGTCGATAGCGGCAGCGTATTCGACGCGGGCCATGACGATCTTGGTTCAGGAGGCACTTTTCTTGAACGGCATTGCCGCCGCGAGATCCTCGATATTCTCCGCGATGGCGGCGCGTTCGGCCTCAAGATACTCGGCCACGGCCCGCCTCAGCCCCGCGTGCGCGATGTAGTGCGCCGAATAGGTCGGCACCGGCTCGTAGCCGCGCAACAGCTTGTGCTCGCCCTGAGCCCCGGCCTCCACTTTGGCAAGCCCGTGCGCGATGGCGAAATCGATCGCCTGATAATAGCAGGCCTCGAAATGCAGGAACGGCACGAACTCGGTGCAGCCCCAGTGCCGCCCGAACAGGGTGCCTTCGCCCATGAAATTGAGCGCCCCCGCGATGTATTCGTGTCCGCGCCGCGCCAGGATCAGCACGATCTGTTCGGACATGCCTTGCCCCACGCGGCTGAAGAATTCGCGCGTCAGGTAGGGTTGGCCCCATTTGCGCCCGCCGGTATCCATGTAGAAACGGAAGAAGGTGTCCCAATGGGCCTCGCTGATGTCGCGGCCGGTCAGCCAGTCGAATTCGACACCCGCCTGGTGCACGCTGGCGCGCTCCTTCTTCAGGTTTTTGCGCTTGGACGACGACAGCTCGCCCAGGAACTCGTCGAAGCTCGAATATCCGGCGTTGTTCCAATGGAATTGCCGGTCGGTGCGCTGTAGATAGCCCAGCGTTTCCGCCGCCCGCCATTCCTCTTCGGTCGGAAACGTGATGTGCAGCGAGGAGCATTTGAGTTCCTCCACCGCCGCTGCCCCCGCGCCCAACAGAGCCGTCCGCGTCGCGTCCGTATCGGCGCCCGCCGCGATAAGAAGCCGCCGCCCCGTCACCGGCGTGAACGGCACGCAGGCCTGCAGCTTGGGATAGTAATTGCCGCCCGCGCGCTCCAGCGCGTCGGCCCAGGCGTAATCGAAAACGTATTCGCCCTGCGAGTGGTTCTTCACGTAGAGCGGCATGATGCCTTCCACGCGTCCGTCGCGCTCCACTGCCAGATGGATCGCCCGCCAGCCGGCGCGCGGCGCGGCCGAGCGGGATTCCTCCACCGCCGCGAAGAACTCGTAGCGCGTGAAGGGGTGCGGGTCCGCGCGGCCTTCGGGATTGGCGCAGGCATTCCACGCCGCCGGCCCCAACTCGGCGGCGCGCCCCGCCAGACGCGCGATGACGTTCTCCTGCGTCACGCGATCTCGAAAATCGCTTCTACTTCGACGGCCACGCCGCGCGGCAGCGAGCCTGCGCCCACGGCGGCGCGCGCATGTTTTCCGGCCTCGCCGAACACCTCCACCATCAGGTCGGAGGCGCCGTTGGCCACCTCGGGGTGCTGGGTGAAACCCGGCGTCGCGTTGATGAAGACCGACAGCTTCACGCAGCGCGTCACGCGGTCGAGATCGCCCACGGCCGCCTTGACCTGCGCCAGCACGTTGACGGCGCAAAGACGCGCGGCGGCCTTGGCGTCTTCCGTCTTGATGTCCCGGCCGACGACGCCGACATATTTCAGCCCCTCCGGCGCGGAGGTGATCTGCCCGGAAACGTACACCAGATTTCCGCTTGTCACCGTCGGCACATAGCTGGCCACGGGTGCGGGCGGCGCGGGCAGGTTGATTCCCAAATCTCTCAGTCTTGCGTCAATACGACCGGTCATTTCTGGTTCCTCGTTGGGAGGAAACTAACGCGTTTGAGGGTCTTGCTTCAAAGCATTTCCGCACATGGCCGCCCCGCGCTATAGAAGGCCTATGGAGAAGTCGCTCCACGACGAAACGCCCGCACGCGAAGGCTTTGTCTTCGCTGCCGATTGGAGTCCGCACGCACGCACCTGGATGTGCTGGCCCTGCCGGCCGGATGCGTGGGGCAGTGCGGAGGCGATGCTCGCCGGCAAGCAGGCCACGGCGCGGATCGCCCGCGCCATCTGCGACTTCGAGCCGGTCACGATGGCGGCGCGGCACGAGGATGCGGCGGCGGTGAAACTCGCGACCGCCGGCAAGGTGCCGGTGTTCGAAACCCTGCTCGACGACGGCTGCGCGCGCGATACCGGCCCCACCTTCCTGCGCGGTCCGGCGGGCGGGCGCGGCGCCGTGCAATGGCAGTTCAATGCCTGGGGCAAAAAATACCAGGCGTTTGCCAACGATGTGGACCTCGCCACGCGCATCGCACGCACTGCGGATACGCGTTTCTATGACGGCCCTTTGGTGTGCGAGGGCGGCGCGATCCACACCGACGGCGAGGGCACGGTCATCACCACGGAACAATGCCTGCTCAATCCCAATCGCAATCCGGGCCTGTCGCGGCACGCGGTCGAGCAGCGGCTGTCCCAGTATACCGGCGCCCGGCGCATCGTCTGGCTGGGCAGCGGCTTCTCCGATATGCAGACGGACGGCCATGTCGACAACATCGCCTGCTTCGTGGCGCCGGGGCGCGTGTTGGTGGGCGTGCCGTCTTCGCCGTCGCTGCCCGACGCCGAGCCGGTGAAAGAGGCGATCCGCCGCCTGCGCGACGCGCGCGATGCCCAGGGCCGGCACATCGAGGTGATCGAGATCGTCCAGCCGCGCCGCGTCCGCTTCGATTGGCGCGGGCACGTGCTTCAGACCAGCTACGTCAGCTATTATCTGGCGAACGGCGGTATCGTGATGCCGGCTTTCGACGACCCGAACGACGATCGCGCGCAGGCCGTCCTGGCGGAGTGTTTCCCCGGCCGCGACATCCTTCAGGTGGAAGTGCTGGATCTGTTGCAGGGCGGGGGCGGCATCCACCGCATCGCGCTCGGCGAACCCGCGGCGCCGTAGAGCCTTTTCTACCCCCCGCGTGGCGGGGAAGGTGGGTCGCTGCGAATATCCGATAGCTGAGTTCTTCACTTAGGCCCGTGGTGATTTGGCTGTTGCAGCCTTGTTGGGAGCGTTGTTTTGAGCGGATGGGAGCGCCTTTCAAACGACTCCGCAGATGGTCGGGCAGAGATACGATGGCACCGCGCATAGGACGGCGATACAACAGGTTCTAGAAGCAGCGCGAGTTTAGAAGGACCAGCATCTGCGCAGCGGTAATACGTGCGTGAATTGCGATCTCAGAATCCGAGAGTCTCCGCAAGCCATGTAAAGCTTCTTCAAATGCACCGGCACGGAGAAGACAGGTAAATGTCATCGCGGCAGCTCTCTCGTTTTTGATCTTCCACTTTTCGACAGGAATCCATCGCGTCAAATAGCGCACAAACAAGTCGTGCGAGCGCTCGGTAACCTGTTCTCTATAGCGCTTTCCGAGTTCAGGAAAGCTGTGTGCATCCTGGGTGACAACCCGATAGAGGGCAAGTTGTTCGTCTGAGAGAACATGTTGCAGATATTCGATCCCCGCCAAAACCAATGCTGAACGGGGAGGCTTTGAGAACCACGGTCTGTCGGGTTCGTCTTCCTGCTCATTCCACTGGCCGCTGACTTCATCGAAGGCTTCCGGATTGCAAGCCGCCTGCATGACCGCACTGAATAAATCGTCCTTATTCTCAAAATGTCGATAGAGCGTCTTGATCCCGACTTCGGCCGCTTTCGCAATGCTGTCCATAGAGGTCTTTGCGTATCCACCTTCAAGGAAGGCCTGCCGGGCGGCGTGGATGATCGCAAATCGTTTCCGGCTCATTAGCGATGCTTTCGGATTGTCGCTTGACCAGCTTTTCAAGATTTTTCTCCTGCGTAGCGCTCACCACATTCAATAGCATGCGACAACGATTGCTGTCACATCCTGGTTCGACCGCTTGACGCCACATACGACAACGATTATTGTCGTATGCCGTGAAGGTTGGTTTGCTGCGAATGTCGCTTACGGCGGAACGATGTCGGTCCTGGCGGCAGAACATCGTCGAGCGGCTTCGCCAACGCCGATTGGAGAGCAAGTATGAAGAGGTTTGCAAATAAGGTCGTCATCATTACCGGAGCAGGATCCGGTATTGGAGCGGCAACAGCCAAACGGTTCCTCGAAGAGGATGCGGCAGTGGTCCTTAATGGTCGTAGGGAGAACAAGCTTGAGGAAACCGCCAACGGCTTTCCGGGCGACCGGGTTCTTATCGACAGCGGCGATATCTCGGAGAAGACGTATGTCCACGGACTGGTGGGACGCACAATCGACAAATTTCATCGCATTGATGTCCTCGTCAACAATGCCGCCGTCTCGGCGTTGGGGTCCTTCGGAGGAACGCCCGAAGAGGATTGGTACAAGGTGATGAGAACCAACGTCGACAGCGTGTTTTATGCCATCCGTGCCGCGCTTCCGCATCTGCTGCAGTCGAAGGGATCGATCATCAATGTGTCGTCGGTTTCCGGACTTGGAGGCGACTGGTATCAGAGTTTCTACAACGCATCGAAGGGCGCGGTATCCAATCTGACGCGTTCTCTTGCTCTTGAGCTGGCTCCTCACGGCGTGAGGGTCAACGCGGTCAATCCCAGTCTGACGCTGACCGAGATGACGGCGGCATTACAACAGCACAAGCCCCTGATGGAGAAAATTGTGGAGCGCATTCCACTCGGGCGCGGAGCGAGGCCTGAGGAGATTGCGAGCGTCATAGCCTTCCTTGCAAGCGATGATGCCTCTTTCGTGAACGGCGTGAATCTTCCGGTCGATGGCGGAGTCACTGCCTCCAATGGGCAGCTAAACCCGACGGCGTTTATCGGCGATTTCGGATTGAGCTAAACCCAATGCTGCCAAAGAGACACTTTCCAGAAGCACACACATCCGAGGTGGTGAAATGAAGAACAAGGTGGTGGAAAAATACCTGAACAACTTTTCCCTGATCAACACGCAGGGAATGAAAGTGTTCGCCCGCGAACAGTCGAAACTGCTTTCGCCGAATCTCGTTGCACGTTGTACCGATTATCGCGGCACTCTCACCGAACACGGCATTGAAGGATACTTCCACGGATTGGAGGAGTGGTCGAAACATTTTCGATCGAATCATCAATCACGCAAGGAGTATCTGAATGATACTTCTGCGCGCGTTTCGGTGCGTGTGTTCAACGAGCTTGGACTTGTGAAACCGATTAACGGCCGGACAGTCAGCGGAGAAAACGAACATGAATGGACTGAGGAGTTTGAAGTCGGTCTTGACGGCCTTATTACATTTGTACACGTGAGCGTACTGCTGAAAGAGCTGTGAATCGGCGTAGCGCGGGGACGCCAGTGGCAGAAGATATTTCAACGGATCGGTGCGCCTATCGGCGTCGCCCCCCGGCGCCGTCAGGGGACAACAGCGGACATTTGCTGGGCCCATAAGGGCAAAACTGTCATCCCGGCCAAGCGCCGCGTAGCGAAGCGCAGAGCCGGGACCCACTTCGAAGCAAGGGAGATGTTGGAGTGGGTCCTGGGTTTCACGTCCCTCGTTTTACTCGGATCGTTCGCCCGGGGTGACAAATTGGTTTGGCGATGCCCTAGCTCGGCAATCCCGCCTCGACTTCCTCTTCCCGCCACAACCACATCGCGCCGCGCACGCCGCTGGAATCGCCGTGCATCGCTTTGACGATCTTCGTCGGGCCCTCAGTGTCGAAGGCATAGCGTTCCACGAACGACGGCAGTTCTTCATACAGCTCGTCGATGTTCGACAATCCGCCGCCCATCACGATCACGTCCGGGTCGAGAATGTTGACCACGGTGGCGATGGAGCGCGCCAGCCGGTCGGTAAGGTTCTCCATGGTGAGTTGCGCCGCCTCGTTGCCGCGCCGCGCCGCCTCCACGATCTCCGGCACGCTCATCCGCTTGTGGGTGCGCTTGTAGTGGCGATCCGAAACGGCCGGCCCGCTGCACCACGTTTCGATGCAGCCGCGCTTGCCGCAGTAGCAGGGCGGGGCGTGCTCGATCTCGTGCAGGCCGGGCGAGGGCAGCGGATTGTGCCCCCATTCGCCGGTCAGGCTGTGCGCTCCCGTCAGGACCTTGCCGTCGACGCACACCCCGCCGCCGACACCGGTGCCCGCGATGATGCCGAACACGATGCTTGCGCCCGCCGCCGCGCCGTCGGTCGCCTCCGACAGCGTGAAGCAGTTGGCGTCATTTTCGACCCGCACCGGCCGGTTCAGCGCCGCGCTGAGGTCGACGTCGAGCGGCTGGCCGTTGAGATTGGTGGAGTTGGCGTTCTTGACCAGGCCGGTGACGCGGCTGATCGTGCCGGGGATCGCAAGGCCCAGGCTGCCCTTGCGGCCCAGCTTGCTTTCGGTGCCGCGGACCAGTTCCACGATCGCCTGCACGGCGTTTTCGTAGCTGTCCCGCGGCGTCGGCACGCGTTCGCGCAAGATCTCGCGCCCGCCGCTCTCCACGGCCAGGATTTCGATCTTGGTGCCGCCCAGATCCACGCCCAGACGCATGTAAGGCTACCCCTATCTCACCCGTAATAGCCGCCCTTGAGGCGGCCGCCCAGTCGGCGCGTGTCGACTCGCCGCAAGACTTTTCTTTTCGCTGGATGGCCGGGTCAAGCCCGGCCATGACGAAATTGGCATTTAATTGTTCAAATGCCCGAGGATGAACGCCTTGGCCGCCGCCCAATTCTCGGCATGACAATGTGCCGGAAAGTCGGTGCCGAGCAACTGGCGCAACGCGGCGCTTTCCACCAGATGGATGAGAACCACCTCCGGTGCTTCTTCACCGACCGCGCTGAGGTTGGCGGGAATGTCGTCGATAAAGAACGCCTTGGCCCCGGCCCGCGCGGCGAGCGCCTTCACGGCCTTGCCCTTTCCCGCCAAATAACCTTCGCCGGCGTCGTTGGCGATCAGCGGATAAGCGATGCCGAGCGCTTGGAAGTTGCGCCAACGCGCTATCGCCTGGCCGTGATTGACGTTCGAAAGCACCACGACGTTCGCCACCTTCGCCAACTCGGCCAGGGTCTCGACCGCGCCGTCCACGGCGTCGAGATCGTCGAGGTCGCAGCGGAATTCGTCGAGCAACGCCATGAATTCCACATCGAGAATTTGAGAGTTGTCGTCCAACCGGCGGATTCCGCCCTGAAGGCGATAACTCGTCAGGTCCAGGTACAATCCGCGCTCCTTGAGCCATTTCTCCAGCCCGCCGGTGAAGCAGAGGAGCACGCCGTCCGCGTCGGTGATAATGAGCGGGCGTCCGGGCGTGATGGCGGCGAGCGCCGAGGAAAGATCGAAATTCACGCGCCACCCAGCATGTGATTCGCCCGATGCAGGTCCTGGGGCGTCAGGCCCAGTTCCCCGCAGAAGCCGGTGACGAGAGCGTCGTCCGCAAGCAGGAATTCCACCACCGCGCGCAAAACGTCGCGGTCGGCCGCCCGGGCGCGCAGCTCGGCGGCGTCGAGGCCGGAATTCCTCAGGAATCGTTCGAGGTCGTCGGGTCTTCCGGCGAGGAAGCCCAAGCCTTCCAAGGCCATCGTTTCGGCGTGCTCGCTGGTCAACCTGTCACGTATCAAGGACGCACCTGTTTTACGAAATGCCGCGGTTTGCGCCGTAAATATCGGGCGAAAAGGCGGGCTGACGCGACCAGCGTCAAGGGAGCGTTAATACCTGGAACCTAATACTACGCAACGTAATACCGTTCGAGTCGGACCGTGACGTGAGCCAGGGGGCACGCGGCGGCGGACTGGAGAGTTTCGATCATGGATGCGAAAGCAAAGACAGTCCTCATCGTGGAAGACAACGAGCTTAACATGAAGCTCTTCCACGACCTGCTCGACGCACACGGGTACAACATCCTGCAGACCAAGGATGGCATGGAGGCTCTGGACATCGCGCGCGAGCACCGTCCCGACCTCATCCTGATGGACATCCAGCTTCCGGAAGTGTCCGGCCTGGAAGTCACCAAGTGGCTGAAGGAAGACGACACGCTGAAGGCCATTCCGGTCGTCGCGGTCACCGCCTTTGCCATGAAGGGCGACGAGGAAGTGATCCGGCAGGGCGGCTGCGAGGCGTACATCTCCAAGCCGATCTCCGTGACCAGCTTCCTGGATACCGTCCGCCGTTTCATCGGCTAGAGGCACGGCGATGACGGCGCGCGTACTTGTCGTCGACGATATTCTGTCAAATGTGAAGCTACTCGAGGCCAAGCTGACCAGCGAGTACTTCGAAGTCGTTACCGCGTTCTCGGGCGCCGAAGCGCTTGGCAAGATCGAAGGCTGCGACCCCGACATCGTTCTGCTCGACGTCATGATGCCCGGCATGGACGGCTTCGAATGCTGTCGCCGCATCAAGGCCAATCCGAAGACCGCGCACATTCCGGTGGTGATGGTCACGGCACTGGACCAGCCCTCCGACCGCGTTGCGGGACTGGATGCGGGCGCCGACGATTTCCTCACCAAGCCGGTGGACGACGCGGCGCTGTTCGCGCGCGTGCGCTCGCTGGTGCGCCTGAAGATGATGACGGACGAGCTTCGCATGCGCGAGACGACGGGCCAGAGCATGGGCCTGATCGATCCGGCCACCTCCTTCAGCGAAAGCGGAATTGCCGGGCGTATCCTTATGATCGAGGACCGCGCGGATTCGGCCGCCTGGTTTACCGACTCCCTGAAGAAGGACAACGACGTAGCTTGCGTCGATACCTTCGAGGAAGCGCTGGTGCGCGTCCGCGGCGGCGACTTCGATCTCATCATCGTCAGCCTCGGCATGCGCGGCTTCGACGGTCTCAGGCTGTGCTCGCAGCTGCGTTCGTTGCCCGAAGGCCGCCACGTACCGATTCTCGTCGTCGTTACAGACGGCGACAAGCGCAAGCTGCATCAGGCGCTGGAGATGGGCGTCAACGATTACCTCACGCGTCCCGTCGATACCAACGAACTGGTGGCGCGCGTGCGCACGCAGCTCCGCAAAAAGCGCTATGCCGACCGGCTGCGCCACAATGTCGAGCTCAGCCTGGAAATGGCGATCACCGATCAGCTCACCGGTCTGCACAATCGCCGCTACATGGCGCGCCATCTCGACAATCTGATCGTTCAGATGCAACACAGCGGCAAGCCGCTCGCCTTCGTCATCATGGATATCGACTTCTTCAAGCGGGTCAACGACACGCACGGCCACGACATCGGCGACGAAGTGCTTCACGAATTTGCCCACCGCATTACGGCGAACGTGCGCGGCTGCGATCTGGCTTGCCGTTATGGCGGCGAGGAATTCGTCGTCGTCATGCCGGACACCGACGTGGGCTACGCCTTTACCGTCGCCGAACGCCTTCGCAAAAGCATCGAAACGACGCCGATTCACATCAGCCGGGCGCCGGGTCATCTCAGCATCACGATTTCGATCGGCATCGCCGCTTCCGAAGGCGAGGCGGACACGGCCGAGGCGCTTCTGCGCCGTGCCGACCAGGCGCTCTATACGGCCAAGAACAGCGGCCGGAACCGCGTCGTCGCGGACGCCGCGTAGCGGCTGCAATCGTCGAACGCGGTTCCCGTTATTGATTGGCGCGCAAGGCGCGCCGGGCGCGCCGTCGCGGACGCCGCGTAGATTCTCAAAACAAATGTGAATTCGTAACCGCTGCTATTTCAACGCGGTTCTTTGGCGCCGCAAGACGATCTGTGCGGTGACCGTGTTGGTCTCCGACACCACCTTGACGGCGGCGACGTTTTTGCCCGGCGCACGCGTCTTCATCTGCGCCTTCAGCGGCACGATCGACTGCACCACGGCAGCGGAAGCCTGCGGCGGCATCGCGACGAAATGGAGCTCGAGATTGCCGGAGGCGCCGCGGCCCGCCACCAGTTGCGGGTGTTTCCATCCGCCGGTGCGCGCTGCGCCCTTCACGCTGACGACAAGAACGCCGCTGTCCACGACGGCGGTGGCCTGATCGACGCGATA
>Ga0187810_10000674_pt1 | contig 12438 bp, 11 predicted proteins | sample NC_wetland_sal_i_9_FD_132963 | JGI IMG/M metagenome (GOLD analysis project Ga0187810, IMG submission 132963) | Wetland sediment microbial communities from Neuse River Estuary, North Carolina, USA - ASW_5 | ecosystem: Environmental > Aquatic > Freshwater > Wetlands > Sediment | place: USA: North...
CCGAGCGCCTCGGGCACGGCCAAAACGCTGCCCAGGCGATGGACGATGTCGAGCCGCGTCGCCAGGAAACGCTGGCAGCCGAGGTCGCGGAAGATATGCGCGGTCTCGACCGTGTCCGCCGGATCGCCGCCCGCCGCCAGCACCAGGATGGGTTCGGCCTTGGCGGCGTTGGCGAGGCTTTCGAGCTCCTGCCGGTCAGAGGGGCTGTAGGGATTGATGCCGGCGCTGTCGATCAGCACCAGGCATCCGGCATTGGGGCCGAGATTGGCGAGCTGCTCCTTGCCGGAAGCGGTCTCGACCTCGAGGCCGAGGCTCTTGGCGAAATGCCGCAACTGCTCGATGCCGCCCGAACGCGCGGTGTCGCAGATGACCAGCCGCACGCGGCCGCCTTTGGCGCGGGCGCGGGTAGCGAGCTTGGCCACGGCCAGGGTCTTGCCCGAGCCCGGCGCGCCCACGGCCATGAAACGGCCGCTCTTGGTCTCGATGAGCGGATTGAAGAGATAGAGCTTGGCGAGAGATCGTGCGAGGGGCGCCAGCAGATCCTCGCCGTCGAAGGGTACTGCCTGGACCAGGAGCTTGCGGATCTGGGAAGCGGCCAGGCCATGGGCGCGGAGCGCGGCCTCGAGATGCTGGCGGCCAGCCTGCTCCCGGGGCGCTACGGCCTCGGCCGCTTGGTGCGCGGCCTTCACTGCGGTTTCGGTGGTGTTGTCCTGGCGCGCCATAAAATCCGTTTCCGGCGTCGATTGCCGGCCAACCATAAACAAGGCGTGGTGAAGGAGGGATTAAGCCCCCGCGTAGCACAGGCCGCGCCTTGCGCGGCCGTCGTGCGAAGCTAAAGCCGAGCCGTAGCACAGCCGAGGGCCGAACCTTCAGGCCCGAGGCGTCGTGCGAAGCAAAGCCAAGTCTTAGCGGCCGTCTTGCGAAGCCAAGAAGAATCAGCGCGGGCGGTTCAGGCTGCGATAGTCCTGGAGACGGGTGACGCGCAGGCCGGGGAGGCCGTGGCTGTCGACCAGACGCTGCCAGGCGAGGAACTCCTCGATCGAGAGCGTGTAACGGCGGCAGGCGTCTTCGAGGCTGATGATTCCGGCGCGCACCGCGGCGACGACGACGGCCTTGCGGCGGATGACCCAGCGTTTGGTCTCGGGTACCGGCAGGCTGTCGAGCGACAACACCGGTCCGATATCGACCAGCCAATCGGCGTCGGTTTCGGTTTCGGCGGGCCGGCCATCGGCTTGCTGCAGGGCGGCACTTGCGGGCGAGGAAAATCGCGATTGCATGACCGCGAATTTAGCCTGCCCGGTTTAACAAACCCCTAAAAGCGGCGCTCGCTAACTCGCTGGATAATTTAACTAAAAATCGCTTCTTCAGGGGTTAAGGCCGGTCCAGGTCTTAACGCAATGCTAAAGCTTGGCGATTAGGCTGGGTTTCCCTCACCGACCGGGCCGCCTTATGCCGCTGACCATCAACTTGAAGCCGCGCGAAAAGCTGATCCTCAACGGCGTGGTGATCGAGAATTCCGGCCCGATGGCAAAAATTCTCATCCATACCAATGCCGCGTTGCTGCGCGAAAAAGACATGATCGCGGAGGAGAAGGCGACCACCCCGGCGCGGCGCATTTATTTCGCCATCCAGTGCCAATACCTGTTCGCCGGCAAGGCCGACTTGTTCTTCGCCAATATCGGCCAGCTGCTGAAGGACTACGTCCAAACCCGCCCCGAAGCCCAGGCGACGGTCGAGGAGCTGCGCCGCCGTCTCGACGAAGACCAGTTCTACCGCGCGCTCAAGACCGCCAAGCTGCTGATTCAGGACGAGGAGGGCGCGGGCGCACCGCCATCCGAGCCTGCATCCGCTTCCCCCGGCCAGGCCGGAAACCCCTAGTCAAATCAAGCCGTTAAAATATTCGCGGCGGCGCTTGCTGCGGCCGCGCGCGCAGTATATGAATCGCGCCGCTTTGCTGGCGAATTGGTTGTGGGGTTGACGGGGTTGTAGGTCATGCGGCCGATGCTTCCGCCCGATTATCGTCCGTCGGACGACGAGGAATTCATGAACGCACAGCAGCTTGAGTATTTCCGCCAGAAGCTGTTGCGCTGGCGGGCCGATTTGCTGGCGGAATCGACCGGCACGTTGCAGAACCTGAAAGAGGTGAACCTGGCCGAGCCGGACATCACCGACCGCGCCACGCTCGAAACCGACCGTTCGCTCGAACTCCGGACCCGCGACCGCGAACGCAAGCTCATCTCCAAGATCGACGCCGCGCTCTCCCGCATCGAGGACGGCAGCTACGGCTATTGCGAGGAAACCGCCGAGCCGATCGGACTGCGCCGGCTCGAGGCCCGGCCCATCGCCACGCTCTCGCTCGAGGCCCAGGAGCGCCACGAGCGCATGGAACGCACGCATCGGGACGAGTAGGGCGGGCAACGAGTAGCGGAGCCACTGTTGCGCTAGCTGCTGCCCGCCAGAAAAGGAACCAAGCGCCATGACCACATCAATCATCTGGCCTCTTTGTCGTCCGAGTATCATCATCGGAAGCATCTTCCTCGTACTCTGCGTTACGACGGGCTCCAGCTTCACCAGCAACCTTCGCGTGGCATGGGAGACGTTAGGTGAGCTTACTGCCCTCTCGACTTTCCTGGCCTCCTGCGCGGCCATATGGACAGTTCATGCACTCTACGCGCTCGCGCGGCGGTCTGCGCTGCCGAAGAGAGACATGCGTTAAATGGACGCGCTCCTCGCGGGCATACTCGTGTTTGCGGCGGTCATAGTCGGAGCCGTTGTCCTCATTTTCATGGTGTTCCTGGGCGGGATCAAAATGATCGCTCTTGGCGCTGCGGTGAGCCAAGCAGAACGAATGACGGGCCGACAGTGGTTGAAACTCATCCTCTCCGTGGCGATTGTCGCCGCGATTCTCATCATGGCCCTTGTCGATAGCCTCGAACGGCAAGCGCGTTCAATCCCGCCAGCGCCATCGCGGCCAAGCCCGACATCGACGAATTGACGTGAAGTGATGGAGAAAAGCGATGCTGCGTCCCCGACACGATCCTGAGGTGATCGCTCAAGACCGCGATGTGCGGCTAAGGCCCCATTACGTGAAATCGCGGCCTGTTCCAGAATCCTTGATTTATGCAACGGCGGCGCTTTTTGGGGTTGCGCGTGTCTGGGTCACTTCGTAGTGGCCGTCCGCGGCCGGGATTCTCATGACTTCGGTCGTACGAACCCGCCAATCTTTGTATTTCCCAACACAGACGGGGATGTAGGGTTTCGGCTCCGAAGCCAGAACAATGTTCTCGGCGCTCTGAATGACAAGTCTGTTCATGTCTCGAACAAACTTCGTCGTCGCTTCGCATCTGAGTGATGTCTTTACCGGAGGTGTGCCGGGCGCCATTTTCGGGAGGTTGTCGAACACGACGTTGGTCCAAAGCGCCAATCTCGGCGCCAACGGCAAATAGCGCGCCGGGCGCATAGGACTGCCGTACTCGTAATCAAAACAGCTCGGGTTATCGCTGGTCAAAAATAGTTCGTCGGTATTATTCCATACGATGTTCCATTCCTGATGATATAGACACCATTGATGCTCCAGCAGTTGAGTCGTGACGACCACCTTCGGATAGTGCTTATCTATTTCCGCCCTTAGCGAGCCATCCTTTACGAGGGAGATATAGGCGGCGGCCTCCGGATATTCGTCCGGATGGGCCTGGGCGTATTCGATAAAGCGGTCGAGATATGTATCGTCCAGCTCGGACTGCTGAATTCCGGTGGCGACGCGCTGCCACGTCGGCGTGCATGTCGAGAGATAGGCCCAATATCCGGCGATGACGTATTTGTCGCTCGGTGAGAGATGATGGGTCTCGGAAAGTCTGGTAACCGCCGCCGCCCAATGCGGCTCGAATATCTTGAGCCATCGGCCGAGCGCATCCGGGGGCGATAGGTATTTAGGGTTCTGATCCCAATCCATCGTCTTGCAAACGGCGGCGGGGGACGGGGAAAAGTGGCCCGAATCGCTTTTGCGATAGGCGTGGATGCGGTCCGCGTTCTTAGGGTCGGCGAAGGCCCGGAGATATGTTTGTGCGACGTAGTGGTCTTGGGGCATGGTTTCAAAATAGCACAACTCATCCGACGCACTCAAAGGCGCAGCCCCGGCGCGATCCGAGGGGCGCGGGCGGTGAGAGCGCCGCAGGGTCTTAACCTTTCGTTAACCTTGTTCCGGCGAAGCTCGGCCCTGGCGATTCGACTCGACCGGGGAGAATCTGTCTTGACGCCGTCCTTCGACCGTTTCGCGCACTCACGCGGCTGCTGCGGTTGTGATAAAATTCCATGGTGATGGATTTTCCTTACGGCGGCGATGGCGCGAAACGCAAAGCTGCGTCCCGCCCGCCATCGCCTGCGCATGCCCGTGCTCCCGCGCCCGCCGATGATGCGGTGGTGGGCGGCGTGGCGGGATGGATGCGCGCGCTCGGCGCGCTGTCGGTGGCGTTCTCGCTGGGTGCTACGGCGGCGACCGGGCTGATCCTGTTCCATCTCTCCGATGCCGCCTGGCTGTTGCGTCCGGCGGTGGTGGTTCTGGCGACCTTGGCGCTGGGCGCCGGCGCCGCCAGCGTAGTGGCGCGGCAAATGCACGCGCTCCTGTCGAAGCGCATCGATCTGATGAGCCAGGCGCTCGAGGCCTCGGCCACCGCGCATCTGATCCTGACGCCGTCGGGCGGCATGGCCTATGCCAACGCCGCCTTCTACCGCTTCTTTCCGGGCTTCACCGGCTCGCCGCTGGCGGCGCTGGTCACCCGCAACGAATCCAAAGGGAGCGCCGCCACCGATTTCGCCCGGCTCAAGGAAGAGGCGCAACGTTCGGGCCGCGCCGCCAGCCTGGTCGCTATGCGCCATCCTCAGCTGGGGGCCGGCGACGGGATTTCCTGGTTCAATCTCTCGGTCTCGCCCTTGGCCGGCCGCGCCGGATTCACGCTCTGGAGCTTCGAGGACGTGACCTCGCGCCACGACATGGAGCAGATGCTGCGCGACGAGCGCATGAAGCTCGCCGACTTTCTCGATAACGCGCCGGTGGGATTCTATTCCGTCGACCAGACCGGCCGCTTGCTGTTCGTCAACGAGGCGCTGGCGTCCTGGCTGGGCGCCAGCCCCCAGGATATCATCGCCGGCGGCGCGAGGCTGACCGATTTTCTCGATGGGCCCGCGCCCTTGGGATCGCCGCCGCACGCGCCCTTCGAGGGCGGCGAGGCCCGCGGCGAGGTGACCTTGAATGGCCGCCAGGGGCGGCTCATCCACGCCCTCATCACCCAGAGCGTGGTGCGCGACGGCGAGCATCTGCGCACCCGCTCGGTGGTCCGGGACCTGACGCCCGAGCGCGAATGGGAAGAGCAGCTGCGGCTGTCGCGCCAGCGCTTCCGCCGCTTCTTCGCCAACGCGCCGGTGGGCATCGCGCTGATGGACCGCGAGGGGCGCATCGAGGAAGCCAACGAGGCGCTGTGCGGCCTGGTCCGGCTCGATCCGTTGGACGTCATTGGCAAGCTGCTGTTGGGGTTCCTCCATCCCGAGGATCAGGGCGCCGCCTGGGCCGGGCTCAAGGCCGCCTCCCAAGGCAAGAGCATGCCCGACCCGGTCGAGGTGCGCCTCCAAGGCACGCGCGCCAAATCGGCATCGCTCTTCATCAGCCGGCTCGGGGGCGAGAATACCGGCGGCGGGGAGGGCGAGGCCGGGTTCATCCTGCACTTCATCGACACCACCGAGCAGAAGAGCCTGCAGGCGCAATTCTCCCAGTCGCAGAAGATGCAGGCGGTGGGCCAGCTCGCCGGCGGCGTGGCGCACGACTTCAACAACCTGCTCACCGCCATGATTGGCTTCTGCGATCTCTTGCTGCTGCGCTTCCGGCCGGGCGATCCCTCCTTTGCCGACATCATGCAGATCAAGCAGAACGCCAACCGCGCCGCCAATCTGGTCCGCCAATTGCTGGCCTTCTCGCGCCAGCAGGCCTTGCAGCCGCGCATCCTCGCCGTCACCGACGTGCTGGCCGAACTCTCGCACCTGTTGCGCCGTTTGATCGGCGAGAACATCGAATTGAAGGTGGTGCATGGCCGCGAGCTGTGGCTGGTCAAGGTCGACCAGGGGCAACTCGAACAGGTGATCATCAACCTGGCGGTGAATGCGCGCGACGCCATGGCGCAGGGCGGCACCCTCACCATCAAGACCGCCAACATCGCGAGCGACAGCGAAACCCGGCGCGGCCACGAAATCATGCCGCCCGGCGATTACGTGATGATCGAGGTGACGGATACCGGCATCGGCATCCCCAAGGAGAACCAGGCGCGCATCTTCGAGCCGTTCTTCTCGACCAAGGAGGTGGGCTCGGGCACCGGCCTCGGGCTCTCCACCGTCTACGGCATCGTCAAGCAGACCGGCGGCTTCGTCTTCGTCGACAGCGAGCCGGGCAAGGGCAGCAAGTTCTCGATCTTCCTGCCGCGCCATGAAGGTGCCCGGGATGCCCTGCCGGCGCGTCCGGATTCGTCCGAGACGGTCGCGCCCAAGGATTTGAGCGGCTCGGGCACCGTCCTCTTGGTCGAGGACGAGGATCCGGTCCGGCTGTTCTCGGCGCGCGCGCTCAAGAACAAGGGCTATCAGGTGATCGAGGCCAAGAGCGGCGAACAGGCGCTCGAGATCATGGCCAAGGGCGACCACCGCATCGATCTGGTGGTGACCGACGTGGTCATGCCCAAGCTCGACGGGCCGGGTCTGGTGCAGGCCTTGCGCCGGACCCATCCGGACATGAAGGTGATCTTCATCTCGGGCTATACCGAGGATAATTTCAGGAAGCGGCTGGGCGACGAGCGCGACATCCATTTCCTGCCCAAGCCCTTCTCCTTGAAGCAACTGGCCGGCAAGGTGAAAGAGGTGATGCAGGCGGAGCCGGTCGCGTAGCACAGGGCGTAGCACAGCGAGCGCGCAATTTCGCGCGCGAGCGTCGTGCGAAGCTAAGAAGAACCAGCACAGCCGAGTGCCGAGGCGTCGTGCGAAGCTAAGAAGAATCAGCACAGCCGAAGGCGTGCCAATTTTTTCCATCCCGGTTTTGATCTATATCAATGCGCGCGCCGCGCCGCTCGCCAAGGCTGAATCCCATAAGGTAAGGAGGTGGCCATGTCGGGCAATGGCACCATCTCTGGATGGGTCATTGGAATCGCAGCCTTTGCGCTCTTTTGGGTGATTGGCGCCGTGCTTCTTGCGGCCGTGTTACTGATGCCCATGAATTGAATTGATCGGCCTTCCGATAATTTAGCCATGAACCCGGGCGCGGCGCCGGCGCCGTGACGCTGTTCGTTCCCGGGGGCGAAAGCGGGCCGGTTTCGGGATAATCGCCTTACCGGGATAATTTAACTTCGGGCCCTATCGCCCACCTCCGGACAAGGCCGGGAATCGTCAAAGATCAAGCACTTGGCCGATGTTTCACGGGGAACAAAAATGGAACTTATATCGTTTACTAAACACTTGTCGTAAGTTATTGTAATATCTATGTATTGTCGCTTACTCAATCGACGATTGCGAGAGAATGCCGTAGAATCAATAATCTACGCGGACCCTTGAGCGCGATCCGGCACTCCGAACAAAAGGAGACTCGCCGGGGTTCGAGTCTGGACCCGCGCTCTGGGTCCGCCAGCCCCACCACTCCTTAAACGATGCGCTGGCGAGACGCACCTTCACCCCGGATGGAGCGAGGCCGTGGTAGCAAACCGAATCCAAAAAGATCAAAGGATGACTAGCGAGTGTTGTTTAGACTCTCCCGCGATTGAATGGCAATTCACCCTCCTATTCGATCCACCTCTGACCGCAGAATTAATTGCATCCGGCGCATTTGCTGAGTTTAGACGCTGGATGGCAAAAAAGGTCATTGCGGCACTTGGATGTTGTGCTCACGTGCAAACTTCCACAGATTCTGGAGTGTTTGTTGAAAGTCGGATTGGCTCATCCATACGAGGAGAGAACGGCGTTGCTCATCTGCGAGATCTGCGGTCATACCTATTCGACTATTGGAATGATCGACAATCGCTGAAAAGGGCGATGCTGCATCAAGAGGAACCGTCCGAATCTGAGTTGGCATCGGTTTTTCACTCCTAGCTGGTTGGGGGAGCTATTTTAGGCCAACGCCCGTATGCGATGATCCAAAGCACGACAACGCCTCCAAAAATCGGGAAGGGTATGATGGACAATATCGTCCACCATCTTGATTTTCCTGTTCGTTTCAAAATTCTGTAAAGCGGGATGGCAAAGAAAATTGTAAGCACCAGTAAGGGCAACATTTGATAGCTGAATAACGCTGTGCCTTGTTCCATTGTTCCCTCCCTTCAAATACGGTCGATCGACCCTGATAATATGCTAGGATGCGCCGATGAGCGAATCTGACGACCAATATAGCCCACAGGAAATCGCGCGCCGCATGGATCGCGTATTGAGGCGCGCATTGAACACGCCCCATACAACGCAGCGTCCATTAAAACAGAAAAAGCGCGGGCGTCCCCGCAAGCGCAAACTGATGCCGCGCCGCTAATCGGGTTTGTTTTTATTTATCCAGTAGCGCCTACGCGCGCGAAAGTCTTTCCATGTCAGGCGCTTCTTAAGCGGCTTTCCGCTTTCCAGCAGTCCGCCGATAGGTGAGACGCTTGCCTTCCGCCCCCTTGATCGCGCGGCGGGTACGTTCTGCATCATCCACGCCAAGCGCAGAGCGATTTGAATAGCGGAAATCGAACTCGTCCAGATAACGTTGAAGGTGTTGCTCGCCGCAGTGTTGATAAATTCCTTTCATGCCACGCTTGAAGATCGAGAAATAACCCTCGACCGTGTTTGTGGTCACATCCCCGCGAGCGTATTCCTGTTCGGAATGATTGACGCGCTCATGCTTCGCGTATTCCCTGCCCGGAACGCGGTAGTGCGAAGCCTCGTCGGTATGGAGGCGGCTCTCGGTTCGCACATTCTCGGATAGCGTCTTGCGGATGGTTGCCGCGTTCAAATCCTTCACATGGAAAGAACGGGCTTTGCCGCCGCGCTGGACGAGCGAGATCACCTTGCGCTTGGTCTGCGTCCCGCGAATGTGCTGCCAGCCTTTGCCGGTCACAAAGACTGCATCCGGTGGTCCGATGAAAGTCTCGTCTGCCTCGACTACCTGATCTTTGCCGCCGAGGGGAGGCGGGTTGAGATCGCGCATAGCTTCGCGGACACGGTGCGCCATGAACCAGGCCGAGCGGTAGGTGATGCCCAAGGTGCGGTGGAGCTGGTGAGCGCTAAAGCCCTTCTTGCTCGAAACATAGAGGCGCATGGCCAGCAACCACTTATGAAGTGCGATGTGCGAGCGTTCCATCACCGAGCCGACGCGCACCGTGAATAGCTTGCGGCAATCGCCGCAGTGATACCAGCCAGCCCCATGCGACTTACCGCCCAGAGCCTTCACCTTGTCGCCTGTGACGCCGCAATAGGGGCAAAATGGGCCATTGGGCCAGCGCACGGATTCGATGTGTTTTCTAGCCGCTTCCTCGTCCAGGAACATCGGATGGGACAATTCCACATTCGGTACCATTGGCTACCTCCATCTAACTACCCGAATAGTAGCCTAGATCATCCGTTTAGTCAAGGATATAATCGGGACAAAAATAGTACTTGTTTTTGAGAACAAAGCGGGTACAGTGACCGGATTGCTTAGGCTTGAGAGCGGCCATTGCTGGCCCCGGGCCGATGGCATAAGAGAGGGGACCGTCATGCCGCCAGCGAATTTGCGCCTGTTGGATAAAGAGGCCGGCAAGGATAAAGACATCGCCAAGGACACCGGCAGGGAAAGCACCATGAGCCGCCAAAAGGCGCTCGACGACGCCGTCAGCCAGATCGAGCGCGCCTTCGGCAAGGGCTCGGTCATGAAACTGGGCGCGCGCGTCGCCGCGGCCGGCGAGACCGAGGTGGTTTCGACCGGCTCGTTGAGCCTCGATATCGCGCTCGGCATCGGCGGGCTGCCGCGCGGCCGCGTCGTCGAGGTCTACGGGCCGGAAAGCTCGGGCAAGACCACGCTCGCCCTCCACGTCATCGCCGAGGCGCAGAAGGCGGGCGGCGCTTGCGCCTTCATCGACGCCGAACACGCGCTCGACCCCGGTTACGCCAAGAAGCTCGGCGTCAACATCGACGATCTGCTGATCTCGCAGCCCGACACCGGCGAGCAGGCGCTCGAAATCGCCGACACGCTGGTGCGCTCCGGCGCGCTCGACGTGCTGGTGGTCGATTCGGTGGCGGCACTGGTGCCGCGCGCCGAACTGGAAGGCGAGATGGGCGACAGCCATATGGGGCTCCATGCCCGCCTCATGAGCCAGGCCTTGCGCAAGCTCACCGGCTCGATCTCCAAATCGCGCACCATGGTCATCTTCATCAACCAGATCCGCATGAAGATCGGCGTCATGTTCGGCAATCCCGAGACCACCACCGGCGGCAACGCGCTCAAATTCTACGCCTCGGTCAGGCTCGACATCCGCCGCATCGGCCAGATCAAGGACAAGGAGCAGGTCGTCGGCAACCAGACCCGCGTCAAGGTGGTGAAGAACAAGATGGCGCCGCCGTTCAAGGTGGTCGAGTTCGACATCATGTACGGCGAGGGCGTGTCCAAGCGCGGCGAGCTGGTCGATCTCGGCATGCAGGCCGGCGTGGTCGAGAAATCGGGCTCGTGGTTCTCCTATGACGGCCAGCGCATCGGCCAGGGCCGCGAGAACGCCAAGCAGTATCTGAAGGAGCATCCCGAAACGGCTTCCGCCATCGAGCAGGCGATCCGCGCCAATGCCGGCCTGGTCGCCGACGCCATGATGGTGACCGCGCCCGGCGAAGCCGAAAGCGACGCCAAGGACGAGAAGGAATTGGGATAGGGACCCGCCCGTCGCGCCCCCCGCGACGGTCAATCCCGCCACCGGCGCCGTGCCCCCCACGGCGCCGGTTCTGTTTTGGCACCGGGTAGCCGCCTTTGCTTGGCTTCGCACGATGCCTCGGGCCTGATCCTTCGACAGGCTCAGGATCGGCCCTCGGCTGTGCTACGCCACGGCGCCGGTTCTGTTTTGGGGGCACGGGAACCGTAAAACTTAAATCTGCGAAACGAACCCAATTCGGCGCCGGTCGGCCGCACCCGATTCGGCACCCGCGCCCGAAACTTTACAAGCGGTGCCGTGCCCGGCTTAATGCCTTGGTTTCTGGCGGGGGAAGGGCCATTTTAGCCTCATGCTGACCAACGACGTTCGCGCCGCATTCCTCGATTATTTCAAGCGCGCGGGGCACGAGGTGGTGCCGTCCTCGCCGCTGGTGCCGCGCAACGACCCGACGCTGCTTTTCACCAATGCCGGCATGGTGCAGTTCAAGAACGTCTTCACCGGCCTGGAGAAGCGGCCCTACAACCGCGCCGCCAGCTCGCAGAAATGCGTGCGCGCCGGCGGCAAGCACAACGACCTCGAGAATGTCGGCTACACCGCGCGCCACCACACCTTCTTCGAGATGCTCGGCAATTTCTCGTTCGGCGATTATTTCAAGGAACGCGCGATCGAGCTCGCCTGGAACCTGCTGGTCAAGGAATTCAAGCTGCCCAAGAACAAGCTTTGGATATCGGTCTTCGCCGAGGACGAAGAGGCGGCGAGGCTCTGGGCCAAGATCGCGGGCCTGCCCGCCAGCCGGATCATCCGGATATCGACCTCGGACAATTTCTGGGCGATGGGCGAAACCGGCCCGTGCGGCCCGTGTTCGGAGATTTTCTACGACCACGGCGACAAGATTCCCGGCGGCCCGCCGGGCTCGCCCGACGCCGAGGGCGACCGTTTCGTCGAGATCTGGAACCTGGTGTTCATGCAATACGAGCAGCAGGCGGCGGGCAAGCGCGTCGCCTTGCCGCATCCCTCGATCGACACCGGCATGGGGCTCGAACGCATATCCGCCGTGCTCCAGGGCAAGCACGACAATTACGACACCGACATCCTGCGCGCGCTCATCCTCGCCTCGGCCGAGGCCTCGCATGTCGCGGCCGACGGCAAGCAGGCGGTGTCCCACCGCGTGATAGCCGATCATCTGCGCGCCAGTTCGTTTCTCATCGCCGACGGCGTGTTGCCGGCGAAGGAAGGCCGCGGCTACGTGCTGCGCCGCATCATGCGCCGCGCCATGCGCCACGCCCATCTCCTCGGCACGGAAGAGCCGCTGTTGTGGCGCTTGGTGCCGGCGCTGGTGCGGCAGATGGGCGCGGCCTATCCCGAACTCGGCCGCGCCGAGGCGCTCATCACCGAAACCCTCAAGCTCGAGGAAACCGGTTTCCGCGAGACGCTGGCGCGCGGCCTCAAGCTCCTGGACGAGGAAGAGGGCGGGCTTGCCAAGGGCAAGGAATTTCCGGGCGAAATCGCCTTCAAGCTCTACGACACCTTCGGCTTCCCGCTGGATTTGACCGAG
>Ga0187810_10000675_pt1 | contig 12429 bp, 12 predicted proteins | sample NC_wetland_sal_i_9_FD_132963 | JGI IMG/M metagenome (GOLD analysis project Ga0187810, IMG submission 132963) | Wetland sediment microbial communities from Neuse River Estuary, North Carolina, USA - ASW_5 | ecosystem: Environmental > Aquatic > Freshwater > Wetlands > Sediment | place: USA: North...
AAATGACGGGCTGGATGGTCGCGCCGGGCACCTGGAGGATGTCGGGTCCCGGCATCGCGCCGCGCACCTTCACCTTCGAGCGCTCGACGAGCGTGGCGCTCGCTTTTGCGCCGCACCGCACCAGCGTGGTCGATTTCGAGCTCGTCAAAGCCGGTCCGCCGCCAGCCGAGCGTCCCGATCTCGGTATCGGGGAAGCGGACGTGGCCGTGAACGGGCAAACCGTCACGCTCACGGTGCACAGCCTCGGCGCCCAGGAAGCCCGCGGCGGAACGGCGTCATTGCTCGATGCGAAGGGCAGGGTGCTGGCAACGGCCCCGGTGCCCGCGCTGGCCGCGCCGCTCGATCTGATCCCGAAGACCGCGACGGTCACGCTCCCGCTCAAACCGGGTGCGGTTCGCGTCCGCGTCGCCCTCGACGGGCCCGAAGTGACGCTGATGAATAACGAGGTGGCGCTGCCGGGCGAAGCGCCGAAACCAGCGGACACACCCGTGAAGCATCACCGGAAGAAGTGATCACGCGAGGCCGGGGATGACAACTTTGTTTTGGAGGAGAAGTCGCCTCACGTCCCTCTCGCCTTGGCGCCGGAATCGAGGACGGCCGGCGACTTCGGCGTCATGTCGGTCAGGTTCCAATCGTCCGGATTGAACGGCCGGCTGGTCGGCTTCTGCACCGGATAGCCGTGGATCTCGTCCTGGCTGCTGATGATGTTCCCGCGTCCCTCGGCGACGTCGGCGATCAGGCGCACGTCGTCGTAATCGCGGTCCCAGATGCGCGCACCGGCGTTGTGGAGCACGTATTGCTGCACGGCGGCGGACGGCATCGGCGCGACGAAGGGCGGCCACAGCGGCGGCTTCTTCTCCGCGATGATGCGGGCGGGCGACGTGGTATAGCGGCCGAGCATCGGCAACGGCTCGCCGATCTGGTTCACCGCGACGTTGTCCTTGCCGTAATACTCGAGATCGCCGTAACCGCCGATTTCGAGGAAGGCGATGTGCGGAACGGTCGAAAGGCCCGCGCGCAATACCGTGCCGACGACGGAAAGCTGTCCGGTCTGCCAGGCATGGCTGCCCCATTCTTCGGCCATCAGATTGTAGTGGATGGCGCGCTGGCCGGGATCGTAGATCAGGTCGTTGATGATGACGGCGCGCGTGCCGCCCTTGAGCAGCGGATTGCGCTCATAGTTGTGTGCGTACAGATTGTCTACGAGCAGCACGTCGGTTGCGTTGTCGTGGATGAGCGATCCCTTCGAATGCTCGATCTTGTAGTGCGTCGCCCAGGACAGCCCTTCGGCGATGATGTTGTTGGAATAGGTCACGCGGTGGGAGGTGTCGGCGCGCCACTTATCCGGGTCCTCGCCGTCGAAGCGCTTGCCCGAAATGGACATGTTTTCGTCGGTCGCCCAGGTCACCGTGTTGTGGTCGAAGATGACGTCGTGGGCGTCCCTGTCGGTCGAAAGCCCGTCCTGCTCCCAGCCGCTCTTCTTGGGCAGCCCGGCGTCGCCGACACGCACGCGGATGTTGCGGATCACGACGTCATGCGTGCCCACCTGGAAGCCGCCGCGGATGAACGTGATTCCCGGCGAGGGCGCGGTCTGGCCGGCGACGGTGAGATAGGGCTGGTCGATGCGGATCTCCTTGGCGCCCAGGTCGACGACGCCGCCCACCTCGAACACCACGATGCGCGGGCCCTTGGTTTGGACGGCCGCCACAAAGGAGCCTGGGCCGTCGGCGTTCAGATTGGTCACCTTGATGATCTGGCCGCCGCGCCCGCCGGGCGTGGTGGCGGCCCAGCCCATCGCGCCTGGGAAGGCCAAAAGTTGGGGGGCCTGTGGCGGGGGGGCCGCGTGCCGGGCGTGCTTGGCCGCGACCGCGGGGCAGGCGAAGAGGAGCCCGCTTGCACACAGGATGGTTGTTAAGAGGCGGAATCCGGCCATCGCGACGTCCTCCCGAAACGGTTCTGGCGGTGACGGGCCATGTGTCTCCAGGGTCGCAGCCGCCGGTCGTTGATTGAAAATGACACCGGTTTCCTATAAACAGAATTGGCCCCTTCTGGAAGGGGAAAATTCGACGGGACAAGCCGTCGCGAGGCTGGAGCAGGTCATGGAGGCAGTCCGGAAAGTGCAATTCGTGGATGCGGAGGCGATCGCCCAACGGTTTGTCGCCGCCCGGCTCGATGCCGTCGCGCTGCCGGAATTTCCCGGTCCGCTGCCGCCCGATCTGGCAAACGCCTACGCCGTTCAGGACTATGCGATCGATATGTGGCCGGACGAGATCGCCGGCTGGAAGATCGGACGCATTCCGGACGAACACGAGGTCAGGCTCGGCGCCAAAAGTCTGGCGGGGCCGATCTTCCGCAAGAATGTGCAGGTGTCGACGCCCGGTTTGCTTGTCGAATACGGCATGTTCGTCGGCGGATTTGCGGCGGTTGAAGCCGAGTTCATTTTCGAGATCGGACGGGATGCACCCGCCGGCAAGATGAACTGGACGACGACGGATGCGGTTGCCATCGTAAAGCGCATGCTGGTGGGTGTGGAAATGGCCGGCAGTCCGCTGAAAACGATCAACGTCATCGGCCCGCAGGCTGTGGTTTCGGATTTCGGCAACAACGCGGGATTGATCCTCGGGCCCGAAGTGCCCAATTGGGTCGAACGCGCCCCTTCTGATCTGGTCAGCGAGACCTTTATCTACGGCAAGTCGGTGGGGCGCGGTTCGGCGGCCAACATCGTCGGCGGGCCGCTGGAAGCCTTGCGCTTCGTGGCCGAGCTTTGCGGCAAGAGGCGCCGTCCGTTGAAGGCGGGCATGCTGATTTCCACGGGCGCGACCAACGGCATCCATGACGTGGGGATCGGTGAGATCGCACGGGTGGAATTCAAGGGCATCGGCGCCGTTCAATGCGCTGCGACGCGGCGGCTGCCGACTCCGCGATAAAGCGGCGTGCACCCGCGCGCGTTGCGCGCAATCCATAAAGGCTGATGCGCAGGGGCGCACCCGCGCGCGTTGCGCGCTATTCATAAAGGCTGATGCGCGGGTTTGCCCGAAAACGTCGCTACAATCCCAAGCATGGTGCCAAGCACCGCTTGTTTTTAGGGCGTTTGGCGCCAAGCCAGGGTTAACGGCACGCGACGCAGGGTCACGCGGGATTCCGCGGTTGGCTGCTTATCAGCGGCGGCCGCAAGTCTTAGTTTCCTAACCATGTCGTGGAGGCCCGCCTTTCTCGCTGCCTGGATGCATCCTGCGTGGGTCCATTCGCTGAAGACCTACGAGCGCCACATTTCGGCAGCGGCGATGATCGGCGGCTTCGGTTTCGACAATATCGCCTACGGCCGGGTGGATCGTCCCGTTACGCAGACGCTTCTGATCGTTTATCTGGGCATCGCGGCGCTGTCGATCACGGTTCTGCACTGGCTGGAGGCGCACCAGTCCTGGCAAGCGTGGGTTGTCGTCAAACTGCGCGCGTTTCTGCCGGCACTGGCGCAATTCGTGTTCGGCAGCCTGTGGAGCGCCTTCCTTGTTTTCTATTGGCGCAGCGGTGTCGTCGCCGGCTCGTGGCCGTTCCTGATCGTTTTGGTGGCGATTTTCATCGGCAACGAGGTGTTCAAGAAGTACCACGCCCGCCTGGTTTTCACGACCACGCTGTTCTTCTTCGCGCTGATTTCCTATGCGGCGTTCATGGTTCCGGTATTCACCCACACCATCGGGCAGCTCACGTTTCTGCTCAGCGGCGTCGCGAGCGTCGCGGTGTTTGGGTTGTTTCTCTGGCTTCTCAACAAAATCAGCCTCGGCAGGCTGGGCGAGGTGAAGTGGCAGATCGCCGGCGGCGGCGTTGCGGTCTACGCCGCCATCACCGGGCTCTACTACCTCAATGTGCTGCCGCCGCTGCCGCTCGCCATGCAGAATTTGAGCGTGTTGCACTCAATCTGCCGGGTGCCCCCGTCGTCTGGCGAAAGCATCCGCTGCGTCGGCCATCCCGTCGAGTCGCTGGCGCGGGCGGGAAACCTCTATTATCGCGGCATGGCGGAGCCGGCGGGCTGGTCGACGTGGCTCGGCCGTCCGGCGGTCGTCCATATCGAGCCGGGCGCCCAGGTGATCGTGTTCGGGGCCATATTTGCCCCGATCAAACTGAACACCACGGCCTTCCACATCTGGCAGCGCTACGATGACGCGCGCGGCCGCTGGGTTACCGTACAGCGCGTTGTCCATTCTCTGCACGGCGGCAGGGAAAAAGGCTATCGCAGCTATTCCTTCAAGACCAATCCCGCCCCCGGCCGGTGGCGCGTGGACATCGTGACTGTCGACGGGCGCCTGATCGGGCGCACGGTCTTCACCGTCGCAAACGGCGCGGCGACCGGGCTCGTCCCCGTGACGCTGTAGAATCCGCTTTATTTTCTGTAACCGGTTTGCCTCCGTCCTCGAATGTGTATTCGATGGAGTTTCGGAGGACGCCGTGACGCGCCGCAAATTGTTGGCTACCGCAACGATTGCCCCGTTTTTGTTTCTGGTATTGCCGGCTGCCGCAGAGGAAACCGTGCTGGTCACGGCATTCTCGCCCTCCGGCCGGCGGCTCGGGACCGAGCGCGTCGCGAAAGTCGTCCGCCCGGATGCGGAATGGCGCCGGATGTTGTCGCCGATCGCCTATGAGGTTACGCGGCAGGCGGGCACGGAACGCGCCTTTACCGGTTCCACCTGGGACAATCACGCCGACGGGCTTTACCGCTGCATCTGCTGCGACACCGCTTTGTTCGACTCGCACACCAAATTCGAATCCGGCACCGGTTGGCCGAGTTTTTGGCGGCCGATCGCCTCGACCAACGTCGTCCAACACGACGACCGCAGCTGGATCGAGGACCGCACGGCGGTGTCCTGCGCCTTGTGCGATGCCCATCTGGGACACGTCTTCAACGACGGTCCTCAGCCCACGGGCCTGCGTTATTGCATGAACTCCGCGGCGATGCGGTTCGTCGCCCGTGCCGCCGCCTGACGGGAGAAAGTCATGCTGAAGAGTTTTTTCGCGGCTCTTGCGCTCGTCGCCGCTCCGGCCGCCGCCGATGAAGCCGCCGCTCCGCTTCCCGTGCCAGCGTTCGATGCCACGCTCGCGAACGGCGGCAGCGAAACGGCCGTTCTGGCCGGCGGCTGCTTCTGGGGCATGCAAGGCGTCTTCCAGCGCGTGAAAGGCGTCAAACAGGTGCTGGCCGGGTATTCCGGCGGCGGCGCGGCGTCGGCGCACTATGAGGATGTCGGCACGGGCACGACCGGCCACGCGGAATCGGTGCAGGTTGTGTTCGATCCGCACGTGGTCGCGTACGGCCGGATTCTGCAGGTCTATTTCTCCGTCATGGACCCCACGACGCTGAACTACCAAGGTCCCGATGCCGGCACCCAGTATCGTTCCGAGATCTTCGCCGCCGACGACGCCCAGCGCCGCACGGCCGAGGCCTATATCGCCCAGCTCGCCAAGGCCCGCATCTTCGCCTCGCCGATCGTCACGCGCGTCAGCATGGCACGGGGCTTCTATCCGGCCGAGGGTTATCACCAGGACTATCTCCTGCATCACCCCGACCAGCCCTACATCGTCGTCAACGATTTGCCGAAGGTCGAAAAGCTCCGTCGCTTTTACCCGCAGCTTTACCGCGACCGCCCGGTGACCGTGGCCCAGCGATAGGGATTGCTTACTCGTACCACGAATGGCCGTTGCGTTCGGTCAGCGCGAAGGCGCTCGACGGTCCCCAGGTGCCTGCCGTGTAGGGCAGGGGCTGCATGTCGCGTTCCTTCCAGCCGTCCACGATGCGGTCGATCCATTTCCAGGCGGCTTCCACTTCGTCGCGCCGCACGAACAGGAATGTCGATCCCTTCAGCGCATCGAAGATGAGCCGCTCATAGGCAACGCGGCGGCGCATGGTGCGGAAGGCGTCGACGAGGTTGAGGTCGAGCGTCACCGGTTTGAGTTTCACCGACTCGAGTTCCGGCGTCTTGTTCATGATCTGCAGCGCGATTTCTTCCTCGGGCTGCAGGCGGATGAGCAGGCGGTTGGGCAGGTTGTCGGTGCGGTGGAAAATCGAGTGCGGCACGGGGTGGAACTGCACCGCGATCTGCGTGGTGCGCTCGGCCAATCGCTTTCCCGTGCGCAGGTAGAACGGCACGCCGGCCCAGCGCCAGTTGTCGATCTGTGCGGAAATGGCGACGAATGTCTCCGTGTTGCTCGACCCGCCGCCTTGTTCCTCGGCGTATCCGGGCACGGGGGCGCCGTCGGAAATGCCTTTGCGGTATTGGCCGCGGACGGTCTGCCGCTCCACTTCGCCGGGGCCGATCGGGCGCAGCGAGCGCAGCACTTTCACCTTTTCGTCGCGCACGGAGTCGGCGTCGAGGCTGACCGGCGGTTCCATGGCGATCAGGCAGAGAAGCTGCAGCATGTGGTTCTGCACCACGTCGCGCAGCGCACCGTAGGAATCGTAATAGGACCAGCGACGCTCGACGCCGACGGTCTCGGCCACCGTGATCTGCACGTGCTCGATCGAATCCTTGTTCCACAAGGGCTCGAACAGCACGTTGGCGAAGCGCAGCGCAAGCAGGTTCTGCACCGTGTCCTTGCCGAGATAGTGATCGACGCGGAAGATGCGGTCTTCGGTGAAGCCCTCCGACAGGGAAGCTTCGATGCTGCGCGACGAAGCCAGATCGTGCCCGATCGGCTTTTCGATGGCGATGCGCGCGCCCTGGTGCGCCAGTCCCGCCTCTTTCAGATGACTGGCGATCGGCCCGAAGAAATCGGGCGAGGTCGACAGGTAATAGACGCAGGTGCCGACACCTTCCAGCATCTCGGCAAGCTGTCCGTACGGTGTACCAGACGTTACGTCGCCTTCCACATAGTGCAGTCTTGCTGCGAAATGGGGCCACTTGGCGTCCGCGAATTTCTTCTCCCGCTCCTTGATGACGTCGTGGATGTGGACGGCGAAGTCGTTGTCGCTCATCGGCGAGCGCGCCACGCCGATGATCGTCAGATCGGGCGGCAGGTGCCCTTCGCTGTCGAGAAAGTAAAGTGACGGGTAGATCATCTTGGTGGCGAGATCGCCCGTCGCACCGAAGATCACAATCGCTTTTTTGTCGGCCATTCCGTCTTTCCAAATGCAAACGGGCCGGAGTATCCCCCCGGCCCGCTGCAAATGGCAATCGTACTTGCCGGTTCCGCACCGGGAACCGCGGCGGCCTTACGCCGTTTTCGCGCTGAATTTCGCCGGGGACAGCCGCGGCGACAGCACGTGGATGACCAGAACCGCCACGAAGTAGACCATCCCCGCCACCAGGAACACCGACGAATATCCGCCGAGGTTCTTCAAGGCTGCCGCAACGCCCATCGTCATGATGATGCCGCCGACGGCGCCCGCGGTGCCGCCGATTCCGGCGGTCGATCCCACCGCCTCCTTGGGCATCAGGTCCGACGGCAAGGTCATCAGGTTGGCGGAAAACGCCTGATGGGCTGCGGCGGCGACACCGATGATGAGGGTCGTGATCCACATGTCGTGGGTCAGCATCGTCAGGAATGCGACGGGCAAGACGCAGAAGGCGCAGATCAGCATGGTCAGCTTGCGCGCGCGGTTGACGCTCATTCCCGCCTTGATCATCGCGGAGGACATCCAGCCGCCGGCCACCGAGCCGATATCGGAGATGAGGTAGATGATGATGACGGGCAGCGCCACGCCCGCGATATTGCCGGCCTGATCTTTGTAGGTCTCGAGGAAGTAGGGCGGCAACCAGAAGGTGTAGAAGAACCACACCGGATCGGTGAGGAGCTTGCCCAGCGAATAGGCCCAGGTCTCCTTGACGCGGGCCACCTTGAGCCACGGAAGCTGCTTAACCGGGACGAACTTGTCGCTCTCGATGAAGGCGAGTTCCGCCTTCGACAGCCGCTTGGTCTTGGCCGGACTGCTGTAAAGCGGGATCCACACCAACAGCCACAGGATGCTGAGGCCGCCGGTGGCGACGAACGTCCATTGCCAGCCGTAGCGCAAGAGCACGAACGGCACGATCAGTGTCGACAGGATGGCGCCGACATTGGTGCCCGCGTTGAAAATGCCGATAGCCAGCGAGCGCTCGCGTTGCGGAAACCATTCGGCCACGGCTTTCAGCGCCGCCGGGAAATTGCCGGATTGTCCGAGGCCGAGCACGGCCTGGCTGATCATGAAACTCGCCAGCACCCAGCTCACGGGCAAAAAGCCGATCAGGGCGCAACCGAGATGCGCGACGGTCCAGATTCCGACCGCGATCATGTAGCCGCGCTTGGCGCCGAGCTTGTCGATCAAGCGGCCGAACAGCACGAAGCCGATCGTATAGGCGATCATGAACCACTGCACGACATGGGCGTAGTCGGCCTGATCCCAGCCGTATTGGAGCGACAGGTCGTGCTTGAGGAAGCCGATGGTCTGCCGGTCGACATAGAGCAGGCTGGTGGCCGCGAAGATCAGGGCGCAGATGCCCCAGCGATACCAGCCCGTGGCCTTTGCCGGCGCGGGTTCGAAGGGGCCCGCTGCGGTCGCGCCGCGGTCGGTCTGGGTCATCGGATTCTCCCTCAATGGCGGACTCTGCCGCCTGTTCTTCCCGGAGCTACTTGCGTCTTTTCCCTACCTTGCGGCAAGTCGCCCGGCCCGGATTGTTAGCGGTACCATAGCGCAGCGCCGCTCACGACGTCGCGAGTGGCCTGCCGCGGCAAAAAAACCATCGAACCCACCGGTTGCGACGTTCGCGCGTCCCGGCCTGCGGGCATGAATCGCGCTAGCATGGCCCTTCCGGTATCGGAGGTCACGATGTCCGCGCCGTCCTACCAGCCCTTCGTTCTGTTCCATACGTCGCACTTGATCGTTCTGGCGCTCACCGTCGTCGTGCCGCTGGTTTTGGCCGCCCTGGTCCGGGGGCTGAAAAGTGCCGGGTTGGAGCGCGCGATTCGCTGGATATTTGCGGTGCAGATCGCCGGAATCTGGGTCCTCTGGTTCGTAGTTTTTCATCGCATGGGCTGGCTCGACCTGGGCAACGCCCTGCCCATGGATCTGTGCAGTTGGGCCGCCATCGCCACCGTCGTCACGCTCGTGCGGCCGGGCCAGAAGAGTTACGAGCTGGCTTATTTCTGGGCGCTGGCGGGCACCATTCAAGGGTTGTTACGGCCCGGCATCCCTTACGATTTTCCCGAATTCCGCTTCATCGAGTTTTCGCTTTTCCACGGCGGGATCATCGCGGCCGTGCTGTTCCTCACGGTGGGGGCGAAGCTGCGCCCCTACCCGTCCTCGATTCCGCGCGTGGTCGCCTGGACGCTGGTCTACATGGCGGCGGCGGGCGCGACCGATTGGGCGCTGGGCGTGGACTACGGCTTCCTGCGCGCCAAGCCGATCTACCCGAGCCTGTTCGACCTCATGCCGGCGTGGCCCTGGTATCTGCCGGTCCTCGTCGTGCTCGGGTTCGTCTCGGTGTTGGTCTATTACGCGCCGTTCTTTGCGATCGATCTGGTGCGCAAGGCCTTCAAGCGAACCCGGCCCCGTCACCAGCCGATCTCCCGGCCCTTGTAGTCGATGAAGCGCCCGGACCTCGTGCGGTCCAGTTCGGCGATGCGGGCGCGGAGGCCGCGTACGCTTTCCTCCACCGCAATCGAGGCGCCCGATCCGCCCATGTCGGTCTGCACCCAGCCCGGATGCAGCAGGCCCACCAGGATGCCGTCCCGGCTCCATTCCTGCGCCACGCCGTGGAAGATCATGTTGAGCGCCGCTTTCGAGGCGCGATAGGCCAGATCGCCGCCGCTCGAATCCGAGATCGAGCCCATCTTGCTGGTCAGCACCACCAGCTTCTTGTCGTGGCCGCGCATCAGATTGGGCTTCAGCGCATGGGAAACCATCAGGGGGGCGGCGCTGTTGACGCGAAAGGTCTCCACGAAGCCTTCGCCATCGGGATCGTTGGCGCTTTGCCGCTGGGGACCGTACCGGCCGGCGTTGTTGATCAGGATGTCGATGGCTTCGCCGTCGAGCGCGCGCGCCAGCGCCTCTACGGATCGCGAATCGGTCACCTCCAGCGGCAACACCGTCACGCCGAGCGCCTTCAGCGTGCCGGCCTTGGCGGGATCGCGGGCTGTGGCGATCACGGTGGCGCCTTCGGCGCTGTATTGGCGGGCGAATTCCAGCCCGATTCCCCGATTTGCCCCGGTCACCACGATCTTCGTCATGTCGTTACGTCTCCGTCAGTTGTAATTCCGTCCACTTTGCCGTTTAGGTTCGCCCCATGTCCATCTGGGGCAAGATCGGCGGCGCGGCGGCCGGCATGTTGATGGGCGGTCCGCTCGGGGCGGCCGTCGGCGTGCTGGCGGGCCATTTTCTGTTCGACCGCGAGGCGGCGGCAAGCGGCGATCCGGGGGTGGCCTTCACCATCGCCATGATCGCGCTGGCGGCGAAGATGGCCCGGGCCGACGGTGTGGTGACCGAAGAGGAAGTGCAGGCGTTCGACCGCGTTTTCCGGGTTCCGCCGGCCGAACAGGCCGCGGTGCGCCGCTTTTTCGATCTCGCCCAGCAGGACACCGCCGGCTACGAAGCCTATGCGGGGCAGGTGGCGCGCGCCTTTGCGGGCCGCTCCGCCGTGCTGGAAGACATCCTCGACGGCCTGTTCGAGATCGCGGCGGCGGACGGCGTGCTGCATCCGGGCGAAAGCGCCTTCCTCGAACGCGTGGCCGACATCTTCGGTTTCGCGCCGGGCGAGTTCCGCCGCATCAGCGCTTCGCATTTTCCGCCCGACGCGGCCGATCCTTATGTCGTGCTGGGCCTCGATTATGCGGCCGGCGACGACGAGATCCGGCGCACGTACTTAAGGCTGGTGCGCGAGAACCATCCCGACAGCCTGATCGCGCGCGGTGTGCCCGAGGAGTTCGTCAAGCTCGCCACCGACAAGCTCGCGGCCATCAACGGCGCTTACGAGAAGCTTCAGGCCGAACGCGCAACGCCCTGAGCGGAAATGCTCATTGTGCCCGCGATGATGGCCGGTCTGACCGACAAGCTGAGGGACATGGAAAATATCGCCGTAATGATCGACGCGGCGAACCCGTCTAAGAAGCGCGGGCCATACGAGACAGCCGCTACAGCAGCGTTACTCCCGATCACGCCGCAGCCTTGTGGAGATCAATGAACATGATGGGCTGATGCCTGGACTTATTTTGCTTCGTGTCCAACATCGTAAAGCCCTGCGCTTTGTAGAATTCAATCGAAGCCTGTTTGGCATCAAGTACCAAAAATCGGCAACCCGCGGTCGGGCAAATTTTGCTTTTCGCCAAGCCAAGTGCGAAATCGACTAAATGGGATCCAATTTTGCGCCTTCGAAGCGTCGCATCCACTAATAGGCGCGCGAGCTTAAGGGCTGGCGCGCTTCGGTAAGAATACTGCACGCCATCGCCTAGTAACCCATCGACCCCAGTCAGTTTCATCTCCCCGCAAACCAGCGTCATGTAAGCGTAAACCCGCGAGTCGCCGGGTGTCGTCATGACGTAAGTCCGGGCAAGACCGTTGGTTTCAAATATGTGGGCAGAAGCTACAAAAAAGTCGAATAGCGGCTGAAACTCACTGTCACCTACCAAAAGCCCGGCGATACTATCGCCGGGCTTCAATGGCCTAAGTTCAAGCTGGATGTCGTTAGGCGGCAACCGTGGCCTTCGCGCGCGTTACATTGAAAACGATTTTGCCGTTTTTCTCGAACTCTCGCGAAAGAGCCACGCCGCGTTTCACGCTTTCTACGGCAGCCTTTTTGGGCTTTCCGTAGATCACTTGATTCTTGAATTTTTTAGCATCATCTCCCGAGAGAGTGACGCCGCTAAATGCATTCGACTTAATGCTCATGGGCCGCCTCCCTCCTTGGATGGCTTCCTTGTGCAAATGCAATATAAGCCAGAATTCGTAATTTTTGGGTACGTATTTTTGGCGGCAATTATTATTGAATTTCAATAATGTGGTTTTCTTCAACATTTTATTTTAATCAGGATAAGCCCTTCACGCAATTCAATTTCAAAACGAGGCACCGCCCCAACCGCCGGATGCGGCGAAGGGGCGCTGAACCGGGCTCGCTTTCCCCCTTGAAAGTTCCGCTTTTGTTCCCATTTCCGCGGGTTGGTGTGGTTTGGGAGTTGGAACGATGAACCTGGCACTGTCTGCGACCCCTCGCATTGTGGCTGAGGCGTTGCGCCTTCGCGGCCGCAGGCGGCCCTCAAATCCTCGAAAATCGAACAACAATTATATTGCCGAACGACGTTCAACATCCTGTTACAGCGCGATAAAGCCGGTCCCGGTGGTCGCGGCAAAGAGCAAGCGCCGCCGCAGGCCGGGGGCGCCACGCGGGAACCGCAATTCGCTCAAGACCGGCCTCTATACCGCCGAGATGAAGGCGCGCCGCGCCTACCTGCATTCCGTCATGGCGCGGCTCCGGT
>Ga0187810_10000676_pt1 | contig 12408 bp, 8 predicted proteins | sample NC_wetland_sal_i_9_FD_132963 | JGI IMG/M metagenome (GOLD analysis project Ga0187810, IMG submission 132963) | Wetland sediment microbial communities from Neuse River Estuary, North Carolina, USA - ASW_5 | ecosystem: Environmental > Aquatic > Freshwater > Wetlands > Sediment | place: USA: North...
CCCGGCTCGGCACCGACCACGTCGACCTGTACCAGCCTGCGCGCCTCGACCCGCGGGTGCCGATCGAGGACACCGTCGGCGCGATCGCCGAGATGGTGCAGGCGGGGTACGTCCGCTACATCGGGTTGTCGGAGATGGGCGCCGACACCATCCGCCGGGCCCACGCCGTCCACCCGATCGCCGCGCTCCAGATCGAGTACTCGCTGATGAGCCGCGGCATCGAGGCGCGGATCCTGCCGACCGTGCGCGAACTCGGCATCAGCGTGACCGCCTACGGGATCCTGTCCCGCGGCCTGCTGTCCAGCGGGACCGCCCGGCTGGCCCCGGACGACCCGCGGCGCCGCTTCCCGAGGTTCCGTGACGAGAACCACGCGAGGAACCTGGAGCTGCTCGCAGGGCTCGAGACGATCGCGGCGGGGCGCGAGGTTACCGCCGCGCAGTTGGCTATCGCCTGGGTGGCCTCGCGTGGGCCGGACATCATCCCCCTGATCGGGACCAAGCGCCGGGACCGTCTAGCCGAGGCGCTCCGGGCGCTTGACCTGGCGCTCAGCGCGGACGAGCTCGCCGCGATCGAGGCCGCCGTACCGGACGGCGCGGTCGCCGGGGACCGGTACGACCCCGCCCAGATGACCAACCTGGACAGCGAGCGCTGAGCCGCCGTCAGCCCCGGTACTCGCCCGCCAGCTCGCGCAGCCGCGCGTGGGCGCCGTCCATCGGTCCGGGCGCGCCCAGGTAGCGCTTGGCCATCTTCGCGATCGAGGTGTAGTTGGTGTCGCAGACGTTGGCCAGCGGCGACTCCACCGCCTGGGTCACCAGCTGGTAGGCGTCGAGCGCGTCGAGCCCGCATAGCTCGCCCACCCACCGCACCATGTCGTGCTGGGCGATCCGGAACGCGTCTTCGAGCGGCCGCGCCGACCCGGCCGACATGATGTGCGTGTCCGATTCCAGCCGCGGCCACGGGCAGGGCACGCCCTTGATCAGGTCGACCACCAGGACCGTGTTCATCGCGCACTCGACCGCGACCCCGCAGGTCTCGCCCTCGCCCTGCCGCGCGTGCCCGTCGCCCAGCGAGAGCAGCGCACCGGGCACGTTGACGCCGAGGTAACAGGTCACCCCGGCGCGCATCTCGGGCGTGTCCATGTTCCCGCCGAACGCGTCGGGCACCAGCGCGCTCCGCACCTCGAGGTTCGCCGGCGCCACCCCGACCGTCCCGTGCATCGGCTCCATCGGCAGGTCCACCTCGAAGGAGGCGCTCCGCGCGGTGAACCGGCAGGCCCGCGCGGCCGCGTCCAGCTGCCACATCCACACCACCTCGGGCAGCGGATCGTGGAGCAGGGCGGTGAGGTGCGTCGCGGTGAGCGCGCCGAACAGCGGCACGGTGGTCGACGCCGCCCAGGAGCGGGCGGGCTCGATCGACACGAAGTGCACGGCCACGGTGTCCCCGGGCTCGGCATCCTCGATGTAGAAGGGCCCCGTCTGCGGGTTGAGGAAGGGGAACTGGCACACCTGCGAGACCAGGTCCGTCTCGCTGCGCACCCGTCCGCCGAAGCAGTCCTCGGTGTACACCTCGAGCACCGCGGGCGTCCGGATCCGCACGGCCGGGGCCGCTCCGCCGAACGTCCACGCGTACTGATCCGGTTCGGGCTTGAACGAGACGACCTGCAGGTCACTCACGTGGTCTCCTCCATCGCGTCCAGGTGGACGAGGCCGACGCCGGTGATCCGGCCGGGGTTCGTCCGGTACAGGTAGATCATGTAGATCAAGCCGACGACCAGAAGATTTACCAGACCGTAGCCCGGGTATCAGGCGCGCCGCCCGTAACGCGCGTCAGCCGTAACCGTTGCGGCTCAGCCCGTACGGGTCGGGCTCACCCCGGGGCAGGGACACGTCGCCGGTCACGTCCGCGGCCAGCCGCACCCGGTCCCCGTCGACCAGCCTGACCTCCGCGCCCGGCAGCACGCGGTCGTCGTTGACGTAGGTGCCGTTGGTCGAGTTCTCGTCCCTGATCGAGGCGTGCCCCCAGTCGTCCACCTGGACCGTGGCGTGGCGCCTCGAGACGTTGTCGTAGTGGGCGAACGCCGCGGCGACGAGCGATTCGGCCGGGTCCCGGCCGAGCAGGACGGACGTCCCCGCCGGGATGTCCACGTTGCCGGTGGGGAAGGTGATCCTCATGACGACGGTCGAGATGCCCCGGGCACCCTGCGGCAGCCGCTCCCCGCACGTGGAGCACACCACGTCGGCCGGGTCGGGCGCCGCCGTGCCGCAGCGCGGGCAGGTGACCGCATCGGACGCGGCCCTGATGAACTTCTGCGAAACGGTCGGCGTCAGCAGGTCCTCGTCGGGACCGCTGGCGTGCGGCAGGTTTGCGCCGCACCGGAAGCAGATCAGATCCTCCGGCTGGACCTTGACGCCGCAATCGGGGCAGCTCAGGCTGTTCATGTCCTCGCTCTCGTGTGTAGGGACCCGGCCAGGCCAGACTACCGCCGTCAGTGCGGGGTTTGCAGCGGGCTGTGCGAAGGTGTCCTTATGGTCAGTTACCAGCTCGCGCCGGAGCAGCAAGACCTGCGAGACTCCGTCGCCCAGTTCGCCCGCGAGGTAGTCGCGCCGGTGATCGCCGGCCATTACGAGCGAGGCGAGTTTCCCTACGACATCGTGGCCAGGATGGGCAAGCTCGGCCTGTTCGGCCTGCCGTTCCCTGAGGAGTACGGCGGCATGGGCGGCGACTACTTCGCGCTCTGCCTGGCCCTGGAGGAACTGGCCCGGGTGGACTCCTCGGTCGCCATCACCCTGGAGGCCGCGGTATCACTCGGCGCGATGCCGATCTACCGGTACGGCACCGAAGCGCAGCGCCGCAGGTGGCTGCCTGATCTCTGCGCGGGGGAGCGGCTGGCCGCCTTCGGCCTGACCGAGCCCGGCGGGGGCTCGGATATCCCCGGCGCCATGCGCACCACCGCCCGGCTCGAACCGGGGACCGGCGAGGCCGGCGCGGAATGGGTGGTGGACGGCAGCAAGGCGTTCATCACCAACGCGGGGACCGCGATCACCTCCGTGGTGACGGTGCTCGCCATCACCGGCCGGGACGAGGCGGGGCGCAAGGAGATCTCCTCGATCGTCGTCCCGGCGGGCACGGCCGGCTTCGTCCCTGGTCCCGAGTACTCCAAGGTCGGCTGGTGCGCCTCGGACACCAGGGAACTGTCCTTCTCCGGTTGCCGGGTCCCCGAGGAGAACCTGCTGGGTGAGCGCGGCCGGGGGTACGCCCAGTTCCTGCGGACCCTGGACGAAGGGCGCGTGGCGATCGCCGCGCTGGCGACCGGCCTGGCCCAGGGGTGCGTCGACGAGTGCGTCACGTACGCGGGGCAGCGCGAGGCGTTCGGCCGCCGCCTCGAACAGCACCAGGCCATCCAGTTCACCATCGCCGACATGGATGCCAGGGCGCATACGGCCCGGCTGGCCTGGTACGACGCGGCCGCGCGGCTGGTGGCGGGCCAGCCGATCAAGAAGGAGTCCGCGATCGCCAAGCTGACCGCGTCGAACGCGGCCATGGACAACGCGCGCGCCGCTACCCAGGTGTTCGGCGGCTACGGATTCATGAACGAGTTCCCTGTCGCCCGCTTCTACCGGGACGCCAAGGTCCTCGAGATCGGCGAGGGGACCTCGGAGGTGCAGCGGATGCTCATCGCCAGGGAACTGGGACTCGGGTAAGTCGGCTGAGAAAGCACGCCCGGCAGCCGGCCTGGCCGTTCACGATGGCCAATGCCGATGCGGGCGTCGCCGGTGCGAGGCGCTGTCCGTCTGGCGGTGGCAGAAACTACCGGCGGGCCACGCTCGTTTGATCGGCGTGGTCGTTGCGCGGGAGGACAGGGTGGTTGGGTGTGGTCCCGCCGAGCGCGATGGTTGCGCGGGCGGCGGCTGTCTTGACGTCGTCGGCGACCGGGTCGAGGGAGGCAGCAGAGCCGCGCAGGAGGCTCACGCCGATGGCGCCCTTGAGCCCGGTGAGGCCGAATACGGGTGCGGCGACACACTGGATGCCGGCGGCGTCGTCGGTGGCGAAGCCTTGCACGCGGATCTGGGCGAGTTCGGCGGTGAGGTCGGGCAGGGAGGTCGTCTGCCCGTCGGCTCCGCGGGCGGCCAGCTCGACGTGGCCGGGCAGGCAGCCGGCCTCGAGCCAGGCGAGGCAGGCCTTGCCGACGGCGGTCAGGTGGGACGGGAGGCGGGCGCCGATCGCGCTCGCGAGCTGGATCCCCAGCGTGGGCGGGTCCTCCTTGCACAGGTAGAGGACTTCGGTGCCGTCGAGGACCGCGTAGTGCGAGGTGATGTTCAGCGCGCGGGTCAGGCGGGCGAGTTCGGGTGCCACGGCGCCGGCGGTGCCGGAGGCCCGCAGGTGCGCCGAGCCGACCTCGAATGCCTTCAGGCCGATCGAGTAGGCGGGCGGCGAGGACACGGTCACGAAGGATTCGCTGGCCAGGTCGCGCAGGATGGTGTAGGCCGTGCTCTTGGGTATGTCGAGCTCGCTGGCGATCTCGGCGAGCGTCATCGGCGCCCGGCTGTGGGCCAGCCGGTCGAGGATTCGCGCCGCCCTGACGACCGAGGTGCTCATGACGCTCCGTTTTCGCGATGGCGCGGATGGCTCAGCGGGCCTGCGGCGTGCCCGCGGGAGGTTTTGGCTGGATCTGGGTTCATTGTCTGCCTCCGGGGGTTACCCTGGCAGGCGTGCGAGCGGGTCCGGATGGGAGTCTGCCAGAGGGCATTCATATATACAACCGCCGTTCTCATTTGAGGAGAAACCCTTGACATATATAGGAACGGGGTGCCAGCATCCGCAGGTGACCTCTCGGGGATCCCGTCGGTACCGCGCTCGCGCGCTGGTCGCGGCTGCTGCTGTGATAGCCCTGGCGGTTTCGACCGCGGCGTGCTCGTCCGTACAGCCCGGAGCCGCGAACAATTCGACTCTCATGGTCGCGGCGTTCAACCCGTTCAGTGGCCCGGACGCGACATTCGGGCCGGAGATGTGGGCGGGCTGCGAGGCCGCGGCGACCGCGATCAACGCTGCGGGCGGCGTGCTGACCCATAAGGTGGCCTGCACAAGCGTGAACACGCAAGGCAACCCGGACGACGCGGTCACCGCCGGGGCGAAGGTACTGGCGACCACGCCGAATATGTTCGGCGTGCTGGGCCCGAGCTCGGATGAGGCGGACGCGAGTGCCCCGCTGATCAACGCGGCCAAGATCCCGATGTTCGCCGACACCGGCGAGGCGTCGTTCGACCACAACAAGCTGCCGTATTTCTGGCGCCTGGTTCCTGCTGACGATGTGCGGGGCTACGCGATGGCGCTGTACGCCAAGGAGAAGGGCTATCTCCGGGCCGCGGCGGTGTTCGGCGACGACATCGGCTCGCAGGCCGGCGTGCCGACGCTGCTGAGGGGCTACAGCGAGCTGGGCGGGCAGATGGTCATCAACCAGAAGATCACACTGGGCCAGAGTTCCTATCAGTCGCAGGTCGAACAGCTCATCGCGGCGAAGCCGCAGGTCATCTTCACCGAAACCTCGCCGCAGGCCAACGCGACCTACCTGGCCGAGCTGCAGCAGCTGGGCCACCTGATCCCGGTAGTCGGCACCGACGTGACGATCCAGCCTTCCTGGTTTACCGCGATGGCCGTGGCGATCGGCAAGCCGGCGCTGACCAAGTACTTCTTTGCCGAGCAGCCCTACGCCCCTCCGTCGGGGCCCGGGTGGGTGCTGTACAACAAGGACCTGCTGGCCTCAAGCTCGGTGCCCAAGCCGGCGCAGTGGAGCACCGACTCGTACACGATGACGTACTACGACTCGGTCATCCTCATGGCGCTGGCCGCGACCATGGCGAAGAGCACCGACCCGGCCGTATGGAATGCGTACATCCCGTCGGTCACCACCCCGGGGGCGGTGGTGGTGCATTCGTTCGCGGACGGCGTCGCGGCGCTCCTCGCTGGCAAGAAGATCGATTACGTCGGCGCCGCGGGCGTCATCGCCTTCAACCAGTGGCACAACTCGGGCGGCGGCTTCCAGATCGACTCCTACCAGGCGAACGGGGACCTCAACCTCGTCAGCTCGATCACGGCCGCCCAGCTCGCACCTCTCATCAAGTAAGCGGCCGATTTCGGGTACGTGCGGATTCGGAGCCTCGTGCTTCCCAGTAACGAGCATGCTATTCAGCGAGATCCTCGTGAGGTAATAATTGGCATGCAATTATCCTTATAACGGGCTCATTAGTTGGCGCTTGCCGCTAGTGCCCGCCGCTCCCCGGAGGGCTGGCCGCCCGGGTCGGCGGCGGGCGGCCGGCGACCGATATGTCCCATACGCCGGACTGACGGCCGAGCCGCCGACGTTGGTCACCGGGGCGATGTGCCTGGTGGGAGGCAATACGAAGAGTTACTATGTGATAACTAAGTGTAAGCGCAGGGCGGCCGATCCCGGCCAGGTTGGACGGCGCGGTTTAAGCTTCTCGGCGAAGATCTCGCCGGTTTACTGGCGAATGCCCCGTGACTGCCACCCAGAAGATGATTATATGTCCTTACCCGTTTTGTGTGGCTCGGCCGCCTTGTTGACCCGAGCAACGGCGATCGTTGCGAAAGGGAAAGAGGGTACGTATGGAAGGCGGCTTGCGCCGCTTCAGCCGGGCATGTGCGCTGGCTCAGGCTTGCCGATGCGAGGTGCGAACGTAGTGCGTAAACGATCGGTGACGAATCCCGGCGACCCAGCTGGCGCGGCCGGGGCCGTCAGAGGGAGGCCAGCCGACGGGGAGGGTTCGGTGCCTCTTGCGGGCGGAAGCACCGCGGATCACGGCCCGGATGCCGTCGGCGGACGGGACGCGGCGAGCACGGGACCGCAGCCCGTCAACGGCCCGGCCGCTTCCGGCGGCCAGACGCCCGTGGTCGTCGCCCAGCCCCCGGCGGGGCCCCGGCCCGCAGCCGGCATGGTCGGGACCACCCATCCGTACCCGAGACGGCCCGGCTCGGCCCGGTCGCGGTTCGCCCTGAGGAACTGGCGCGTCCGGTGGCGGCTGGCCGCCCTGATCGCGGTGCCGTTCCTGACCGCGGCGGTGCTTGGTGCGCTGACCATCAACGGGGACGTCAGCAACTGGCAGACGACCGGCCGTACTCAGCACCTCGCCCAGCTCAACAGCGCGGTGGTCAAGTACACCCAGGCACTGGAAGATGAACGCGACTATTCAGTCGCCTCCACAGCGAATAGGGGTGCTTTTTCTGCCCGGCTGAGGACCGCATGGCGTGCCACCGATGGCGCCGCCGCACAGGTCGCCGCCTTGGCAGATGACATAACGGCTGGAGGCGGCTATCAGCCCGTCGTGGTGCAGGCGGTGAACGCGGTACTAGCGGGCGTGAAAACCCTGCCTCTCGCCCGCGAGGCGGTGGCGGACCCGCTATTCCCCGCGTTTGCCATCATGCGGGTGTACACCGTGAACATCATCCAGCCCGCGAACACATTCACCAACGTCGTCGGGAACGAGGCAAGCAGTACCGATCTCCGGAGCGACGTCATCGCCCTAGGCGCGCTGCTCCAGGTCCAAGACTCCAAGTCGGTTCAGCGGGCCCTCATGATGAGGGCGGTCAGTTTCCCGCAGCCGTCGCTATTGTCCGACGACTACGCCAGCCTCCAGCAGGCACAGCAGCAGGAAAAGGCGGATCAGGCCAACTTCTTCGCATCCGTCGATCTCGCCGAGCAGCAGAACTACACCAACACGGTGACCGGGCCGCCGGTCGATAACGCCGCCGAGCAGGAATCACAGGCGGAGGCGTTGCTTACCGGCCCCCCGCCGCACCGGCTCACCCCGGCGAACGCGCGCCTCCTGGCCGCGGCAAACGTGACCAACGACATGACGTTCACCATCGGCAAGGTGCGGCAGGTCACCGACGAACTGACCGGCAACATTTCCGCGCTGGCCAATGCGTCCAGGAACGATGCCAGCACGGCCCTGCTGTTCACCAGCCTGGTGACGCTGCTGCTGCTGCTCTTGGTCCTGCTCATCTCCACCGTGGTAGCCCGCTCGCTGACCCGCCCGCTGCGCAAGCTCCGCGCCGACGCGCTCGACGTGGCCGGCCACCGGCTGCCGGAGATGGTGCGCAGGCTCAGCCAGAGCGAGGGCATCGACGAGGGCGTCGACATCGAACCCATCGGGGTAACATCCACCGACGAGATCGGTGAGGTCGCGCGGGCCTTCGACCAGGTTCACCGCGAGGCGGTCCGGCTCGCGGCCGACGAAGCCATGCTGCGCAGCAACCTGAACGCCATGTTCATCAACCTGTCCCGGCGCAGCCAGTCGCTGATCGAGCGGCAGCTGTCGCTGATCGACTCGCTGGAGCAGAGCGAGCAGGACTCGGGTCGGCTGTCCAGCCTGTTCCGCCTGGACCACCTGGCCACCCGCATGCGCCGCAACTCGGAGAACCTGCTGGTCCTGGCCGGGCACGAGGTGACGAGGCGGTGGAGCCAGCCGGTTCCGCTGGTCGACGTGCTCCGCGCGGCCATCTCCGAGATCGAGCAGTACGAGCGGGTGGTCCTCAACGTCCAGCCGGGCATCGTGGTCGTCGGCCAGGCCGTCAACGACGTCGTGCACCTGGTCGCGGAGATCGTCGAGAACGCGACCACGTTCTCTCCGGAAGACGCCCAGGTGTACGTCTCCGGCCAGCCGCTGAGCAGCGGCGGCGTGCTCCTCGACATCACCGACAACGGCGTGGGGATCTCTGACCAGGAGATGTCGCACGCCAACTGGCGCCTGGACAACCCGCCCGTGGTCGACGTGGCCGTGTCTCGGCGGATGGGCCTGTTCGTGGTCGGTCGGCTGGCGGCCAGGCACGGCGTCCGGGTCCGGCTGCGCCACGCGCAGGTCGGCGGTCTCACCGCGCTGATCTGGCTGCCCGATACCGTGGCCGCCCCCGACGTTTCGCCGCCGCTCGGCAGGCTGCGCCGCTTCGAGGCCGAGGACTTCGGGCCGACGCCCTCCCTGTCCGCGCCCACCCAGGCCGCATCGGGCCCGACCACGCAGGCCGCGAGGATACCGAGGTTCTCCCCGACGTCGCCGTCGGGGCCCACGATTCCGTCCTTCGCCCCGACGGCTACTGGGGCTGGGGGCCCGTCAAATCCACCTGGCGTCGGCAACCTGGCGGCGGCCGCGAGCCGCGGCTGGGACGACGGCAAGGAAGAACCGACCCAGGCGCTACCGGCCCGCAACGGCGCCGCCAGCGCCGCGCCCGCCAAGGGCGTCACCGGGGACCAGGACGCGGACACGACCGGGCAGCGGCCCCAGGCGCCCTTTGCCCCGGCCGGTCCCACGGGCCCCAGCAAGCTGCCCTCGTTCGGCGGCCAGAACGTCCGCGGCGGGGACGGGCCCAGCGTGTCCGGCACGGCCGCCACGGCCGTGCCGAACGGCCAGGGGACCGACGGCGCGGGTGCCGATCCCGGCAAGATCACCGTCCCGCCCACCGCGACCCAGGACCAGCGGCTGCCGATCTTCGACTCGCTGGAGTCCGACTGGTTCCGCCGCAGCGGGAAGACCCTCAGCTCGACCCGGGTACAGTCAACGCAGCAGGCCGCTCAGTCGTCGTGGACGTCGCCGGCCGACGAGGGCTGGCGCGCGGCCCAGGCGCTCGCGGCCCCCGCCGCGGGCGAGACGACCCAAGCCGGGCTGCCGAGGCGGGTGCCGAGGGCTAACCTTGTGCCAGGCTCCATCGGCAGCGGCGGCCCGGAGGCGGAAGCCGAAGAACCCGCCAGGTCGCCGGACGCGGCCCGCAACCGCATGGCCAGCTTCCAGCGCGGCGTGCGCGAGGGCCGCGCAGCCACGCCCCAGACCGAGGAGCCGTAGGACCGATGAACTTCCCAGGCCCAGGCACAGCGACACCCCGAGGAGGTACCTGTATGGACGGGCGACGAGAGGAGTGCGGGTGAGCACGCCAGGACGTCCAGCGCAGGACCTTAACTGGCTGATCACGAACTTCGTGGAGCGGGTCCCCGATGTGGCTCACGCGGTGGTGGTGTCCTCTGACGGCCTGCCGCTGGCCTTCAGCGCCGGCTTCCCGCAGGAACGGGCTGATCAGCTCGCGGCGGTGACGTCGGGGCTGACCAGCCTGACGCAGGGTGCGTCGCGCGTCTTCGAGGGCGGCGCGGTCGTGCAGACCGTGGTGGAGATGCAGCGGGGTGTGCTGGTGATCATGGCGATTAGCAACGGCTCCAGCCTGGCCGTCCTCGCCGCGTCCACCTGCGATCTCGGCCTGGTGGCCTACGAGATGACCCTGCTGGTTGAGCGGGCCGGACGGGTACTGACCCCCGCCACCCGCGGCGTCATGCAAGCAGCTATCCCCGGCGATGGACGACGGTGACCGGAGGTTTTAGTGGCAAGCCAAGGGCGAGGTGACGACCGGTCACCGTTCGCGGGCTTGCCCGGTTCCTGGCAGGGTGCAGGGGCCCGGGCGGGCCTGCGGGATGAGGGGCCGGGACCGGCGCGATCCGGTTTCGGCTTCATGACCGAGGACGATGGTGCGACTAAGCTCGTCCGGCCGTATACGGTTACCGGGGGGCGGACGCAGCCGAGGTACCAGCTCGCCATTGAGGCCCTGGTGACCGCGACCGTCCTGGAACCCCGTGATTTGTCGGTCCTCGCGCCGGAGTGCCAGGCCATCTTGCAGTTCTGCCGTGACTGGAGGTCGGTGGCTGAAGTGTCGGCCGTGCTGCGGCTGCCGCTGGGTGTGGCCAGGATCCTCATCGCGGACATGGGCGCGGACGGGCTCGTCCGCATCCACCAGCGCGATGACTCGGAGGGCCGTCCGGACCTCAATCTGCTCGAAAGGGTGCTTAGTGGACTCCGTAAGATCTAGCGTCGCCCAGCCGAGGTCCGACGCGCCCGCCATGACGTCGGTCAAGATCGTGGTGGCGGGAGGATTTGGTGTAGGCAAGACGACCTTCGTGGGGTCGGTGTCGGAGATCACGCCGCTGACGACCGAGGCGGTGATGACGGTCGCCAGTACCGACGTTGACGACCTGTCCCACGTGCCCGACAAGTCGACGACCACCGTGGCGATGGACTTCGGGCGGATCACGCTGGACAAGGACCTGGTGCTGTACATGTTCGGCACCCCGGGCCAGCACCGGTTCTGGTTCATGTGGGATGACCTGATCCAGGGTGCGATCGGCGCCGTCGTCCTCGTCGACACGCGCAGGCTCGCGGACTCCTTCCCCGCCGTCGACTACTTCGAGGCGTCGGGGCTGCCCTTCGTGATCGGCATCAACGGGTTCCACGGGCAGTTCCCGCACCGGTCGCGGGACGTCGCCGAGGCCCTGGCCATCTCCCCGGACATCCCGGTGATCCCGTGCGACGCGCGGAACCGGGAATCGACCAAGGCGACCCTGGTCACCCTGGTTGAGCACGCTATGTCCATGCAGACCGCCGGACGGTACTGACTAGGTGACCGCTGGCTCCTACACGACCAGCGCAGCATTTCTCGAGGCCCTGGCCGAGGCGGGAGTCAGCTACGTCTTCGCCAACCTCGGCAGCGACCACCCGGGCCTGATAGAGGCGTTCGCGCAGGCTAGGGCGGACGGCCGCGAAGGCGCGTACCCGCAGCTCATCATCTGCCCGCACGAGATCGTCGCGCTGTCGGCCGCGCACGGCTACGCCCGCGTGAGCGGGCAGCCGCAGGCCGTCGTGGTGCACGTCGACGGGGGGACGCAGAACCTCGGCGGCGAGGTCAGCAACGCGATGCGCGGTCACTGCCCGGTGCTCATCTTCGCCGGCGCCTCCCCGTACACCCTCGACGGCGAGCTGCCCGGCAGCCGTAACGAGTTCATCCACTGGCTCCAGGACGCCCGCGACCAGCGCGGCATCTTGCGCGGCTTCGTCAAGTACGACAACGAGATCCGCACCGGCCGCAACGTCAAGCAACTCGTCCACCGGGCCCTGCAGATCGCGCGCAGCGACCCGGCCGGCCCGGTCTACCTGGTCGGCCCCCGCGAGGTGATGGAGGAGCAGGTCGCGCCGTATTCCGTCTACCCGGCGCAGTTCAGCCCTATCGCGCCGGCCGCGCTGACCCCCGAGGTGACGCGCGAGATCGCGACCGCCCTGGCCCGCGCCAGGCACCCGCTCATCGTCACGTCCTACCTGGGCCGGAACCCGGACGCCGTGCCCGTCCTGGTCGACCTCGCCGAGCTGCTGGGCATCGGCGTCCTGGAGTCGGTCGCCTCCTGCGTCAACTTCCCCGGCGACCACCCGCTGCACTGCGGCTACCAGTTCACCACCGCCGAGCAGGACCCGGCGCTGGCGCAAGCCGACGTCATCCTGGTCGTGGACAGCGACGTGCCGTGGATTCCCGCCACCAACCGGCCCTCGCCCGGCGCCGCGATCTACGCCATCGACATCGACCCGCTGAAG
>Ga0187810_10000677_pt1 | contig 12407 bp, 5 predicted proteins | sample NC_wetland_sal_i_9_FD_132963 | JGI IMG/M metagenome (GOLD analysis project Ga0187810, IMG submission 132963) | Wetland sediment microbial communities from Neuse River Estuary, North Carolina, USA - ASW_5 | ecosystem: Environmental > Aquatic > Freshwater > Wetlands > Sediment | place: USA: North...
GCCGCTCGAGCATCCGGTGATAAGCCAAGTTGTCATGAGGTTTCCTCTTCTTTTGGGGCTATTGAGAATTCCAATGCCGCTTAAGCCGGAGCAAATACCGGATTGCTGCCGATCCGCGGCGTTGGCTTGCGCAGCCACGTGTCTCGGTTTTTCAAATGCTGTTCTTAAATAACGCCAGTCGATCCTTAAAAATAGACAGGGCAAATCGCTTAGGTCTACGACTTGTAGTCATAGCTCTTCTCAAGGCGGTGGACCGTAATGCGGCGTGAAGAGTTAGAAAGTTTGGTATTTCGCAATCCGCGGTGAGCCACTCGGTACGGGGCGCGGAGCCCCGAGGCAGCTCAAACAACCCGTCCCGTTACATGCCGGGGTCGCTGAGTTTGGCGAACGTCGTAGGCGGCACGTTTCCGAGGGCGCTGTGCGGCCTGTTCCGGAGACAGACGACGTAAGCGGGGGCCGTCCACCCCTTCAGGTCATCGGCGTTGAGATTTCGGCCGCCTCGGCAGAGGTCGTTTGAGTCTGTCGGGCGAGACCTGAGCAAGTGCGCTTGTCCAGTCCGTTGAGTTGGAGCGGCCGACATCATGATTCAGGATCATAGAGCCGTACATCTCCACCCGAGCCAGGACTGCCATGATATGAACGTACGCTCCAAGATAGCGACTATCTTCAGCCAGCCAAGCGTTAAGGCGCGCCATCTCCTCTGGTGAAAAGTCCTCGTCGTCCGCCCTGGCGGCCCATTCCGCGGCTTTTCGGTAAATAGCATTGGATTCGGCACCCATTGCCTACCGCACGTATCGCCTTACCCACTACTAAAGACGAACGGTGAAGGAATTTCCCTTCCTCCGATTCCTGTCACAACGCTCTTGGGAGGGCCGACGGGATGACAGCGGTTTGCGTATGGTAAAGTCATCGCTGGATCCGTGTTTCCGGCACCGGACCGTAATGGGCAGAAGAACCCTCAAAAGCGATCTCGAAACGGTCCAGCGTGATACCGGGGTCTAGGGCCCAAACCGTCAAAGTGTGGCTGCCCGGGGCGATATGTAAGTCGTGGATCTCTGCGACGGCCGCGTTGTCGAGGACGTTCTGCCTCCACCTGGCACCGTAGTAAACGACACTGAAGTCGAGGATCTTCGGCGCACCGCCGTCGAGCGAAACCGCGATCCTAAGCTTGCCGCCCCGGGCGATCGGGAAATTCGGCAGAGCCACCGCCCGCAACGTCGCGATCTCGTCGATGACGTAGTTAGGGAAGCTGTAGTCGCGGTCGGGCGGCGTTGTGGCGAAGCGGTAAACCAGCTTGGGAGCGACGGCCAATCTCGCCGGATCATTCGCGTCGATGGGGGTTAAATCTACGTCCGATTGCAGATCGGATTCGGTGTGTCCGACGCCGTACAGAACGTGCCATGCCCCGCTTTTCACGTCGGCATGCGCCGCATACATCGATACGACGCCCTGGGAATCGATGAAGGAGACGTTCTTGTCGTGCAGCGGCGGCGCGATCCGCACATGGACATCAATCGGCTTCTGGCCGGCGCTGCACATTACGGTAACGGTGCCCTCGCCTTTTTCCGGTGTCTTAGACCAGTCGACCGACACCTGGATTCGCTGTTCGAAACGGTTGTCGGCGGGAGAGAATTCGCCCGACGCACGGTCGAGCTTGATCCACGGCGCATTCGGCTTCGCACTCCAGTCAGCCGCGATCGGCTGTTCGCCAAACACGTCCATATAGAAGCTGCGATCACGCAGCTCGTGATTGAAGGTCGGGAGTGTGGGATACCACCAGCCTTTGTCGTCGAAATAGCCGCCGCCCTCGACCTGCACGCCGCAGCGGCTCCAGTCCGTGGGAAGTTTCCAGTTCGGCACCGCAGGCGGCTCGTAGCTCGGCAGGTTCTGCGGATAGTCGATCACAAAACCATTCCACTTGCCGCCCTCGATGCCCGAGTTATAGCGGTTCACGCTGGCGACGATCTTGTCGTGTGCCTTGGCAGCTTCCTCGGCATAGATATCGGCGCTGGCCCGATGCTGCAGACCGTAAGTTACGGCCTTGTCAAGGTCGAGCTGCTTGAGATTCATGGCTCCTCCAACGTCGACCGAAAATTGAACGAGTTGGTAGAAGGCCGATTTGCGATCCGGCGGCAGTGCGGCCATCAGCCGTTCTGCCCTGCTCATGATGTCCTTGTACGCATTCGCCCTGCGCGCGTTTTCGTCGCCGAAATCGAGCATGTTGAAGCGCGTCTGTTGTACCGCCGTTTCCGGGAAGGTCGTGGTGAAGGCCATGAACTCGGGGTTGCGGCCGAAGGAGAGCTTGTAATAGCGCCACATGATGTCGGCGACTTCATCCCCGTGCGCGGCTCCGAAGTTCGTGCCCGCCCATTGGCGCAGATAGGCGTGGACAGATTCGGGCTTGGCGAACGCATCGATGTCGAACGCCATCGCCAGGAAAATCTCAGTGAGAACTTCGTTCGGCTTGATGGAGCCGACGTTCAGCACCCAATACTCGCGGGCACCGAAATGGTACGCCTTGGTCATTTCTTCCCACATCAACGACGGATCCGTGGACGCGAGCAGCAAATACGCTGCCGGCGCGCCCCAGAAGGTCGTGTGATAATAGATACCCGCGCCGCCGGAACGCCTGCGCTCCTCGGGACTGGGAAGTTGCATCACATAGCCGTAATTGTCGTCCGGCCAGTCGATGGTGATGTCGTCGGGAAGCTTGATGCGCCCGGTGTTATAGGCGGCAGTGATCTCCTTGTATGGCGTGAAAACCTGGGGAATCTGGCTGGCCGGCTTGCCGAGCACCTCGCTCAAGATCCTGCGTTGTTCGGTGATGGCATCATTGACGATATCGGCGGTCTTCTCCGTTGTGTCGGCGCCTTCCATCGGAAAATCGTCCGCGCCCCGCAAGCCGACCGTGTAGATATTGTCGTACTTGCCGAATTTCTCGACGATCTCCCGCCAATACTCGATCATATGCGCTTTGTTGACGACCCAATTGTAGGGGCCCCTCGTCTTCGCGTCCCATTCGTAGCTGTTGGCCCGAAGTAGCATTTCGACATGGGAGCTGCCGCGCAGCACTGCGTAATCGCGCGCCATGTCGTAGTTTTCCGGATGCGCATTGAACACCGGATCGCGCGGGTTCATCGCAGGCCACAGCATGTTGGCCTTGAGCCGCCACATCAACTCGAAGACGCGTTCATAAGTCTTAGGTCCAATGCCCTTTTCCGCAGGGTCGAAGGTTTTGGCGGCCCACTTGGTGAGCATGTCAGCGTTGATAAAGAAGCCGCGATATTTCACCGACGGCTCCTTCGAATAGCGAAGGCCAGCCGCGACCGTGATGCGTGACACCGAACGAGTCTTTACATCCGCCCACCACTCCCAGGGCGAGACCCCCATTTCGCGCGTGAGGTCGATGACACCCCAGACCGTACCGCGAACGTCGGAGCCGAAGATCACGAGTGCCTTGGCGTGAGGATTCCCCGGGGCCGGGACGACGACGCGGCCATAGGTTTCCCATTTCCCTTTGATGGGATCGGTAGCGATACGATTTTTCAGCAGCAAAGCGGCAATGTTTGGCGACGATGCAAGTCCAACGATGATCTCGTTGCCGCGTGCGTTGCCGCCGGCAGCCGCCACGACGGGCGCGCGACCGGTCAGTTGGGTCAAATCACGGGACAGCAGCGCGGCGGCTTTGAGGATAGGCGTACCGCCATCCTTGCTGTAGGTGATCCCCGTAACCGATTTGCCGTCGAACAGCACGAAGTCCGCCGTCGCGGCGGATGCCGGCAATGCGAGGGCGACAACCCAGCCGAGGCAAACCACGGTTCGAGCCAAACAGCTGAAAATACGCACCGTCATACTCCCAAGCCGCGACGCAGCTAGTGGACAAACATGGCGACACTCTGCGGCGCGAGGCCCCCTCGTCCCGGTCAAGGTTCCAGAACCGGACCGGTCAAACAGAACTTCAGGAACGTCCGCTGTGAGAACACCGGCATGGCCCGTCAGTGGTAGTGGTAGAGCCGGACATGGAAGATGGCGAACTGGCCGGCTGGAACTTTAAGTTGACGGCCCTGATTGTTCTCGTCTCCGTTCAGACAGCGGCCGGGAACCCATACACCGTTCACGTACCGGCCTTCCCAAATCGACTCGATGCCGGCAATCGGGTCGCCGATGCCGGTTGTTCCGAAGTAAACGTTCATACCCGTGCCGGCGACGATGAACTCGTCCGGTCCGGTCTGAATGACGAGACCGCCGTGCGAACCGGGCATCTCCATTTCATCCTTCTGGCCGATCGAAATAGGGGGCGGGTTCTTGAAGTGGACGTCGAAAGTGTAGTTGCCTAGCGTGAACCTCCGGTTGGACAGATCCTGCGTGCCGTCAAAGGCCACCGGCGTCCGAATTCCAACCATCCTGCCGGTACCCTGCGCTGCCAGAATGAACGGCGAAAGCTGCCGCAGCACGCTGTAGGATCCGGCAAGCACTTTCTGCTCGTCGTCGCTCAAATACTCGGGCGCGTACGGCGAGAAGCCCATCGCATTCAGTTGGCCGAACGCCCAGAACGCATTGGCGGACATCTCGGCCGCACTCACCCGGCCGGTTTCAGGAATAAAGAGCGGATTGTCCGACCTTGCGTACTTGCTCGCCCATTCCATGAAGTTGGGGAAATAAAGATCCGGTGAGATGAAATCGAGCGCCGGCGCTGCCGCGTGCCAAACGTCAATCAGATGTGCCAGCGGCCCACCGCTGACGTACTGGCCTGGCTGCCAACCCGGCCGGATCAGCGCGGCGTTGGCGTACATCGGCAAGGGATAAACCGCTTTGCCCGCCGCAGCGACTTCGCCGGTGTAGAGAGCTTCCGTCCAGGCGTTGAAGAGCTCGTCCGTGGCGAGTCCCGGGCCGAACGTCTCCTCCCAGCTTACCCCGATTTTGAAGCCGTGGGCCTGCCAAGCGTCCCTCAGCGAGGGCACGAGCGTGTCTTTGTGCTTGACCAGGTAGTCGGTGAGTTGGGCGGGAACCGCCGCCGCGAAGGCCGCGTTGGCCTCAGGGCTGTGATCGCGCGCTTCGGGGACCATTCTGACCTCGTTTTCGGGCTGGACCATAATCACCGTGCGCTTGGCCCCGTCGACGGCGCGTATGTGCTGCATCAACGCGACGAATGCCCTGCTGTCCGTCTCTAGATTGGTCCGGCTAAGTGCCGACAGGATTTCAATACTGCTGCCGTCCGACCGCGCGGCCCGCGGGAAGCGCTGCTGGTCCCGCTTGAGCCAAGCCGGAACGTAGCTGGACATGCTGTTTTTCCATGAGCCGTACCACAGAAGGACGACGCGCATATTTCGCTTGCGGGCGCTCTCGATCAGCACGTCCACACTGCGAAAATCGAATTTGCCTTCCTGGGGCTCGATGAGTTCCCAATAGGCCGGAACCAACACGGTGTTCATGCCCATGGCCGCAAGCTTCGGCCATATAGGATTCATGAACGCCGCGCTGGAGGCGCTGGAATTGTCCAACTCTCCGCCGAGAACTAGGAATGGCTTACCGTCCACGATCAACTGCGTTGCGCCGCGCTCTTGATGAAGCGCCGGGATTGCTGCCACAGCAACAGGCGCGCGACTGGTAGGCGCCATCGGTTTGGCAGGTGCGGCCGTCATCATCGCCATCACAGCGAGCGCCGCCGTCACGATTTTCTTTGCGATTGTCATTGTAGATCATCCCGTCTCAATTGCGCCGGGGGACTCATTGGCATCGTCGCGCATCATAACGCGGCGCCGGCCAACGGCATCGCCAAATGGAAACACAAAACGTCACTACTGCGTGAAGCATCGAATTCGCGTGCGTCTCGCCACAAGATCGAGAAAAAGGCAGCACCCGTTTCCGGGTGCCGCCAGCTGTGCCATATGGGGGAGGAATGTCCCTTGAGGCAACTCCAAAGATTAGAACGAGCCGCGCACGCCGAACATGAACAGCGAACCCGGATTGTAGACTTGGTTGGCCAAGTTCGTGAACTGCTTGTACGAGAAGCTGTTCTTCGCGTGGAAGAGGTTCTGCACGTCGAAGGTCGCTTCCGGATCCGTCGGGAGGTCCCCGAAGAACTTGGAGAACTTGATGCTCGACGAGATATCAGCCTGCGCAAAGTCCCTCGAGTACTCGTTCTGGATGACCGCCAGATTGGAGATCAAGCCATACGCGTTCGAGCCACTGATCGTGCCGTGCGTAAAGTTATACGATATTCTCACCATAATGCCGTCGTTGTCGTAATAGGCGACCGCGTTGTACTGGATCGGCGACACGTTGAGCACGACCGACGGAGCGGCGCTGTTGGGCGTCGTCTTGGTCGAGATAAACGTCGCGTTCGCCTGCCAACCGAAGCCCGGCAGACCGACGTCTTTCAGCAGGAAGTCGAGTGGCTGGACCCAGTTCAACTCGAAGCCCTTTATGGTTTCCAGGCCCGTTGCATTGCGCGCCTGGGTGATGGTGACGTTCAGGCAGTCTACTGTCTGGGCGGTCGCATTGTAGCAACCCTGATTGACCGCCGCGGCCTGCAGCGACTGTTGAATCACGCCGGTGAACGAACTGAACGGACGGCCGAACTGTGCCAAGTACGTGAACGGTTCCTGGAAGTTGTAGTTGTTCGGGAAGCCCGTCATCATCTTCTTGAACCAGCCTGCGCTGATATAGCCTTCGCCGCCGGTGTAGAGTTCGGCGTCCAAGTCGATGTTGGTCGAGTAGTACGGCTTCAACTGCGGGTTACCCAGGCTCCACGACAAACCGTCCGAGCCGCCGCCGCCCAGCACCGGCATCATTTGGGCCGGATTGGCACGGGTCATGGTGCGCGACACCGCGCCCCTGATCTGGAAGTCCTCCATTACTTCCCACACCACGTTGGCGGATGGCAGGAAGGCCGAGTAGGAGCCCTTCAAGGTCGTCGGAACGTAGTAGGCAGGATACTTGCCACCGTCAGCGAGGCTCTGCGTGGAGGTACGCGGATCGGTGACCTGATTGTAGCCCGTGACGGCCTGCTCGGTCCTGATCCAGCGGGCGCCGATGAGATACTTCAGCTTCTGCGAGCCGCGTTCCACTGTACCGGAAAGCTCCCCATAGAAACCCATCGTCTTCTCGTCGATAATGCCCGCGCTGCCACCGGTTTGGAGGCCGCTGCTGAAGCAGGCGTAGCCGGGCACCTGCAACTCGGGATTGGTGTATTTGCATCCCGCAGTGGTGTTCGTTGAGAAGTAATTGTAGTCCGAGGCCGCATTCAGGCCCGCGTAGTTCCACCTCGTCATACCAAAGACGCTGGGATGCCCATACTGCGCGATCGCGGATTGCGGAAGCGCAGGTCCGGCCGCGGTCAGGGGTCCCCAGCCCGCCGTAAAGCCGGTGCCGTAGCCGGGATATGCCGGACGCGCGGGCGCCGTGGCGGCGCAGCTTGTGGTCGAGTTCGGCGACGGGACGATCGTCGGCACTCCGGCGATATTCAAGCCGGCGCCGCAAGCCCAGTCATGCCAGGCACCGCCGTTGTCGAAGCCCTTGATGTTACGATACTGCTCGTCGTAGGCCGCGCCGACCGTGACCTTGAATACGTCGCCGCCATAGGACGCATTGGCATGCGCACCCTTGGTGTATTCATAGCGAGATTCTTGCTGCAGGCGCAGATCCGCACCGTTGTTGTAGGTCCAGTTCGCCGGATTGTTGAGACCGCCGTCGAGCAGGCCCGCCATCGAGTAGGCCGGAATGCCGCTGGAGTTGTCATAAGTTAGAAGACCGCTCACCGTCGAGAACAGATAGGTCGGCGAATCGCGGAAGAAATGCCCGCGGCTGTAATTCAGATTCGCGTCGACATGTAGCAATTCGGTGACGTTCCAGTCCATGCCGGGATTCAAGCTGATGTAGTCAGCCCGTTCCTTGTAAGGACGGTTTTCTTCCTGCACGGCGGCGTTTGCCAGATTGGAATAGATAAGGACGTTGTTCGCGTCGACCTTCGAGTTCATCGGGATGGAGGCGCCGCTGCGGGCGATGAAGAACACGCGTGAGCGGTCCAAGTGGTTCCCGATCACGCCGAGAATGTTATCCATGTAGAAGTGCAGATCGTCGGTCGGACGGTATTCCAACGACACAATGGCGTTGTAACGATCGCGGTCGCCGGTTTCATACGCCGGACCACCGGTACGAGGAACCATGGCGTTACTGATCTGGTCGATGCTTAAGCCGGGGTTCAGTGCCAGCAACAAGTCGGAGGTCAGTGTCTTGCCGACGTAGGTAGCAGGCGCGCCCGTGTTCGGGATCACGGCCGGCGGGTTCCAGTCGGTGTTGCCGCCGAACGTGTTGCAGCTATTTCCGGCGGCCGTCTGCCCCGTCAGGCCCGGCAGGGGGATCGCGGTCGTCGCGCAGGTCTGCGTCGGATTCGGGTTCGCCTGCGTGCCGTAATACATAATGTTGTTCAGATTGGGCGTCGTGACGTTGTTACCTGCACCTTCATAGGCCTTCACCGTGATGCGGTTAACCTGACCGGAGACGCCGACCAGTACGCCGAAGGGCCCGTCGGTCCAGCTGCCGACCAAGGTGCCGCGCTCGCCGGGATTGCCGTTTCTGGCGAAGTCGGTCGCTTGCACGTTGTAGCTGAGGTGCGTGCCCGGATTGTCGAACGGACGGTTGCTGCGCATGTCGATCACGCCAGCAGCGCCGCCTTCGAGCTGGTCCGCCATGGAGGTTTTGCTGACCGTCAACTTCGTGAACAGTTCGATCGGGAAGATGTTCAGATCGACTTCGCGATTGGTGCCTGCGGCGCCCGTTTGACCGGTGGTGGGCGTCTGCACGTCGTTGCCGTTAAGCGTGACCTTGACATGGTTGGTGTCGAGGCCGCGAATGGCGACGCGCACGCCCGTGCCGTCGTTTTCACGGCTAATCGTCATGCCCGGAATACGATTGAACGCCTCCGCGACGTTGGTATCCGGGAACTTGCCGATATCTTCGGAAAACACCGAATCCGAAAAGTTCACCGAGGCGCGCTTGGCGTTCGTTGAATCCTGCAAGCTGGCGCGATAGCCCGTGACTGTCACGACTTCGCCCACGTCTTGCGCAAATGCCGGCGCGGCCCATGCAGCCACTGCCGCCAGACCCGCAAGCATAGTCGTCCCCTTCAGGAACACGCGGTTGCGCGCTCCCGTCCCCTCTTTCGTAAGTGTCATTAGCGTTTCCTCTCCTAATACGACGCTTTAGGCTTTATCGCCCTGATCAAAGGACGACCCGACCGCGCGAATCCCCCATGCGGAATGTTTCCGGTAACAGTGGAAGGCGATCTTGCTCAAAGGCGTGACTTATTAATCACACAAATCCGGAGCGGATGGCTAATGCGCGTCCAGGCGGCATGCGCCATGGCGGGTCCATCCCCTGCACTCGTGCGAAGGGCAATCTCATCGGCCGTGGGACGACGATCGACACCGGAGAGTAAACGGAGCGTTCGGGACGTATCGCGACATTGCAGTTACGGCGGTCGCCGCGTTAGTTATGCTTTGGAGTGTCGCTAAAGCTTGCGAATGTCCCTCGGCCGTAAAGCGCAATATGGGCTGCGTATGGCGAACCAATCGGAAAGCCGTTCCTACGCCGCCCCCCACCGTGTCGATGCGAAGCGTGTCCGGCATATGAATGAGAAACTTCTAGCCCGGGCCGCATGGATCGAGCGCAACGTACTGCCGCACGAGCCGGACATTCGCGTGTGGCTTATGCAGCACAGCGTTCACAACCTCGAGATCAACGATATCATCCAAGAGATGTACGCGAAAATCGCCGCGCTTGAAACGTTTGATCACATCAAGGATTCGAAGCGATACGCGGTGAGAGTGGCGCAGTCGATCTTGATTGATCACGTGCGCAGGGACAAAAACGTTTCAATCACGGCCGTCGGCAACATCGAGGACATAGCGGGCATGTCGGCCGATCCCTCGCCGGAAGACCAAGCCGCGGCGAAAGACGAACTGCGGCAGGTTACAGCCATGCTGGCGGAGTTGCCTCCGCGTTGGCGCGAGGTGCTGGTGTTGCGGCGGGTAAAGGGCCTTTCGCAACGCGAAACCGCCCAGAGGCTATCTCTATCCGAGAAAACCGTCGAAAAGCACCTAGCCAGGGCCGTGTCGGTGCTCATGGATCATTTTGGACGGGGAGGGAAAACGCACTCCCGTTCGTCCGATACTAAGCCGGTGCGTATGAGTGATGACGACAGTGATGTTACCAGAGATTAACGAAACCGACCGCCAGGCGGCGGAATGGGCCGCCAAGGCAGGCGACGGCGCGTTGCCATTCGAAGAGCAAGCCCTTTTGGACGAGTGGCTCGCGCAGGATGAACGCCATGTGGGCGCCTATGTGAAGGCACTCGCGATTGTCACGCGGATAGCACGTGTCGGTCAACAACTGGACCTGCCCGACGAAAGGCACAACCGGCCTGTGGCTTGGCCCAGTCGCCGTTTGGTGCTTTCGGGTTCCATCGCCGCTTGCCTTGCAGCAGCAATCGCCTTCAGCGCTTTGTGGAGCGGACTACAAAAGGACGTTTATTCCACCGCGCTCGGCGAGAGCAAAATAGTAGCGCTGGGGGACGGTTCGAAAATCACGCTCAACACGAATACACGCGTGGAGGTGAGGTACAGCAACAGTTTACGTGGAATCGAGATTGATCGGGGCGAAGCGCTGTTCGACGTCGCCAAAGACAAGTCCAAGCCTTTCGTCGTCTCGGCCGGACAAACCCGCGTGCTCGCCGTCGGGACAAGTTTTTCCGTACGACTCCTACCGGGCCGCGGACTCGAAGTTCTGGTGCGCGAGGGCGTCGTCAAAATCAAAACGGGCGAAGGGCAACGGTCCGAGCTTCTGAAGGCGACCGCCCGCGCGGTTGTAGATCACGACGGAACCATCCATGAGGAAAGTCTCACAGCCCTCAATGTGGGCCGCCGCCTGGCATGGCGCTATGGCGAGATTTTCTTCCAGAACAAGTCCCTTGCAGCTGTTGCCAGCGAGTATGCGCGATACAGCGCTACGCCGATCGTGGTCGACGACCCGTCAGTTGCAGCCTTGACCGTAAGCGGCCTCTATCGAGCAAGCGATCCGGCCGGCTTTGCCAAGGCCGCGGCATCATCGCTTGGTTTGATGGCCGAAATAGAGAAGGACGAGATTCGCATCGAGCGCAAGCAACGATAGCAGCCCGGTCGGCACGACTACGGAACGCTTCTCATTAAGTCTGTCGAACTGGCTCCTGGGAGGGGGGATGATGATCGCAGGCAAGTACAGAACTGCTCTGTTCGGCAGTGCTGTCGTATTTGCTTGTGCCTGCGCGGCAAGCGCAGAGGCTGATGTTCATGCCTTCGATGTCCCTGCCGAAGACGCCGCCCTGGCTTTCACCGATTTTGCCCTGCAGGCGGGCCGCCAGATTGTGGCACCTGGTCAAATGCTGTCCGGCCTCAAGACGCCGGCTGTTCACGGAACGTACGAGACTAGCGCCGCCCTTGCCATATTGCTGAAGGGTTTGCCGCTGGACGTCGTGTCGGACGACGGTCAGACCATCGTTGTCAAAGCTCGGCCATCAACACCACCCGAAATCAAGCGCGACACCGAGAGGGTGACGCAGCCAATTGAGGCGATCGTCGTCAATGGATACCGCGCAAGCCTGACAAATGCCGCAAATGCGAAACACCTGTCCGTTGTGTTCTCCGATACGATCTTCGCCGAAGACATCGGCAAGTTCCCCGACTCCAATATCGCCGAATCCTTCAACCGAATTCCGGGCGTCACGATCACTCGGGAAATCGACGGCTCGGGTGTAAACGTCTCAATCCGGGGACTGGGCCCGAACTTCACCAAGGTACTGCTCAACGGCGCACAGATATCGATCGCCTCGACGGGACCAACTAACTCATCCGACTCGAATCGCGAAGTTGACCTCAACGTGTTCCCGGTCGAGTTGTTCACACAGCTGATCGTCAACAAGAGCTCCCGGGCTGCGGACATCGAAGGCGGCGCTGCAGGCACTCTTAACATGCGCAGCATGAGGCCGTTCGACAATCCCGGTCTCCATTTGACCTACTCGATCAAAGGAAGCGACTTGTCGAACCAGAACGCCGTCAGTCCAGACGGCGCATTGATCCTTAGCGACACCAAGGGGCATTATGGGATTCTTCTGGGCGCCACGACCACAGCCTCACGCCTGTTCACGACCGGCTTCGAATCGGTCGGTTGGACGAATCCCAATCTGGCGACAAGCGGATCGGTCATTCAATGTGCGCCCGCCGCGTCCTGCAACTCTACAGGCGGCGGCAATTGGAACATCCCGATTGTAGTTCCCAACAACGTCACTACCGGTGGGCTCGCGCCCGGTCACGTCATAGACGAGGCATATCTGCTGTCGATGAACCCCGGAACATCGATCAGCCAAATCGACA
>Ga0187810_10000678_pt1 | contig 12401 bp, 8 predicted proteins | sample NC_wetland_sal_i_9_FD_132963 | JGI IMG/M metagenome (GOLD analysis project Ga0187810, IMG submission 132963) | Wetland sediment microbial communities from Neuse River Estuary, North Carolina, USA - ASW_5 | ecosystem: Environmental > Aquatic > Freshwater > Wetlands > Sediment | place: USA: North...
GGCGTTGGTGCGCTGGATCGACGAAATCGTCGGTATTGACCCCGAGAACATCGAATCAGGACTCCCGGTTCTCGCGCTGAAAGAGCGTGAGTTCCTGGATCAGCCGGTAGAAGCCGGCGAAGACGCCGAGCATGAACATCACCAGCGTCAGCCAGGGGTCGGTGCGAAAATAAAGATCGAGGTAATGCCCGATAATTGCTCCCGCGATCATCGGCCACGCGAACTCGAAGCCGATCGCGGCGAAACGCATCATTCTGCCGGGACTTAGCGCCATCGCGGTCTCAAGATTTCCCTCGCCCGAGATCACGCAGAGATTCGTCTGCGGCGGCAATCGTGCGGTCGATGTCGGCATTGCTGTGCGCCGTCGAGACGAACATCGCCTCGAACTGCGACGGCGGTATGTTTATCCCGCGATCCAGCATCCCGTGGAAAAATTTCGCGAACTTGCCGGAGTCGCACGCGCGAGCCTCGTCGGCGTTGCGTACCCGCGCGGCACCGATGAACATCGTCAGCAACGATCCTGCGCGATTGACGCATCCCGTCTCGCCATTTTTTTCCAGCGCCTCGCCAAGTCCCGCCGCAAGGCGCGCGCCGGCGGCGTCGAGCGCTGCGTACGGATTGCTTTCCCTGAGAATCCCAAGCGTCTCCAGCCCGGCGCGAACCGAAAGCGGATTTCCCGACAGCGTTCCCGCCTGATAGACCGGACCAAGCGGCGCGAGCAAGTCCATGATTTTCGCCGGACCGCCGATTGCGCCCACCGGCATCCCGCCGCCGACGATTTTCCCGAGCATGATAAGGTCGGGCGCGATGCCCATGCTTTCAGCAACCGAGCCGAAGCAAAGTCGGAACCCGGTTATAACTTCGTCACAGATCAGAAGAGCGCCGTTTTTGTGTGCGACTTCGGCCACAGCTTTCAGCCAGCCGCGATCGGGATTTACCACGCCCATGTTGGCGGCGACGGGTTCGACGATCACGGCGGCGATCTTTTCGGGCGCGGCGCGAAATAAACCTTCGACTGTCTCAATCGAGTTATATCGCGCAACCATCGTCATCGCGGCGAGCGCCGATGGAACGCCGGCGCTGTCCGGTTGACCAAAAGTCATGCTGCCCGAGCCGGCGCGCACCAGCATCGAGTCGCTATGCCCGTGATAGCATCCGTCAAACTTTATTATGTTCGGACGCCCGGTCGCCGCGCGCGCGATCCGGAGCGCCGTGAGCCCGGCTTCCGTTCCTGAACTCACCAGCCGGACTTTTTCTGCGCATTTGATCGCCGACGAAATCAATTCCCCAAGCTCGACCTCCAGCCGCGTCGGCGCGCCGAAGCCCAGACCAAACCGCGCCTGCCCGGCGATAGCCTGGGTGACGCGCGGATGAGCATGGCCGAGGATAGCGGGGCCGTAGGAGCACACGTAGTCGAGAAAACTGTTGCCGTCGGCGTCAATCAGAGTTGCGCCGCTGCCACTTTCGATAAAAATTGGCTGCGCGCCGACCGCCTTCCAGGCGCGAACAGGAGAGTTCACCGCACCAGGAATCTTAACCATAGCGCGATTGAAGAGTTCATCTGATTTTTTCCGTGAAGTCACCGCGATCCTCCTGACGATCCACCGCGATCAAAACTTTTCTTTTGCGCCGCGAGGAACAGAAGCGATCGCACGCGGCGATATTTGCGGCGAATTGCGCTGCGGCGCGAAAATTTGCGATCGCGCACGATGGCTTCCGGAGCGCATTTGCGCGATCGCATGATCGGTGCGAAAGTTCGTGCGCACGCCGCGCGATCGCTCGCGCCCGAAATTTCCTTTACGATCCGCCAGCATAGCGAAAAATATTTTGCCGCTCTTGTCCTGATCGCGAAATAAGTTTATCACGGTTCCCTTGATCGCATACGCCTAGTCACGGCGCGTTGGACACATGGCTTCGAAGCGTGGGTATATCGCTCGCATTCTCACTCGGACATTTGAACCTGAACGAACCGATCGCAACCTCGACAAGGTTGATAGTCCGGCGCGTAGCGCCGTCAAATTGTCGGCTGTAACGAAGGAAATCGGCGTTATCCACAGATGTGGATAAGCTTGTGCGTAATTCGCGCGGCATTCGGTGCCGCGCGCTGCTTCCGGAACGCAAAGGGCGGTCCGGTTTTTCGGGGGAAACAACATGGATGGTTTGTGGCAAAGGGCCGCTGACCGCATCCGCGATGATTTGGGTCAGGTCGGCTATGAAACCTGGATTGTGCCTCTCAATGTTATCGCTCATCAAGGATCGACGCTCACGATCGAGGCGCCAAATCGGTTTTTCTTCGATTGGATCAACGCCAACTACATGAACACGATGCGCGCCGCGTTGTCGGCGGAGGCAGGCAAGGAAATGGAGGTGCAGCTAATCCTCGGAAAGAGTCCGGCGGCAACGGCCCAGCAACGCGCCGGCAACGGCCACGCCAATGGCAACGGCAAAGTCACCGCGCCAAGTCGTGGGACGGCTGTAACCGCGCCGCGTGCGGATCGGCACCCGGGCCTTAACCCGCGCCACACTTTCGCTGAGTTCGTGGTCGGATCGGCCAATCAGTTCGCGCATGCCGCGGCGCTGGCGGTCGCCAACCAGCCGGGCGAAAAATACAACCCGCTTTTCATCTACGGCGGGGTGGGCCTGGGCAAGACTCACTTGGTGACCGCCATCGGCCACCATATTTGGGCCAATGGCGATCGGCCGAGGAAAGTGCTGTTCATGCCGGCCGAGATTTTCATGAACGAGATGATCAATTCGCTGCGCCGCGACAAGATGGGCGAATTTCGCGAGAAGTTTCGCCGCGTCGATACCTTGATCCTCGACGACGTGCAGTTCCTGGCCGGCCGCGAGCGCACCCAGGAAGAATTCTTCCACACTTTCAACGCGCTTCATGCCGAGCGCCATCAGATCATTCTGACTTCCGACAAGGTCCCTCGCGAAATCCCCGGGCTCGAGGACCGGCTGCGCAATCGCTTCGAGTCGGGTTTGATCGCCGATATCGCCCCGCCCGATCTCGAGACGCGGGTGGCGATCGTGCAGAAAAAAGCGGCGCTGGATAATCTGCGCCTGGCGCCCGAAGTTGCGATGTATATCGCGCAGAGCGTCTCGTCGAACGTGCGCGAGCTCGAGGGATGCCTGACCCGGCTGATTGCGCTGGCCTCGATGGATAAATCGGTAATTACCGTGGACTTCGCGCGCAATGCACTGCAGGATCTCATTCGAAACCCGGACGCCAAGCCCGATGTCGAATCGATCCAGAAGACGGTTGCGGATTTCTTCCACATCCGCCTGGCGGAATTGAAGTCCAAGAAGCGCACCCAGCACATCGCCTTTTGCCGCCAGGTGGCGATGTACCTGTGCCGCAAGCTGACCGATTGCTCGTTCCCGACTATCGGCGAGCATTTCGGCCGCGATCATTCAACCGTGATTCACGCCTACAACCTGATCGCGCGGCGCGTCGGCAGTGATTCGGCATTCCGGCTCTCGATCGAGAAAATCGAGCGCGAGCTTAAATCGATCCGCGCCAATGCCGCGTGAATCGATGCGGATGGGGCTGTGGAGGAGGTGGGCATAAGGCTATCGATGTCGGCGGGGCCGGTGCTCTGCGGGCCGGCCCCGTCGACCAGCCGCCTTTTCGCCCACAGCTTTTCAGCCGTCGATCGGCTTTGCTTTTCGGGCGCTTGTGCGGCCAATCAACAAATCCACAACTCCTACTATTACTGCTATTCTCTTTTTAAAGATCTAAGATCCGGAAACAGGAAGAGGGGCTGACAATTCATGGGACTCTCCATCGAGCGCGCTTCGCTGCTTAGCGGTTTGGGACTCGTGCAGGGCATCGTGGAACGGCGCACCACGGTTCCGATACTCGGCCATGTCCTGATCGAACCCGCCGCAAATGCGCTGACTTTGAGCGCCACCGACCTCGAAGTCGGAATCCGCACGCAGGTCGCATGCTCCGGCAAGGAAAAAAGCCTCACCCTCAATGCGCGCAAGCTTTTCGAAATCGTGCGCGAGACCGAAGGCGATGAGGTCGCGCTCACCTCGCTCGACGGCGATTGGGTCGAGCTCAAGTGCGGCCGGGCAAAATTCAAAATGATTGGCTTGGACCCGCGCAGCTTCCCCGCGATGCCAAGTCAGAGCGCCGGCAAGGAACCGTCGCCCGCAAAAAAACAACTTAAGGCCGAATTGACGATTAATGCGGGCGTGCTGGCCACGATGATCGACAAGACGATTTTCGCCGTCAGTCCCGATGAAGCCCGCTATAACCTAAGCGGCGTGTTCGTTGAATCCAACGCTCCCGGGTCGGCGCGGATGGTCGCGACGGACGGCCATCGGCTGGCTATGATCGACCGCGACGTGCCGGGATTCGACATGAAGACCGGCGCGATCATTCCGCGAAAGGGACTCTCGGAACTGCGCAAAATCCTGGACGTGGATGGCGACGCCGAAGTGCGCCTCAGCCTCGAAGGTCAGCTCGCGTACCTAAAGCGCGGGCCGACCGAGGTCTCGATGCGCCTGGTCGAAGGCGAATTCCCCGATTACCGCGGCGTCATCCCCAAGCAGTCGAAGTACAAGATTACCGTCAAGCGGGATTTGCTGTTCGCGGCAATCAAGCGGGCGGCAATCTTCTCCAGCGAGCGTTATCACGGCGTCAAATTTGCGCTCTCCGCCGGGACGCTGACCGTCTCATCAACCAGCCCGGAAACTGGAGAAGCCAGCGAGTCACTGGACGTCGATTTCAAGAACGAAGAATTCGCGATCGGCTTCAACGCCTCCTACGTGCAGCAGGTGCTGGGCGTAATTCCGCCGGGCGACGATTCGACCGTGGAACTCGGGCTCAGCGACGACGTCAGCCCGGGCGTCATCAGGACCGACTCGGATCAGCGCTACACGTACGTCGTGATGCCGATGCGACTGTGAGGCAACGGTAGGCAACTGTACTATGGCGCGCTGCCGATCCTGACCAGCACCACCTTGTTCCGATAATTGTAGTCGGTCTCCCACGGATATGACGCCTCGCTGAGCTCGATAGTCGCAGGAACGTCGAGCTTGGGCATATCGCGCCGCCGAACGATCATCCATCGGACGTCGCCCTTGGCGATCGCATCCTGCAAATCCTTCTTCTTATGGAACTCGGGGATCGGCCGTGGCGGATTCAGATAAAACAGCGGCCCTTCGGTATCGAACAGCGCGAGCCGGTCGGTCGAACCGCCGAGCTTGTCAAGGACCGCGTAGCCGAATGGCTTTTCGCCGCGATAAGCCTCCGCCGCGGGCATCGCGAAGATAAAAATGTAAACCATCGCAAGATACGCGATGGCGCCCACCGATGTTGCAACCCGATAGGGGCTGAATTTGCCAGTCGCGTATACGACGGCGGCAATCGATACGATCCAGAACACGATAAAGACAGGCTTGGCGGGCAGTGCCGGCAGCGCATCGTAGGGACTCGGAAGAATCGCCCGGGCAGGAATCAGCATGGCGATACTGGCGACCGAGGCCAACGCAACGATCGCATAGCCGACGATCAGCAGACGCCGGGCGATCGTCGAGCGCAACTCTCCCGGATACGCGAGACTTCTGGCCACCAACATCGCCGCCGCAGGCAGTATCGGCAGGATATAGTAGCTGCGGCGCGATCCCGAGACCGTGAAAAATATGAACGTCGCCCAGAAATAAACCAGCGCAAATCGATCTGCGCGAGCGGGCTCGGCGCCGCCGTGGCGGATCGCGTGCGTTTCCACGAGGGCCGCGGGCAGCAGCGCTGACCACGGCGCCATCAGGCCGAAGATGACATAGACATACAAGTAGATAGGCCCGCGATGGTCGAACGGATGGAAAAACCGCACTACGTTCTCGCGATACACCATCGCAAGGCCCTTTTCGGAGCCCGTCAAGCGCGACGAGATTTCAAACGGCACGTAGTACAGCAGTCCGCCGATTGCTACGGCGGGTATCGTGTACCAGTTGAAGAACCATCGATTACGCTCGACGAGCCATCGTATCCGCTCGGCGAGAGAGGCGCGGGAAATTGCCTTGAAAAACTGGCCGCTTCCGTCGCGCAGGATTGAATACACCCCAATCACCAATATCGGCAGCGCGAATCCGAGCAGGCCTTTGGTCAGCGAAGTCGCCGCCATGATTAGCCAAAGCCCGACAACCCACAATCCGCCGCCGCGCTCTTCGTTGTGATTGAAGAGCAGTAGTGCTGCCAGTTCGCCGGTGATCGTTTCGACATCGGCGCTCGCGTCACGCGAAAAGAATACGAAGCTGAAACTGGTCGCGAGGATCACGCCGGCGAGGATCGCGGTGCGACCGTCGTAGAGGCGCCGTACCAGGATCATCAGAATCGCCACTGCAAGCAGGCCGGCGATCGCGGATGGGAGGCGCGTGGCAGCCTCGTTCAGGCCGCCGGTAAGTGGGGTCGAAAGAAGAACCAGCCAGTAAGAGCCGAGCGGCTTGTCGTAGTAGACGCGGCCGTTGATCGTCGGCCAGAAGTAGTTGTGCGTCACGAGCATCTCTCGCGCGATTTCGGCCCAGCGGAATTCCGAGGACCACAGCGCTCGAGCACCGATACGGGCGAAGAAGAGAATCGCGCCGAGAATCAGCACGCCCCCGGCGCCCAGGCGAAATCGCGATTCGCCTTCGCCAACGGCGGGGCGCTGCAATACGCCCGGGTCGCGAGATGCGGGAGCGCTGGCCATCGGGCAAATTCTAACCGGCGCAGGCGATGCTCCGCCATACGCTGACTCGCCCGGCATGACAGCGCGCAGCGGGGCGGATAGGATGAAACGAGATTCATGAGCCAGGCGAAAAACCCCGAAAGTCATTCCGGCCGCAAGCCAAACCGGCTGATTAACGAACAAAGTCCGTACCTGCGTCAGCACGCGTACAATCCGGTCGATTGGTATGCGTGGGGTCCCGACGCGCTGGCGCGGGCGAAGGCGGAGAACAAGCCGATCATGCTCTCGATTGGCTACTCGGCCTGTCACTGGTGCCACGTGATGGAGCGAGAGTCGTTCGAAAACGAGGCGATCGCGCGGCTGATCAACGAGAACTTCGTTCCGATCAAGGTCGATCGCGAAGAACGGCCCGACCTCGATCAGATCTACATGGATGCGGTGCAGCTCATCACCGGGCGCGGCGGATGGCCGCTGACGATGTTCCTGGCGCCGGACGGACGGCCGTTTTTCGGCGGCACCTACTACCCGCCCGAAGATCGACAGGGGATGCCCGGATTCCCGCGCATTTTGACCGCGGTATCGCACGCGTATCGCGAGGGCGCCAGGGAAGTCGTCAACAATCTCGAAAAACTGACTGAGGCGCTCGGCGCACTCACCAACTACGTCCCCACCGGCGGCGACTTAAGGCCGGGACTGGCGGCGGATTCGGCTCGCGCGCTCGCCGCGCACTACGACAGCATCAACGGCGGACTGGGCAATGCGCCGAAATTTCCCAACACCTTCGTCTTCTCGCTCTTTCTTCGCGTGCACGCGGTCGGCGGCGACGAAGAGATGGCGGAAATGGTCCGGCACACGCTGTCGAAGATGGCGCGCGGCGGAATCTACGACCAGGTCGGCGGCGGCTTCCATCGCTACAGCGTCGACGAGCGATGGCTGGTGCCGCATTTCGAAAAAATGCTCTACGACAACGCGCTGCTGGCGCGCCTGTACCTCGACGCCGGCCGGGCGCTGAATGAGCCGGAGTTTCTCGGCGTCGCGCGCGAAATCTTCGATTACGTTTTGCGCGAGATGACGAGCCCCGAAGGCGGCTTCTACGCCGCGCAGGACGCGGACAGCGAAGGCGAAGAAGGAAAGTTTTTCATCTGGACGCCCGAGCAGGCCGAGTCCGTGCTTGGTCCCGAGCTCGGTGCGATAGCGGAGCGCTATTTCGACATCACGAGCGAAGGCAATTTCGATGGCGCGAGCATTCCGCATCGCACGATCGAGCTGGCCGATGCGGCACGGATGTTCAAGGTTTCGGAAGAGGACATGGCGTCGAAGATTCGCGAGATTCGCGGCAGGCTGTTCGCGGCACGCGAACAAAGGGTGAAGCCGGCACGCGACGAAAAGATTCTGGTCGCGTGGAACGCGATGATGGTCGGCGCGTTCGCCCAGGGATATCGCGCGCTGCACGAGCGGCGGTATCTCGAAGCGGCCGAGCGCGCCGCCGATTTCATGGTGGCGTCGATGTGGGATGGGCGCGCGCTCAAGCGCTCGTTCAAGGACGGCGTCGCGCGGCACAACGCCTATCTGGAAGACTATGCGCAGTTGGCGGGCGCGATGCTCGACGTCTACGAAGCGTCGCTCGACGCGAAATATCTGGCACACGCGCGCGCGCTCGCCGATGTGATCCTCGAGCGGTTTATCGACAAGGAAAAGGGCGGATTCTTTTTCACCTCGGACGATCACGAAGCACTGATCACCCGCTCGAAACCGGCTTTCGACGGCTCGACGCCGTCGGGCAACAGCGCGGCTGTGATGGCGCTGCTCAGGCTGCACGCCTGCACCGGCGAGGAGCGCTACCGGGTCGAGGCGGAGCGGACGCTCAAGCTGTTTGGGGAATTTATCGAAAAGCAGCCGTTCGGGTTCTCTCACATGCTCGAAGCGGTGGATCTTTATGAGCGCGGCCCGACCGAAGTCGTGATTGTCGGTGGCCGCAGCTCTCCTGAACTGCAGGAATGGATCGAGCGGCTCGGCCTCGTCTATGTTCCCAATCTTGCGCTCTTCGTTGCGGACCAGACCGATGGCGCCGCGCAAACCGGCTTCATCCCGGAGCAGGTGCGCGACAAGCGCCAAATCGACGGTCATCTGACTGCTTACGTATGCCGCGAGCATACGTGCTCGCCGCCGATTACGACGTTCGAAGATCTGCAAAAGGAATTGAACGACTAGCTCCGGGCGATGGACCGCGATGCGCGCGACCTTACCGCGGCTGGCGCGAAGCCGACGCCGCGTTTCCCGCCGATAGTCGTAAACCGCGCGGCCCGCGGTCCGGGATCGCGGCTGCGCGTTGTGCTGCTCAACGCGGCAGGCGGGCGGCGGCTGCGCGAGATCGCGGCATGTCTCAAGCGTCCGCCACTCAAGGGCGCCGATGTGATCCTGCTATGCGAGGTCAATTCAAACGTTGAGGGAACGAAGCGCTCGCCCGTCAGCGACCTCGCGCGCGAACTCGCCGAGAGCCTCGAGATGAGCTGTGCTTATGTTCCCGAGTTCGGCGTGAGGCCCCCGGGCGCCGACAGCGAAATCGTCTCGTACATGGGCAGTGCGATCCTGAGCGCCGCGCCGTTCGAGGACGTGGTTGCCGTCACGATGCATAACCCGCGCGCGCCGGCACCGTGGTGGCCAAGACTCAAGCGGCGCGGGGTACTTATCGGCACGCCAGCCGGGTTGGTCGCCAGAGTGAACTTCGGTGGCGAGGAGTTAACCGTCGGCGTTGCGCATCTGCACAGCCGCTGCACGCCGGCCGAGCGCGCACGCCAGATGGCTGGTTACCTGGAGTCATTCCCGGTGGAAGGGCGCGCGATTTTCGGCGGCGACCTGAATACGACGACCACTGAGCTGTCGAGCTGGCCGCTGATGCTGGCAACGGCGCGCCAAATAATCACCAATCGCCGCCGGTTCCGCCGACCGATGGCATACGAGCCCTTGTTCGAGCTTCTGCGGGCGCGTGGACTCGAGATCGAGGGCGCCAACGTCGTCGATCGCGCAACTTTTACTTATTCCGGCCTGATTCCGCGATCGATTAGGCCAAAGCTTGATTGGCTCGCAGTCCGCGGCCTTCGTCCGATCGCGGGAACGGCGGCAGTCGTCCCGCCGCGGTCTTCGATTTTGCGCCGACGCGCCTCGGATCATGATTTCGTGACGGTCGACATCGAACTCAACCGGGGCGCGCGCTGCTGAAATCCTTCCGCATTGCGGGATGACCTGACTAGAATTGCGCGGCTTGTCACAAGGAGGCGCACGCGATGGCATCGTTCAACGGGCTCGGCATGCACATGGGTAATCTCGCGATTCTTTCAAGCGCAGAGAGCCGCTCGATCAGTGCCGAGAATCCCACCGGTGAAAAGGGCAAGGGCGCGATGGCGCTCCCCGACCCGGTCAAAAGTCCGGCGCGAAAGCTGGGCCGTGGATGGAAGGTGGCGCCGTACGTCGTCATCGAGCCGGGGGAAGTAAAAGTGCTGGCCGATATCGCCGGTGCGGGCGCGATCGCGCAAATCTGGATGACGCCGACGGGGCCGTGGCGCGCGAGCATCATGCGGATTTATTGGGATGGTTCACCGGCGCCGTCGGTAGAATGCCCGGTCGGCGATTTTTTCGCGTGCGGATGGAACAAGTACGCGCAGGTTTCGTCGTTGGCGGTTTGTGTGAATCCCGGCAGCGCGTTCAACTGCTATTGGGAAATGCCTTTTCGCAAGCGCTGTCGGATCACCATGACCAATACTGCGGACGCGGCAATGATACTGTTCTATCAGATCAACTATGTGCTGACCGAAGTGCCTGCTGACGCGGCGTACTTCCATGCGCAGTTTCGGCGCGTGAATCCGCTCCCATATAAGGAGGTTTACACGATTGTCGACGGAATCACCGGGCGCGGGCAATACGTTGGTACGTACATGGCGTGGGGAGTTCACAACAGTGGATGGTGGGGCGAAGGGGAGGTGAAGTTTTTCATCGATGGGGACACGGAATTTCCGACCATCTGCGGCACCGGCACCGAGGATTACTTTTGCGGCTCGTACAATTTCGACGTGGGCAAGGAAAACGGAGGCTATCGCGAGTTCACGACGCCCTACTCGGGACTAGCGCAAGTGATTCGGCCCGACGGCCTGTACGCGTCGCAGCAGAGATTTGGAATGTACCGCTGGCATATCGTGGATCCAGTCAGGTTCAGGCGCAATTTGCGAGTGACGATTCAGGCGCTCGGATGGCTTGGCGATCCGCGCAAGGGTGCGGAGTTCCTCCCGCTGCAGGACGATATCGCGTCGGTGGCCTACTGGTATCAGACGCTGCCGGCAGCGGAATTTCCGCCGCTGCCCGCGCCGGATTATCTGCGGATCGTGTAGGGGGTTCGTCTTTCGTTGTTCTACGCAATCTCCGGCGGCGGAGCGAGCGCACCGCGTGCTCTTTCGTAAGCGGCGGCCACGCGTATTACTTCGGACTCTCCGAACGGACGGCCGATCACCTGCATCGCAACAGGCAGTCCCTCAGGCGAAAGGCCGGTGGGAACCGCCAGCGCGGGTTGACCAGTCGAATTGAAGGGCTGCGTGAAGCGCAGGATCGCGCCGACCACATCCACCCGGTCTTCGCCCGCTTCGAGGATTTGGGTGGTGCCGATTTTGGGCGCGACGATGGCACTGGCCGGTGCTACCAGCACGTCGCGATCGGCCAGCGCCGCCAGCGACTCGGCCAGCGTGCGCGCACGGGCGCGCTGGGCGCGGATGTAGCTGGTGGCGGTCGTCATCATTCCGCCCTCGAGTAGGCGGCGAACGTCGTCGCCGTAGTCCTGGGGACGCGTGCGCATCCAAGCTTCGTGAATCTCGAGCGCCTCGGCCCAGGTGATGATGCCGTTCATGATGCCGGCCATCGGGAGCGAGGGAATCGTTACCTCGTCAACGGTCGCGCCGAGCGATCGCAGCGTGTCGAGCGCGGCGTTGAACGAGTGCGCGACGCTGTCGCTCAATCCGTCGTTAAGTTCGCGAATTACGCCGATGCGCATGCCGGAGATCGAGCCGTCGAGGCCGGCTGAGAAATCAGGGATGCGCTCGCGGCTGGCGGTGGAATCGTTGCGGTCGGCGCCCGCGATTATTTGCAGCATCATCGCAGCGTCGCGAACCGTGCGCGTGATTGGGCCCACGTGATCGAGCGTGTAGGCCAGCGGCAGGACGCCGTAGCGGCTGACGCGGCTCCAGGTCGGCTTCAGCCCGACGCATCCGCAGAGCGCTGCGGGAATCCGAATCGATCCGCCGGTGTCGGTGCCGATGGCGGCGGCGGCGCTGCGCGCGACGATCGCCGCGGCCGAGCCGCCGCTCGAGCCGCCCGGGATTCGGTCGAGCGCGTAGGGATTGCGGACGATTCCCCAGTGCGGATTCGACGACGTGATGCCGTAGGCGAACTCGTGCAGGTTGAGTTTGCCGAGCAGCACGGCGCCGGCGCGCTTGAGGCGGGTCCACACGGTCGCGTCGTGATCGGGTTCGAAATCGGCAAGGACTTTCGAGCCGCCGGTGGTGCGAATCCCCTTGGTGTAAACGAGATCCTTGAGCGCGATCGGAACGCCGTGGAATGGTCCGCGCCATTTTCCGGCGGCGATTTCGGCCTCGGCTTTTTTCGCCGCCTTGCGCGCGATCGTGTCGGTGACGGTGATATAGGCGCGAAGCGATCCGTCGGTTTGTTCGATTCGGCCGA
>Ga0187810_10000680_pt1 | contig 12399 bp, 9 predicted proteins | sample NC_wetland_sal_i_9_FD_132963 | JGI IMG/M metagenome (GOLD analysis project Ga0187810, IMG submission 132963) | Wetland sediment microbial communities from Neuse River Estuary, North Carolina, USA - ASW_5 | ecosystem: Environmental > Aquatic > Freshwater > Wetlands > Sediment | place: USA: North...
CGGGCCGGGGAAGCGTTCCGGTCACGCTTGGGGCAATAGTGTGGCAGTCATTGTGTCAGCCGGCCGATGGCCTCTTTCAAACGAAGCGCCAGCGCCGCAGCATCCGCCCGCTTGTCGCGCTGTTCCTGCAGCACGTCTTCCGGCGCGCGGGACACGAACTGCTGGTTGGCGAGCTTGGCATCGAAACGAGCGATTTCGTCGTGTGCTTTCTTCAATTCCTTTTCGAGCCGCGCGCGTTCCTTGGCGAAATCGATCACGTCGCCGAGCGGCAGGGCCGCCGCGGCTTCGCCGATCACGAACTGCGCCGATCCGGGCGGGATCGCGTTTGCGACCGTGGCCGACGAAAGCCTCGCCAGCGTCGCGATCACGTCTTGATGGCGGTCGAGCCGCAACTTGGTTTCGGCGTTGGCGTCCTTGAGCACCAGCGCGATCTTTGCCGAGGGCGGCACGTTCATCTCGGAGCGGATCGAACGCACGCCTTGCACCAGTTCGATGACCCAGTTCATTTCGGCGCGGGCATCCACGTTGACCGTCAAGGCCGAAAGATCGGGCCACTCCGCCTCGATCAGCAGGGTCGTGCGGGGCTTCAAGTGCTCGACCGTCCGCGCCCACAGCTCCTCGGTGATGTAAGGCATGAACGGATGCAGCAGCTTCAGGATGGTGTCGCGCACCCACGCCGCGGTCATGCGCGCTTCGGCCTTGGCACCCTCGTCCGTGCCGTTGAGCAGCGGCTTGATGAACTCGAGATACCAATCGCAATAGACGTCCCACACGAAGTGATAGGCCGCCCCCGCCGCTTCGTTGAACTTCAGCGCCGCCATCGCTTCGGTGACTTCGCCCGTGGTGCGCGCCGCCTCGGCCACGATCCACTTGTTGACGGTATGGGCGACTTTCGCGGGGTCGAAGTCCTCGCGCGTATCGCAGCCGTTCATCTCGCAGAAGCGCGCCGCGTTCCACAGCTTGGTCGCGAAGTTGCGGTTGGTTTCGACGCGGGCCGGCCCGATCCGCATGTCGCGGCTCTGACCCGCCGCCAGCGCCAGGGTGAAGCGCAGCGCATCGGCGCCGTATTCGTCGACCAGTTCGAGAGGATCGATCACGTTCCCCTTGGTCTTCGACATCTTCACGCCCTTCTCGTCGAGGACGCGATTTTGGATGTAGACCGTGTGGAACGGCACGTCGTCCATGAAGTGCAGGCCCATCATCATCATCCGGGCCACCCAGAAGAAGATGATGTCGAAGCCGGTGATGAGGACGTTGGTGGGATAAAAGCGCTTCACCTCCGGCGTTTCGTCCGGCCAGCCCAGCGTCGAGAACGGCCACAGCGCGGAGGAGAACCAGGTGTCGAGGACGTCCATGTCGCGCGTCAGATGTTTTCCGCCCGCGAGTTTCAGAGCTTCGGCTTCGCTTTCGGCGACGTAGATTTCGCCTTTGTCGTCGTACCAAACCGGAATCTGGTGCCCCCACCAGAGCTGGCGGGAAATGCACCAGGGCTGGATGTTGCGCAGCCAGTTGAAATAGACGTTGGCCCAGTTCTCGGGGACGAATTTGGTGCGCCCGTCTTCCACCGCCTTGATCGCCTCCGCCGCCAGCGGGCGCACGTCGAGGTACCACTGCTCGGTCATGTAGGGCTCGAGAATGACCGTCTTGGTCTTTTCGTCGTGCGGCACGGCATGGACGATGGGCTCGATTTTGTCGAGCAGACCCAGGGCCTCCAGATCGGCCACAATCGCCTTGCGGGCGACGAAGCGATCCAGCCCGCGGTACTTCGCCGGAACCGTGTCGTTCAGCGTGGCATCCTTGTTCAGGATGTTGAGCAACGGCAGCTTGTGGCGGCGGCCGACCTCGAAGTCGTTGAAGTCGTGGCCGGGTGTGATCTTGACCGCGCCGGTGCCCTTCTCCGGGTCGGCGATCTCGTCGGCGATCACCGGAATCTTCCGGTCGGTCAGCGGCAGGCGCAGCATCTTACCGATCAGGGCTTTGAATTTGGGATTGTCGGGATGCACCGCGACGGCCGTGTCGCCCAGCATGGTCTCGGGCCGCGTGGTAGCCACGGTGATGAATTCGTCACTGCCGTCAACGGGATATTTGATGTGCCAGAGATTTCCCTTGAGCTCGATGCTCTCGACTTCGAGATCGCTGACCGCCGTCTGCAGCCGCGGATCCCAGTTCACAAGCCGCTTGTCTTTGTAGATGAGGTTCTGGCGGTAAAGCTCGACGAACACTCTCAAAACGGCCCGCGAAAGCCCTTCGTCCATGGTGAAGCGCTCGCGCGACCAGTCGGCCGAGGCGCCGAGGCGGCGAAGTTGCTCGCCGATGGCCCCACCGGACTCGTCCTTCCACTTCCAGACGGCTTCGAGGAACTTCTCGCGCCCCATGGCGACACGGCTCTGCTGGCGCTCGGCCAGTTGCCGCTCCACGACGAGCTGGGTGGCGATGCCGGCGTGGTCCATGCCCGGCTGCCACAGAACGTCTTTCCCGCGCATGCGCTCGAAGCGGACGATGGCGTCCTGCAGGCTGTTGTTCAGAGCATGGCCGATGTGCAGCCGGCCGGTGACGTTGGGCGGGGGGATGACAATGCAGAACGGCTCGGCGTCGGGCCGGCGGCCCATCTGGAATGCGCCGGAACGGACCCATTGCGCATAGATCCGCCCCTCCACCTCTTTCGGATTGAAGGTCTTGTCGAGCATGAGGCGGCATTCCCCTGTGGCAGCGCGGTCCGGAAAGGGTCAAACAGCCCGGACAACGATCCGTCAAGGGGTCACCCGGGCCTGAACCCGGACATGGCTATAGCCCAGATTCAGCGCTTCGTGCCGCGCGCCCTTGCGACGCGGGCGACTTCATCGCGTACCGCACCCTCCAACAGGGCCGGGAAGTGCTCGTCCATCCACTCGCGGACCAGCGGCTTCATGCGCTCGACGATGGCGTCGGCATTGCCGCCGAGCCACTGATTCACGACCGGCCCGAAGGATTCGCGTACGGCCCGCTCGAACACGGCTTCGACCGACAGGCCTTCCACGGACGGCGCAGTGGCCGTCGCGGCGGCATGGTGTTCTTCCGTCTCGGGTTCGATGCTGGCGAAGGCGTCGTCCAGAGCCTTACGGGTCTTATCCGAGAAGATACCCTCCGACGTATGGCTGGCTGTAGGCGTCTCTGACACGACTGGGGCCTCCTCGGCGATCGGCTCAAACACGACATCGTTTTCCGGAGCAGGCGGCGCTTGGCGGATGGGTTCGATTGCGGGCATGGGGGGCGCCTCCTCGACTTCCTGGGTGAGTTCTAGAACATCGGCTTCGGCAGTCATCACCGGTGCCGGTGCCGCGGCAACTGGCACTGGAGCGGGCGGCGGCGGTTCGGGCGCGGGTTCCGGCTGCGCTTCGGGCGTATCCTCTGAGATGATTTTCCGGATGGAAGCGAGAATCTCCTCCATCGTGGGTTCGTGTTGAGGGCTCGACACCATGCGTAACTCCCGGCCGCCGATCTACGACGTTGACCCTAAAACACTTGAACACAGAAGGCAAAGAAGGAGTTAACGCGTGACGAGATTATTCGGAAAGGCCGCCGCTGAAGCCCATCCAGCGCGCCGCATCGCTGTCATAGTGCTCTATCGGATCGTACAACCTGACCTTCAGTCCCAGTGATCTTGCGGTCAGGGCCCCTGCCGCGGCGAGGACCTGATACGTGGCGACCGTCGCATCGCGCTGCGACGAGACGACCGCCACCTGGGCGTTGAGCAGCTCCTGCTGGGCATTCAAGACGTCCAGAATCGTCCGTCCGCCAACTTGCTGTTCCTTGCTCACGCCGGTGAAGGCGATCTGATCGGCTTTGGCGGTCGCTTCGTTGGAGGTGATGCTCGCCAGCGCCGCCTGATAGGTGTTCCAGGCCGTTGCGACTGCTTCGCGCACCTGCCGGTCCGTGACATTCACGTTCAGTGTAGCCTGCGCGTGCAGCTCCTTGGCTTGGCGAACCGAGGCCTGTTCCGCACCGCCCTCGTAGAGCGGCACCGTCACCTGCCCGATGATACCCAGCCCGTGCGAGACCTGCCCAGCGCCGAGCGTCGAGCTGTACGACTGCTGCGAGTATTGATAGCCCCCCTGTACGCTCACCTCCGGCAGCATGGCTCCGATCGCCTCGTCCACCGCATAGCTGGCGGCGCGCTCGTTTTCCTGTGCGGCGATCAGCGCGGGATTGCCCTTTATTGCGACATCCAACGCCTCGTCTTCCGTTGCAGGCAGCGCCTTGGGAGCGGCAGGCTTGTCCTCCAGGGTTTCGGCAGGGCGGCCGATCGCCTGCATGAAATTGGCGCGGCTGATGGCAAGTTGGCCTTCTGCGGCCGTGAGCGCCGCCTGGGCGCCGGCCAGCCGCGCTTCGGATTGCGCCACGTCCGTCCGCGTCAGGGAGCCGGCCTTAAACTCGATGGCCGTGGAGTCACGCTGCCGACGCAGGATGTCCACGTTGTGGCGGCGCAGGTTCACGATCGCGATGTCGCGCACGACATCCATGTAAGCCGTCGCTGCGCCGAGAAGGACGGTTTGCTCCGCCGCAAGCAGCTGCGCCCGCGCGACGCGGACGTTGGCCTTGGCCTGGCCGATTTCGGCGTAGGTACGCCCGCCGCGGAAGATGCTCTGGGTCACGCCGACCTGGGCCTGCAGGGGGTGCGTCCCGATCCAGGCCGGGTTGCCCGTGATCTTGTACTTCTCGAAGCCGTAGGTGCCCGACGCGTCGATGTGGGGCCGCCAGGCAGCGTTCGCCTGAGCGACGGTTTCGTCCGTGGCCCGCACACCCGCTTGCGCCGCCCCAAGCTGGGGATTGGTCTCGTAGGCGACCCCAAGCGCCTCGGCGAGGCTGAACTTGGCTGGTTCGGAGACCGGTTCGGAAAACGCCGGCGCGCAGATCAGGAAGATGGCCGCAGCGGCCAGCGGGAAACGATATGCACTGGTCATGGTGGGGACCCCTCCCGGCCTCAAATGGTGCGCTCGACGGGCACGTCGAGCCCTGCAACGAAAACGTGATCGGGCTTCGGCTGCCCGAGTTGGCTAGAGGTGTGGTGCGGCGTTTGTCGAATAGCGGGTTGCGAGATATTCGCAGACGTGTTGGACGCGTCTTCGCGCCGTCCTTTCCCGATACCCGAATCAGTCACGCCGTTTGCCGGCCCTTCACCCTTCGACGGCTATATGGGGACAATGCCGGCTCCCGCAATCTTGGCGTAGGGTGCTGGGCCTGCAAGGCGGGTTGGCGTGGGGCGCATCCTTCTGATATAGCGCGCCACTCCTGTGAGGCCACGTGGCGGAGTGGTTACGCAACGGTCTGCAAAACCGTGTACTCCGGTTCAATTCCGGACGTGGCCTCCAATCCCCCCATACAACCTACTAGCGTTCCTTAAGACAACTTACCGGCGAAATCCTTTCCGAGTAGGGTGTTAAGGGTTTGTTAACCTTATGGAGGCATTCTCCCTGCGTCTTCCCTTGAAGACACCCCACCATTACCCAACGCCTTGGGGCCGGGCTTCAACCCGGCCCTTTCTTTTTGTGCCTGGCTTTGGCTTGGCCGCCTGCTCTAGCAGACATCGAGGTGACACCGCATTTGGCACGCAGCCGGGCTTTCGACCGAAAGAACCGCGACGCCGAGGGCGGAAGCATCGGAATTGATGGCCGGCAAAAATCCCGCTACGCCCCGCGGCCAAAGCCCCGAGCCCAGAAGTCTGTCCCGCCCGCGCATTCCGGGCATCGCAACGCCGGGCCACCCCACGTGAATCCCGGCGCGTTTGTCGCGGGGTTCGGCCACGAAGCTCGTTTGGTAAGTACTTTCCAGTTTGATATAGCCACGTGACGTTGGACGCGCTAGACACGCGCCCTCGCGTGTTCCCCGGTAGCTCAGCGGTAGAGCAACCGGCTGTTAACCGGTTGGTCGATGGTTCGAATCCGTCCCGGGGAGCCACTTATTTCCACCACATTCCGCTTTGCGGGCGCCCGGCGCTCGTTTTGCGATCATCTGCGTTGCGCCCGCGTGCCTTGTCTTCGCACACCCGCGCGCGGACTCTCGATCCGCGCCACAAGTCTGCGGAGAACCACATGCCGCTCGTCCGAACCGAAATTTCCGACCGCATCGGCACGCTCGCCCTGGATCACTACGAGAAGCGCAATGCCCTCGGCCGGGCGCTGATCGCCGATATTCTTGCCGCTCTGGAGCGGTTCAGAATCGAGCGCGTGCAAGCCGTCGTGCTGCGTACCGCGGCCAACGATAAGGTCTGGTCGGCGGGCCACGACGTCGACGAATTGCCGAAGGCGGGTATCGATCCCCTGCCCTACGGCGACCCTCTCGAACGCCTGTTGCGTGCCGTAAAGACCTATCCGGCACCGGTGATCGCCATGATCCACGGCTCTGTGTGGGGCGGCGCCTGCGAACTGGTCATGGCGTGCGACATCGTGATGGCGGACGAAACCAGCACCTTTGCCATTACGCCGGCCAAGTTCGGCCTGCCGTACAATGCCGCGGGGTTCCTGAATTTCATCAACCGGCTGCCGCTGACGATCGTGAAGGAGATGTTCTTCACGGCCGAGCCCGTGGCCGCCACGCGCGCCGAGAAGATCGGAATCGTCAATATGGTCGTGCCGGCGCAGGACCTCGAGGCACGTACCTATGCCATGGCCAAGACGATCGCCCAGCGCTCACCCACCGCCATCGCCGCCTATAAGGAAGCAATCCGCGTGCTGAGCGAAGCCGTGGCAGTCAACCCGGACACCTACGAGTACCTGCACGGCCTGCGCCGCGACGTCTATTTCGGCGCCGACTATCAGGAAGGGATCAAGGCATTCCTGGAAAAACGTCCGCCGAAATTCGGCGGACCGGTCTAAGAGGCGGTACTAATGCCGGCACCGACGGCTTTGCCGTCGGCACCGGCTCCAAGACATGACGATTTCAAATGCCGTGCTTCGGGCTCGGCACGGGATGAAGCGCCTTCAGCGAGATCGTCTGCAGGCCCTGGGGTTGCGGCGCGGCGACCGAAGCGGACGGGGCCGACGTTCCTGGCTGGACACCGCAATTACCCGAAGTATTTGAAACGACCTTCGGCTTACCGCCATCGGGAGACGACGTGATCTGCACCGAACGGCTGCAGAACCCATTGCCCGACATCGTTGTGATCATCGAGTAGCTCGACGTGCCCGGCGGCGCATCCTTGAGAACGGCTTGGTCCAGGCCGCTTGGCGGAGCCAGTTGCTGCATCGCGCGCGCCTGATCCATCATCGCTGCGAGTTGGCGGTCCATCATCGCCGAAACGCGGTCGAGTTCCGCGAACGGATACGCGACGCTCCAAAATCCGGAGCCCGCCGCGACGGGCATGGCCGGACCGGAGACGAGCATCACCTTGGGAGCGAGATTGCCCGTGTATCGGATGTGCTCGACGCCGCCGCCCGGAAGCCGGATCGTCATTTCGTGATAGACCGGCCCGGCAGCCAGGGCGAGGCCCGCAAGGCCGAGCGCTGCCGCGCCGGCCAGGAGAACGGTTCGAACAGTGCGCATGTTTGCCTCAATCGTTCCGTGACCCCCAAATAACTAGGCGACGCACTTTTCACCAACCTGACCTTTGCCTGAAAAATGCGTAAGGAGTTTCTTGCGGAGGCCAAGGGGGGCCATTACGTTTGCACCGCCTGCTGCTGGACTCGCCAATGGACTTCAAGCCCGACGCACTCGCTGCCATCGGAAACACGCCGCTGATACGTCTTCGGCGTGCGTCGGAAGAGACAGGCTGCGAGATCCTGGGTAAAGCCGAGTTCATGAATCCGGGACAGTCGGTGAAGGACCGGGCCGCCCTTTTCATCGTCAAGGATGCCATCGCGCGCGGCAAACTGAAGCCTGGCGGTGTCATCGTCGAGGGCACCGCGGGCAACACCGGAATCGGGCTCTGTGTGGTGGCGAACGCCCTGGGGTTTCGCACCGTCATTGTGATCCCTGAAACCCAGAGTGTCGAAAAGAAGGATGCGCTTCGCCTCCTCGGCGCGGAGTTGATCGAAGTCCCGGCGGTTCCCTATCGCAATCCCAACAACTACGTAAAGATCTCGGGACGCGTCGCCGAGCAACTTGCCAAGACGGACGCGGCGGGCGCGATCTGGGCCAATCAGTTCGACAACGTAGCCAATCGCCAAGCCCATATCGAAACGACCGGCCCGGAAATCTGGCAGCAGACGGGGGGGCGCGTCGACGGCTTCGTTTGCGCGGTCGGCACGGGCGGAACGCTCGCAGGCGTTGGCATCGCGCTCAAGCAGCGCCGCTCGTCCGTTCGTATTGCCGTTGCCGACCCGCTCGGCGCAGCGATCTATTCGTGGGTGAAAACGGGCGAATTGAAATCGCACGGTTCCTCGATCACGGAAGGCATCGGCCAGAACCGCGTCACCGCCAACCTCGAGGGTGCGCCGATCGACGATGCCTACGAGATTTCCGACGAGGAGATGCTCCCGATCGTCTTCGACCTGCTCGAACACGAGGGCCTCTGCATGGGCGGCTCGACCGGCGTGAATGTGGCCGGCGCGATCCGCATGGCGAAGGACATGGGCCCGGGACACACGATCGTCACCGTGCTGTGCGACTTCGGCACGCGCTATCAAAGCAAGCTGTTCAATCCGGAATTCCTGCAGTCCAAGAATCTTCCCACGCCGCGATGGCTTACCGGAAAGCGCGCGCCAATTGCGGTGCCCTACGAAAAATGACCCCTCTCGTCTCGTCCTTATGGATCGCCGAACGGCGCGCCGACCCCAACCTGCGGGTCGCCGATGCCTCCTGGTACCTGCCCCAGGCAGGGCGTGACGCGAAGGCGGAATACGCTGCGGGCCACATTCCCGGAGCCGTCTTTTTCGACATCGACGCGCTCTCCGACGAAACGAGCCCGTGGCCTCATATGCTGCCTCCGTCCGAGACGTTCGCCCGCGCCATGGGCGCACTCGGCATCGGCGACGGCACCACGCTGGTGGTCTACGACGGCGCCGGCCTCTATTCGTCGCCGCGCGCCTGGTGGATGCTGCGGGCGATGGGCCACGAGGATGTGTACATTCTCGACGGCGGTCTTCCGGCCTGGAAGCGGGCAAACTATCCCGTGGTGGAGAGTCCTTCGGATCCCGAACCGGCGCACTTCACGGCCCGGCGCAATCCGAACCTCATCCGCAGCTTCGAACAGATGCTCGAGGTCGTCCGCACCAGGAGCGCCCAGGTCATCGATGCCCGCGGCCACCCGCGCTTTCATGCCCAGGAGCCGGAGCCGCGGCCCGGAGTTCGCGGCGGCCACATGCCGGGTGCGGTGAACTTGCCATATACCCAATTCACGAATGCGGATGGCACGTTGAAGTCGCCGGAAGCGCTTCGTGGACTTTTTGCGGCGGGGTGCGTCAATCTGGCAGCTCCGGTGGTCACAAGCTGCGGCTCGGGCGTGACCGCGGCGATTGCCCTGCTGGCGCTCGAAGTCGCAGGGGCAAAGAACGTGGCGCTTTATGATGGTTCGTGGGCTGAATGGGGTGCACGCCACGAAGCCCCGGTCGAGACGGATTGAAGACGATGACTGGCTCCCGCTCGAAACGCTTCCTGCCGATGACGGTGACCTTTCTGGAGATGCGCGGCAAAGCGTCCGTGACGCCGCCGCAGCAACCGCTGGGCAGGGTCGCGATCCTGCGTGCCGAAGACCCGCCGGTCCATTTCTATCGCTATCTCTACGACACGATCGGCGGCCCGTATTACTGGGTGGATCGTCGGCGCATGGACGATTCGTCCTTGGCCACCCTGATCCAGCACCCCCTGGTGGAACTGTACGTGCTCTACGTGGAAGGCTGCCCCGCCGGCATGGCCGAGCTGGATTTCCGCGAGCCGGCGACCGGGCTCCTGGTCTATTTCGGATTGATGCCGGAATTCATCGGCAGGCATCTTGGATATTTCTTCCTCTATCACGCCGTTCAGAATGCCTGGATGAAGTCCATTTCCACACTCCTGGTGAACACCTGTACGCTCGATCATCCGCGCGCGTTGCCGCTCTACCAGCGCATGGGCTTCGTGCCCTATTCCCGTGAAGATCGCAGCGTCGAGTTGCCTTGACGCGCGTTTCAGAGCAACACTTCTCACCGTCAAAAAGGCCGGGCCAGCGAGGGGATAATCGCGCCTGGGCCGGATACTAGGGGACTCCATGTCAAATACCGATACGCCGCAACCGGTCCGCTACGAGGGCAAGACCTGGTTCGGCCATCCGCGTCTGCTGGCGTTGCTGTTCACCACCGAGATGTGGGAACGCTTCGGTTATTACGGCATGCGGGCCGTGCTGGTCCTCTATCTGGTCGAGCATTTCGTCTTCGCCGACCGCGTTGCCAACGGGCTCTATGGAGCGTTCACCACCCTCGTCTATCTCACGCCGCTGATCGGGGGCTTCATCGCGGACCAGTACATCGGCCCGAAGCGGGCGGTGAAGACCGGCGCCATCCTGATGTCGATCGGCTACATGATGCTCGCGTTTACGGGCGGCGATGCGGCCAAGCCTTTTGTGACGATCGGAAATCATCGCTACGAGGTCCAGGTCGAGAAACACGGCGACGAAAACGAGCAGTACCTCGTGCAGAACGGCGTCCGCCACAGGATCGTCGGCAACGAGGACAAGTCGATCACCATCGTCGGCGCCACCGCCGGCATCCCCACCACCGTCACCGACGGGCACTACAGCTTCGATGGCGAGCGCAATCCACTGAGCGTGATCCTGCTCTTCGTTTCGCTGGCCATCGTCATCATCGGCAACGGCTACTTCAAGCCCAACATCACCAACATTCTGGGCCAACTCTACGAGCGAACGGACCGCCGCCGAGACGTCGCCTATACGATCTTCTACATGGGCATCAACCTTGGCTCGATCATCTCCCAGACCCTGGTGCCGCTGATCGCCATCTGGTGGGGCTACAAATGGGGTTTCGCCTTCGCCGGCTTCGGCATGGTGCTGGCCTGGGCCCGCTTTCAGTTCGCCGGCGATCGCCTCGAGGCCTACGGCAATCCCCCGGAAGGTGCCAAGAACTTCAACCTCCTATTCATCGCCGGCACGCTTGCCGCCGTTCCGCTGGTCTGGTTCCTCTTGAACAATGCAATGACGACCGCCGCGATCGCGCACCACGTCGCCGCCGTAGGCGTAATCGGCTTCCTCGCCTCGCAGCCGATGCTCGGCCAAGTCATGTTCGTGGTGTTCTTCGCCGCCATCATCGGCATTCCCGTGTGGGGTGTGTTCTCGCTTGAGCCCGAAGACCGCGATCGCATGGCGGTGGCTTGCGTGATGACCTTCTTCTGCGTGGTGTTTTGGACCCTGTTCGAACAGGCCGGCTCGTCCTTGACGCTCTTTGCCGACCGCAATACGAACCTGCAGATCACCAGTAATTACGTGATGCCAGCCGGCCAAGTGCAGATCTTCAACCCGATCTTCATCGTCGCCTTCGCGCCGCTGTTCAGCCTGTTGTGGAACTTCCTCGGCAAGCGCAACATCGAGCCTTCCGCGCCGCTCAAATTCGCCATCGGCCTGTTGCTCGTGGGCCTCGGATTCCTGGTGCTGGTGTTCGGTTCGCGCTTCCACGGCGCCGATTTCCGCGTACCGCTGTTCTGGCTGGTGTTCGCCTACTTCCTGCATTCGATGGGCGAGCTGTGCCTGTCGCCGGTAGGCTTGTCGATGATCTCGAAGCTGTCCGTTCCCAAGCTGGTCGGAATGATGTTCGGCGTCTGGCTGCTGGCTTCCTCCATGGGCCAGTACGTAGCGGGAATCGTCGCCCAGATGGCTTCCACCGAAACGGTGGCGGGCAAAGTCATCAACCAGCAGGTCGCGCTCGAAACCTACACCGGCGTGTTCTGGACCATCGGCATCGCCGGCATCATTTCGGGTGTCATCGTACTGGTGCTGTGGCCGATCCTGAAGAAGGGCATGCACGGCATCACCTAGTGTCCCGATTCCGAAATTCGCCTAATACGCCCATATCGATGATCTCGCGAACTTCGGAACGACAACACTAGGGGCGCTTGCGCGCGATTGCGGTTGGCGCTAGGGCTGCGGCCGGCGCCCCTGTGAGCCTTTGACGTGAGCGACAAGAAAAGCAAACCCGGAACCATCGCAATCTCCGCCGGACGGATGAGCGCGGAGCACTTCGGCACGGTCAATACACCGGTCTACCGGACCTCCACGATTCTGCATCCCAACCTTGCTTCGCTGAAGGCGGAGATCTCCGACGGCAAGCGCAAGCGGTTCGCCTACGGCCGCCTCGGCACGCCGACGACCGTCAGTTTCGAGGAGGCCGTCGGCGCGCTCGAAGGCGCGGCACAGACAGTCAGCCTGCCCTCAGGGCTGAACGCGATCACCACGGCACTTCTGGCGGTGTGCGGCACCGGCGATCATCTGTTGATGACCGA
>Ga0187810_10000682_pt1 | contig 12391 bp, 12 predicted proteins | sample NC_wetland_sal_i_9_FD_132963 | JGI IMG/M metagenome (GOLD analysis project Ga0187810, IMG submission 132963) | Wetland sediment microbial communities from Neuse River Estuary, North Carolina, USA - ASW_5 | ecosystem: Environmental > Aquatic > Freshwater > Wetlands > Sediment | place: USA: North...
ACGCTGTTCGCAACGCTCGGCCGGGAATGACAATTTTGGATCGCCCGCCGGGTGCGGCGGCCCCGCCATCCTTAGCAATTCGTAAACGCCTGCCCGGTAGCATTCGGGCATGGGCTGGAAATCCGTGCTTTTCGGTTTTGCCGCGCTGGTCGCGCTTGGCCTGGGCTCGTGGGCCCAGAGCGCCTCCGCGCCGCCCGCCGACACCCGCCAGATCACGCCGTATCAACTTCCTCAGCCTGCACCCGTTGCCTTGCGGACATCCGAACCGGCGACCCAGCCGCGCTATGCCACCCAAATCCCGCCCGAGCGTGAGGAGGTCGTGCAGTCTTCCGCGCCGCCCGTCGCCGCGCCGACCGCGCGCGTGGCCGCCGCCCCCATCGACCAGGCCCCGGCGGCCGGCTCGCAGCCGCGCTATTCCACGATGGAAGAGCCTAAGCCCATCGAACAAGTCACGGTTGCCGGTCTGCGCCAATCGGAGGACAGCCTTTACCGCCTCGGCCCCGGCGACAAGCTGCGCCTCACCGTGTTCAACGAGGGCGATCTTTCCGGCGAGTTCGCCATCGACGGGCAGGGCTTCGTGCGGTTGCCGCTGATCGGGCAGATTCAGGCCGCAGGGCTGACCACCTTCGGCCTCGAAAGCCGCATCGGGGATGGGTTCGTCAACGGCGGCTACCTCTTGCATCCGCGCGTTTCGGTAGAGATCATCAACTACCGTCCGTTCTACATCATCGGCGAGGTCGCCAAGCCCGGCGAATACCCCTATGTCAACGCGATGAGCGCCCCCAACGCGATCGCGCTGGCCGGCGGCTACACCGACCGCGCCGTCGAATCCGACATCTGGGTGCGCCATCAGGGCGAGAGCAAAGAAAGCGAGCTTCCCGCCGACGAGACTACGCGCATCCGTCCCGGCGACGTGGTTCGCGTCGGCCGCACGACCTATTGGACGATTATGACCATCCTGGCGCCGATCATTTCGCCGTTCGCCACGGTGGCGTATCTCTTGAAGTGAATTTCACCCTCCCCTTGAGTGAGGGTCGAAGACGAATTCGAGCGGCAGCGAGAATTCGTCTTCGGGGAGGGGTATGCCGTGATATGCGGTTTGGCGCACCCCTCCCCGAAAAATCTCCGCCGTGCTGCGATTTTTCGACCCTCCCTCAAGGGGAGGGTGGTACGTTTGTGCAAATAATCTTCAGCAGGCCTACAATCCCCCTATGACACCTGTATCCCCCAATGCGACCGTAAAGGTCGGTTCCATCGAAATCGGCAACGCCAAGAAGCTTGTGGTCATTGCCGGCCCCTGCCAGCTCGAAAGCCGGGTGCACGCCTTCGAAATGGCCTCCGCGCTCGCCGAGATCTGCGACAAAGCCGGCGTCGGCCTCATCTATAAGACGAGTTTCGATAAGGCCAACCGTACCTCCGCAGCCTCGGCCCGCGGCATGGGGCTGGAGCTGGCGCTGCCTATCCTCGCCGACATCCGCTCCGAGCTGGGCTTGCCCGTTCTTACGGACGTGCACGAACAGGACCAGTGCGCGGCCGTCGCCGACGCGGTCGATATTCTGCAGATTCCGGCCTTCCTGTGCCGCCAGACGGACCTGCTCACGGCGGCGGCGCGCACCCATCGCGTCATCAACATCAAGAAGGGCCAGTTCCTCGCGCCCTGGGACATGAAAAACGTCATCGCCAAGGTGACCGGCGCGGGCAATCCGAACGTGCTGGCCTGCGAGCGCGGCGTGAGCTTCGGCTACAACACGCTGGTCAGCGACATGCGCTCGCTGCCGATCATGGCGAAGATGGGCGTGCCCGTGGTGTTCGACGCCACGCATTCCGTGCAGCAGCCTGGCGGGCTCGGTGCCGCCACGGGCGGCGACCGCGAAATGGTGCCGGTTCTGGCGCGCGCCGCGGTGGCGGTGGGCGTCGCGGCGGTGTTCCTCGAAGTCCACCAGGACCCCGATCACGCTCCCTCCGACGGACCGAACATGCTGCACCTGAAAGACTTCCCCGCGCTGCTCGACGAACTCGTGGCGATCGACGCGATTGCCAAGAAGCGGTATGCGGCGCCCTTGGCATAACGCAGGGGCAGGACTCGAAGCTGTCACCGGCGTCATCGCGCGACGGCGCAGTCGGCGCTTGCCGGGCCGTCCGTGCCCGTACATAGTACGTGCACCGAACAGTCAGGCGTTGGGGTAGTCGTCAATGAAACGGATTCTCGCGACAGCCGCGCTGGTCGCGGCTGGCCTTGTCTCGCTTCCGGCTCACGGCGTGCCGTCGCTCTTCTATCATGTGCGCGCGTGCACGCCCGGTATCGACTGCGATGTCGCTCCGCATGCCACCGCGCCGGGTTCTCCCGGTCCGACGAATGCCGATTTCCAGCAGTTCTACGGCACGAAGCTCGGCGTTGATTTGTCGGGCGACACGTTCGCCTGGAGCGCGTCAACCAACGCCAACGGCTATTGGTTCGGATCGGTGAACGATACGACGGACGGGATTCGCACCTCGTACCTCTGGCACACGGATCGTTTCGTGTGCTGCACCATCGACGAGCCGTATTTGATCGTCGACGGCAACGACAGCAATCTCTTCATCGGCACCGACATGAATGGCGCGTCGAACGCGGGCCAGCCGCTGTACCCCGCGTTTATCGCATCTCCAGGCGGCCCGACGGCGCTGCCGCCGTTCGATTACGGCCTCACCTTGGATTCGTTGAAGCTGGTCGGCAACAATATGTGGTCCGTCCGGCCCGTCGCGATCGACGATGGCGAGCGCATCCTGGCAAGCTGGAACGGGCCGACCGGCTGGCTGGAGTTCGATCCGGTGGATTTCCGTCCGCCGCTGCTTCCGGAGCCGGCGACAGCATTGCTGGCGGTGCCTTTTGTCCTGATACTGTTGCGTTTCCGGCGGCGGACTACGCCATAAATATCCAGGCGTTGATCACGCCGACCAGCGCCAGCAGCAACAGCAGGATTTCCGCGACGGAGGAAATGCCGAAGCCCGGTCCGCGTTTGTCGGGGGCCTTCAGATAGCCGTCCATGTACATCGCGCGGCCGATCACCCACACCACGCCCAGCGCCGGCACTACCCAGGGAAACGGCGAGAAGTAAATCGCCGCCAGCCACATCAACGGGATGAACACCGGCAGATGTTCCAGCGTGTTCATCTGGACGCGGAAGGCGCGATCGAACTCGGGCGCGCCGGTTGTGGCGGGCGCCTTGATGTTGTGCTTGCTGCGCATCTGGCTGACCTTCATTCCCATGAAGAAGTAGAGAATGATCGCCAGGATCGTGACGAGCGCGGTCGATAGGATAACGGGCGAGATGAGCGACATGGCGTGATCCCTGCAAACAAACGTGGCGCGCCAAAATGCGACGCGTCAGTCTACAGGGATTCGCCGTGCGGGACTCAACAGCCGCGACGGGCCATCATCCGCGCCATCATGGGATGGTCGGCTCGCATCTGGTCGGCCTCTCGGCGCAGGCCGGCTTGTTGGGCCGCGGGCAGGGCGTTCCATTTCGCCTTCAGGTCGGCGGCGAATTTCTGTTTGTCCGAGTCGGACATGGCCTGGAATTTCTCGCGCTGGCTGCGGCGGAAGTCCTGCTTCTGGTCGTCTGTCATATTTGCCGTTTGCTGGCGCATCTGGGCGAACAGCACGAGGCGCTCTTCCTGGGTCAACGAGCCCATGAGTCCCCCGCCGTCATGATGCGCCGGACAGGCGGGGGGAGGCGGTGCGTCGGCGGCGAATGCGACCACTGTCATCATCGAAAGCGTGGAAGCGGCCAGAACAGCGCGGTGCAAGATCATGGAGTTTCAGTCCTTTTCGGATTTGCGAACGGCCCCTTCGATGTTCCCTTCAACGTCGAATATGACCCACTCCGTCGCGCTTGATGCTGCCCCGACGTTCGCCTAAACGGAGCGCGGAATTCCTCGAAAGGACGTATCGAAATGACGGCGATCATCGACATCGAAGGCCGTGAGATTCTGGACAGTCGCGGCAACCCGACCGTGGAGGTCGACGTCCGGCTCGAGGACGGCTCGTTCGGCCGGGCGGCAGTGCCATCGGGTGCCTCCACCGGCACGCGCGAGGCTGTCGAGCTGCGCGATGGCGACATGAAGCGCTTCGGCGGCAAGGGCGTCGAGAAGGCCGTCGCGGCCGTGAACGGCGAGTTGTTCGATGCGCTCTGCGGCATGGAAGCCGAAGACCAGGTTCGTCTCGACCGCGCGATGTGTGCCCTCGACGGCACGCCGAACAAGGCACGCCTCGGCGCCAACGCGATCCTCGGCATCTCGCTGGCGACGGCGAGGGCGGCGGCCGAAGCGGCCAACCTGCCGCTCTATCGTTATGTCGGCGGGGCCAAGGCGAACCTCTTGCCCGTGCCGCTGATGAACATCGTCAACGGCGGCGTCCACGCCGACAACCCGATCGACTTCCAGGAGTTTATGATCGTGCCGGCCGGCGCGCCGACCTTCAAGGAAGCTCTGCGGATGGGCGCGGAGGTATTCCATACGCTGAAGAAGTCGCTGCACGACGCCGGGCACAACACCAACGTGGGCGACGAGGGCGGCTTTGCGCCGAACCTCAAGAGCGCCGACGAAGCGTTGACGTTCATCGTCAAGGCCATCGAGAAGGCTGGCTATCGCCCCGGCGAGGATGCCTTCATCGCACTCGATCCGGCGTCGTCCGAGTTCTACGAGGACGGCAAATATGTGCTGAAGGGCGAGGGCCGCACGCTCGACTCGGCCGCGATGGTGAAGGTCTACGAGGACCTGGTTGCGCGCTTCCCGATCTTCTCGATCGAGGATGGCATGGCGGAACAGGACAACGAAGGCTGGAAGGCGATCACCAAGGCGCTCGGGAAAAAGATCCAGCTCGTCGGCGACGACAATTTCGTCACCAACACCAAGCTCCTGAAGCAGGGCATCGCCGACGGCGTGGCCAATGCGATTCTGATTAAGGTCAACCAGATCGGTTCGCTGACCGAAACGCTGGAAGCCGTGGAGATGGCCCAAAAGGCCGCCTACCGCGCCGTGATGAGCCACCGTTCCGGCGAGACGGAAGACTCCACCATTGCGGACCTCGCTGTGGCGACCAATTGCGGGCAGATCAAGACCGGCTCGGCAAGCCGCTCCGACCGTCTCGCGAAATACAACCAGCTCCTGCGCATCGAACAGCAGCTCGGCGATCAGGCCGTGTTCGCGGGCAAGAGCGTGCTGAAGGGCTGATCCTTCACGCCATCGCATTTATCGAAAGAAGGCCGCCGCGTTGGCGGCCTTCTTGTTTTTGGCGAGCATGCAACGGTTATGGTATAAGCTGCACATGACCAAGGAACAGCTCGAATCGATTTTTGATCGCGTCCGCGGTTGGCCTACCGAGAAACAGGCGGAGGCCGTTGAGGTTCTTCAATGGCTTGAACGCAAGCGAGAGGCGTACGTCCTTTCCGATGAGGAGATGGCGGACATCGAGCGAGGTCTTGCCGAATTTGAGCGGGGCGAAGTCGCGACCGACGAAGAAGTTGCGGCGACCTTTGCGCGCTTTCGCAAGTGAAAGCCGCGTTCAACAAACTGGCTTTGCGTCAGTTGAGCGACATCTACGACTGTCTTTTCGAAAGGAATCCCTCAGCAGCGGCAGCCGTCATCGAGCGCATCCATGCCGCGACTACGGCACTCGCCGCTTACCCTTATATGGGCAATATCACGAACCGGCTGGCTGTCCGTGTTTTCCCGGTAGCCCAATACCCCTATTTGATTTTCTACCGGATCGACACGATTCGGGATGAGGTTCGGATCATCAGCGTCCGTCACGCCGCACGGCGGCCATTGTTCTCGAACGAAGCCGCGGCGCAATTTGCCTCTCCATGACCCGCCGCACCCGTAAGTCGTGACTTCTCATACGCGCACGCGAACTTGTCGCAGCGGCACGCAAACGGGAGTACGCTCTACCCCGATGAAACCCGCGGCGCTTGAAGACCGTCTGTTAACGGCCGGAATTGTCTGCTTAACCAATCTTCGCTTGACGCGCGGACTCGGGAGTGATTCGTTCCGTCACATGCGAGTCAGACGTAGCGTCGTACGCATTTTTGCCTGGATGATCCTGCCGGCGGTCAGTGTCGCGGTAGGGTCGTATTTCGGCTATTACGCCATCTATGGCGAGCGCGGCTACATGGCGCTGACCGCCGTCCAGACCCGGCTGGCCGATGCGAACACGCGGCTGGCCTTGGCGACGGACCAGCGCCAGCGCCTGGAACACCGCATCGCGCTGCTCAAATCCGGCGATCCCGACCTAGTGGAAGAGTTGGCCCGCACCAAGCTCATGGACGGTGCACCCGGCCAAGTCGCCGTACCGCGGGACAAGCAGTAACCTTCCTCTGCCGCAAGCTACGGCAGTGCTTGCAAAACCCCGTCATGCTTGCCACAACCCCGGGCCGTGCCGCCGCTTGCGGCAGATAAACATGGAACCCACCATGAATGATCCTGCAGTTGTGGACGATGTAAACACTGCGCCCGCGCCCAGTTCGGCCGTCCTGAAAAAGTTCTACACCGACATGCTCTTGATCCGCCGCTTCGAGGAGAAGGCGGGCCAGCTTTACGGCATGGGGCTGATCGGCGGCTTCTGCCACCTCTACATCGGTCAGGAAGCGGTGGTGGTCGGCATGCAGGCCAACATCAAGCCCGGCGATCAGGTCATCACGGCGTATCGCGACCACGGCCATATGCTCGCCAGCGGCATGGATCCCAGGGGCGTCATGGGGGAATTGACCGGCCGCGCCATCGGCTATTCCAAGGGCAAAGGTGGCTCGATGCACATGTTCTCGAAGGAGAAGCACTTCTTCGGGGGGCACGGCATCGTGGGGGCTCAGGTGCCGCTCGGCACGGGCATCGCCTTCGCCAACAAGTACAACGGGAACGACGGCGTGACGCTGACCTATTTCGGCGACGGCGCGGCGAACCAGGGCCAGGTCTACGAGAGCTTCAACATGGCCAAGCTGTGGATGCTGCCGGTGATCTACGTCGTCGAGAACAACCAGTACGCCATGGGCACCAGCATCGCGCGCTCCAGTTCCGAAACCAGCCTCTACAAGCGCGGCGCCTCGTTCAACGTGCCGGGCGAGGAAGTGGACGGCATGGACGTGGAAGCGGTCTATGCTGCCGGGCAAAAGGCGGTCGAATGGTGTCGCGCCGGCAAAGGTCCGTTTATCCTGGAGATGAAGACCTACCGCTATCGCGGCCACTCGATGTCCGACCCCGCCAAATATCGCACGCGCGAGGAAGTGCAGTCGGTGCGCGAGAAGCGCGATCCCATCGATCACTTCGGCAAGAAATTGGTTTCGCGGGGCGTCTTCAAGGAAGAGGACCTCAAGGCAATCGACAAGGAAATCCGCCTTACTGTGAACACGGCGGCGGAATACGCCATCGAAAGCCCGGAACCGGATCCCGCCGAGCTTTACACGGATGTGCTCGTCTGATGTCCACACAGATTCTGATGCCCGCGCTGTCGCCCACCATGGAAGAGGGCAAGCTCGCCAAGTGGCACGTCAAGGAAGGCGACGAAGTTCATTCGGGCGACATCCTGGCCGAGATCGAAACCGACAAGGCCACGATGGAATTCGAAGCCGTCGATGAGGGCCACATCGGCAAGATCCTGGTGCCCGAAGGCACCGAGGGCGTGAAGGTCAACGCGCCCATCGCCGAATTGGTCGGCGAAGGCGAGGACGCCGCGCCGGCTGCCGGGGCCACGAACGCAAAAGTCCCTCCCCAAGAAGGGGAGGGTCGGAGTGCCGAAGGCATTCCGGGGAGGGGTCCGGTTGCGACCCCCACCCGTCCGGCTGCGCCGGCCGACCTCCCCCTTGCAGGGGGAGGAAATACCGAACCGGAAGTGCCGGAAGGCACCGAGATGGTGACCATGACGGTGCGCGAAGCTCTGCGCGATGCCATGGCCGAAGAAATGCGCCGCGATCCGAGCGTCTTCCTGATGGGCGAAGAGGTGGCGCAGTACCAGGGCGCCTACAAGGTAAGCCAGGGCCTCTTGGAGGAATTCGGCGCCCGGCGCGTGGTCGATACGCCGATCACCGAGCATGGCTTCACAGGGCTCGGCGTGGGCGCAGCGTTCAACGGCTTAAGGCCCGTCGTCGAGTTCATGACCTGGAACTTCGCCATGCAGGCCATCGACCAGATCATCAATTCGGCCGCCAAGACGCAATACATGTCCGGCGGGCAGATGCATTGCCCGATCGTGTTCCGCGGGCCGAACGGGCCGGCGTCGCGCGTTGCCGCGCAGCACAGCCAGGATTATTCCTCGTGGTACGCCCACGTGCCGGGGCTGAAAGTGATCGCACCCTATTTCGCGGCCGATGCGAAAGGCCTGCTCAAGGCCGCCATCCGCGATCCCAATCCGGTGATCTTCCTCGAGAACGAGATCGCTTACGGCCATTCTTTCCCGGTGCCGAAGCTCGACGATTACGTCCTGCCGATCGGCAAGGCGCGCGTCATCCGCCCCGGCAAGAGCGTCACCATCGTTTCCTATTCGATCACCGTCGGCATGATCTTCGAGGCCGCCGAGGCGCTGGCCAAGGAAGGCATCGATGCGGAGCTGATCGATCTGCGCACTTTGCGCCCGCTCGACATCGACACGATCGTCGCGTCCGTCCGGAAGACCAACCGTTTGGTCACGGTGGAGCAGGGCTGGCCGATTTGTTCCATCGGCTCGGAAATCGCCGCGCAGGTGGTGGAGAAGGCGTTCGATTACCTCGACGCGCCGCCCGCCAAGGTCGCAGGCAAGGACGTGCCGATGCCGTATGCGGCGAACCTCGAAAAGCTTGCGCTGCCCCATGTCGACGAGGTGATCGCCGCGGCGAAAGCTGTCTGTTACCGGTCGTGATCGCGATGTGCGGTAACGCTTACCCTCGCAAGGGGGAGAGAAAAATTCGGTGTAACCCATGACCACCCAAATCCTCATGCCCGCGCTGTCGCCCACCATGGAAGAGGGCAAGCTCGCCAAGTGGCACGTCAAGGAAGGCGACGAAGTTCATTCGGGCGACATCCTCGCCGAGATCGAAACCGACAAGGCGACGATGGAGTTCGAAGCCGTCGATGAAGGCCACATCGGCAAGATCCTGGTGCCCGAAGGCACCGAGGGCGTGAAGGTCAACGCGCCCATCGCGGTTCTGCTCGGCGAGGGCGAAGACGCCAATTCGCCGCCGGACATCTCGTCGGCGATGAACAACATCAAGGCGGCCGTCGCCGCCGAGGCGAAGGCCGCACCCGAAGCGAAAGTGGAAGCAATGCCGGCGGCGCAGCCCGCGCCGAAAGCGGACTCCAAGCCCGCCGCGGCAACGGCCAAGCCTGCCGCCGCCAAGCCCGCGAATGGCGAGCGCATCTTTGCCTCTCCGCTCGCGCGCCGCATCGCGCAGCAGAAGGGCATCGACATCGCCGCGCTTGCCGGGTCCGGCCCGCGCGGGCGCATCGTCAAGTCGGATGTCGAAAACGCCAAGCCGGGAATGGCGAAAGCGCCCGCTGCGCCCGCCGCAAAATCTGTCCAGCAGCCCGGCGCCGCCGGAACCATTAGTATCAGTGCGCTGCCCGACGCCCGGCTGTTTTACAAGCCGGAGGACTACACCGAGATTCCGCATGACATGATGCGCAAGGCCATCGCCAAGCGGCTTGTGGCATCCACCAGTTCAATTCCGCATTTCTATCTCACCATCGACTGCCGCATCGACGCTCTCCTGGCCGCGCGCGCCCGCCTGAACGAAAACGCGCCGAAGGGCCCGGATAAAAAAACGCCCGCCTTCAAGCTGTCGGTCAACGACTTCCTGGTGAAGGCCGCCGCACTGGCGCTCATCCGCGTGCCCGAATGCAACGCGAGCTGGACCGACTCGGCGATCCTGCGCCACAAGCATGCCGATGTCGGCGTTGCGGTCGCCCTCGATTTCGGCCTCATCACGCCCATCGTCTTCCGTGCCGAGGAAAAAGGCCTCGCCGCCATCTCGGACGAGGTGAAGTCGCTGGCCGGGCGCGCCCGCACGCGCAAGCTCCAGCCGGCCGAGTTCGAAGGCGGCAGTTTTGCCATTTCCAATCTCGGCATGTTCGGCATCAAGCAGTTCACCGCGGTCATCAATCCACCGCACGCCGGCATTCTTGCCGTTGGGGCAGGCGAACAGCGCGCCGTGGTGGTGAACGGCAAGGTGGAAGCGGCGACCGTGATGGCGGTCACCATGTCCTGCGATCACCGGGTGATCGACGGCGCCACCGGCGCGCGTTTCTTGCAGGCGTTCAAACAATTCGTCGAAGAGCCGACCGCGATGCTGCTATAACGGCAGCCCCGGGGGCGCCATGGACGAACTCGAAGCCATTCTTGAGACGGGCGGGGCCGCGGCGGTCGAAATCGCGGCCTCGGCGCTGGCCGAGCGCGGCGGAGTGGCGCCGAACTGTCCGAATTGCGGCCATCCTTTGATCGGGCCGTATTGCGCCATCTGCGGCCAGCCGCACGACACGCATCGCCGCTCGCTGGGCCATCTGGTCCACGATTTCGTCGCGGATATTGCCAGCTTCGACAGCCGGGTCCTGCGCACCGGCCGCGCCCTGCTGTTCAAACCCGGGGAATTGCCCCGCGCCTTTCGCGAAGGGCGCACCCAGCGCTACGTGCCCGCGGTGCGGCTCTATCTGTTCGTCTCGCTGCTGTTCTTCCTGTTCCTGTCGGTCACGGGCATCGCGCTGATGCAGTTCACCATCAAGGTGGAGACGGACACGCTGACCCACGACAAGGCCGGTCGCGTCATCCAGACGGCGCACGGCAAGAGCACCATTCTCGAGGGTCTGAAATCGGACGCGAAAGGCAACATCTCGCTCGCCGATCCGAGCATCGTGAACGTCAAGATTCCCGGAATGAAGGCGGACGGAAGCGTCGACAACACCGTCACCACCGTTCCGGTCTTCCTGCGGCCCATCGGCTACGCCCAAATCAAGCTGCCGACCGAGGTGCAAAAAGAACTCGACGGGCTTCGAAAGGAGGCCATGGCCTCGAAGGATCGTTCGAGCGCGTTCATGAAAGGCATATTCAGCACGCTCGCGCGGCTCGAAACCGATCCCGCCGCGCTCAACGGACCGCTCACCACCTGGATTCCGCGCATTCTGTTCGTCCTGGTGCCGCTGTATGCGGTCCTCTTGGCGGCATTTTATTGGCGCAGGCGCAACCGGTTCCTCTATGTCGATCACCTGGTGTTCTCGCTCACCATGCACACGTTCCTGTTCGTCGTGCTGATCGCCGCGGCGGCCGCGCAGTTTGTGCCGCCCAATGTGCTGACGGTGCTCGTCCTGGCGGTGCTCTCGCTCTATTTCCTCCTGTCGCTCAAGTATTTCTACGGCCAGGGCTGGTGGATAACGGGCTTGAAATTTGTCGGGATCACGATCATCTACGTCGGGTTCTTCCTGCTCCCGGCGCTTGTCTTCGCCTTGGCGGCGAGTGTGATCGAGGGCTGACTTTCCGGAGAAAACGACATGAGCGATACCTTCGACGTCGTGGTGGTGGGCGGGGGCCCGGGCGGCTACGTCTGCGCCATCCGCGCCGCGCAGCTTGGGCTGAAGACCGCCGTGGTGGAGCGCGACCGGCTGGGCGGCATCTGCCTGAACTGGGGCTGCATTCCGACCAAGGCGCTGCTGCGTTCGTCGGAGATTTTCCATCTCATGCACCGGCTCGGTGAGTTCGGCTTCTCGGCCGACAATCTCAAAATCGACTTTCCGAAAATCGTCGAGCGCTCGCGCAAGGTTTCGCAGCAGCTTTCGAGCGGCGTCGCCTTCCTGATGAAGAAGCACAAGATCGCGGTGATCGCGGGCGAGGCGAAGCTGGTGGGCAAGGGCAAGCTGGCCGTGACCAAGGACGGCAAGACCGAAGAGGTCTCGGCCAAGAATATCGTGCTCGCCACCGGCGCGCGCGCGCGCGCGCTTCCGGGGCTTGAGCCCGACGGCAAGCTGGTGTGGACCTATCGCGAAGCGCTGATGCCGGACATTTTGCCGAAAACGCTGCTGGTGGTGGGCTCCGGCGCCATCGGCATCGAGTTCGCCAGCTTCTTCCGCACCCTCGGCTCCGAGGTGACCGTGGTGGAAGTGCTCGACCGCGTGCTGCCGGTGGAAGACGAGGAAATCTCGCAGCTCGCCCACAAGGCCTTCGTCAAGCAGGGCATGAAGATCAAGGTCGCCACCACGGTCGAAAAGCTGGAGAAGGGTGCCGATAGCGTCACCGCCACGCTGAAAGCCAAGGACGGCAAGACCGAAACCATCACCGCCGAGCGCGTCATCCTGGCGGTGGGCATTGTCGGCAATGTGGAGAACATCGGCCTCGAAGCCGCGGGCATCAAAGTGGATCGCACCCATGTCGTCATCAACGAATGGGGCGAGACGGGGGTGC
>Ga0187810_10000683_pt1 | contig 12386 bp, 15 predicted proteins | sample NC_wetland_sal_i_9_FD_132963 | JGI IMG/M metagenome (GOLD analysis project Ga0187810, IMG submission 132963) | Wetland sediment microbial communities from Neuse River Estuary, North Carolina, USA - ASW_5 | ecosystem: Environmental > Aquatic > Freshwater > Wetlands > Sediment | place: USA: North...
CGCTCGTCGTGTCCAATGGGCAAGATGCCGTACGTATTGGGAGCGTCCTTGCTGGTCGCGACGCCCTCCACTCCTTCGAGCGCTTCGGCTTTCGAAGTATCAATCGAGCGAATGCGCGCGTGGGCGTGCGGTGAATGAAGGATGCGCCCGATGAGCATGCCCGGCGCAGAAAGGTCGTCGGCGTATTTGCTCAGGCCGCAGACTTTTTTCGGCGCGTCGGACATGGGCATTGCTTTGCCAATCAGCGAAGAGGAGGTTGTGTTTGTAGCCACGGCTTATCGCCCTCCCGGCGCGCGCGCAACTTCCGCCGAGCGGGCGGCCTCGCCGCGTTCGATGGCGATTTTGACCGAGTCGTAGATCTGCATATAGCCGGTGCAGCGGCAGAGATTTCCGGCAAGCGCCTCGCGAATTTCCTCGAGCGATGGGTTCGGATTGCGGTCGAGCAGAGCCTTCGTCGAAATCACGAATCCGGCCGTGCAGAATCCGCACTGCGAGCCGCCGCCCTCCGCAAAGCCTTGCTGCGCGGGATCGAGCGTTCCCGGCGGCGCGATGCCTTCGACCGTGCAGATTTCGGCATCCTGGTAGCACGACGCGATGGCCACGCAGGAAAGCATGGGCACGCCGTCAATCAAGATAGCGCAGGCGCCGCAACTGGAATCGTCGCAGCCGCGCTTCGCTCCGGTCAGAGCGAGGTCTTCGCGCAGCACGTCGAGCAGCAGTTTTTGCGGCTCGACGGCGGCTTCGCGAAGCTCGCCATTTACTCGCAGCCGAATCAGTTCTTTCATTCTCTGGCTCGCACTCGCTTTCCCCGGTCAATAACCAAAATCCGCCGCGGCGGCCATGGCATGCGCCTTCACGCGCAGCGAATCCACGCGGCAATCGCCGAGCAAATTCAAATAATCGGCTCGCGACGCAATTCCCGTCACCCACCGCGCGAGCCAGCGCTCAAAATCTTGCTCGGCGCGGCTCTGCTCGTGGTATTGCGAAAAAAAAGCGTGGTCTCGATTGTAGTAACCCTGCACAGGGGAAGGATGCGCGCCCCAAGGCTCGTGAACGACCGCCGCAACAAGAAAACCTGGAATCAGCGTCCGGTTCGGATCGGAGGCAATCACTTCACTGGCAACAATTTCCTCCGCCACGACGATCACTTTCCGCGATGCACGCGCGCCATCCGCTGCGACGCCGAGATTTCCCCACACGTGCGCGTTGCCGGCCTCGTCCGCGCGCTGCACGTGCAGGATTGCGACGTCGGGCTTGAGCGCGCGCACGGCAATCAATTTTTCTTCATTCACCGGCGAAGGAAACTCGCGCAAATTGCCGTTGCGCTTTAGCAGGTCGCTCCCCAGAGTCGCATACGTGGGCATGAACGGCACGCCCATCGCGCCCGCGTGCAATGCGAGCGCCATCGTAAAATTCGAATAGTCCACGGTCTGGATGGCATGCGGCACGCCATGCTCGACCGCGCGGCGAAAACAATAGCCCATGCCCGCGGAGACATTGCCGACCCACGCGGCCATCACGCGCTCGACGCAGCCCGCGCCGATGAGCTGGTCAAACAAAATGTCCGAGATCGGCCCGACGAGCGTGAGGTCGCGCCGCCCTTGGCGGATGATTTCGTGACCCGCTGCGAATGGAATCATCTGCTCGAGCTGCGCGCCGAGCAAGACCATCGATCCCGCAGGCACATGTTCGGCGATGGCCTGCTGCATGGTGACGAGTTTTGACCACCCGGACATTTTTCTTGTGTTACTTTCCGCTCCAAACCGGGGCGCGCTTCTCCAGAAACGCGCGAATGCCTTCTTGCGCATCGGTGGTCTGCATGAGCTGGCCGAGGTAGATGTCTTCGATTTCTGCGAGACGCTTCTCGAAATCAAACCCCGCGGCCTGCATCAGCACGCGCCGCGTTAATCGCATCACCGCGGGGCTTTGCGCCTGGAGCTCCGCGAGCAATGCGTCTACGGCTGCGGACAGTTCGGCCTCCGGAACAATTCTTGAGAGAAGCCCCATACGTTGCGCTTCGGCCGCAGAAATCGTTCGTCCGGTCAGGATCAAATCTAACGCCGCGCGCATTCCAGCCAACTGAGGAAGCATGAGCATCGCCACGGGCGGAAAACAGCCGAGCTTGATTTCCGGCTGTCCGAATCGCGCAGACTCCGCGGCCACAACAAAATCGCAAAACGCGGCGAGCTCAAAGCCACCGCCCAGGCAAAGGCCATGCACGGCAGCGATGGTCACCGCATCGGAGCGCCATAGCCGGCGAAAAATCGCGTGAAATGCTTCGAGCATCTCTCCGACGCGATCCGGCGTGTGGTCCGCGATTTCCGCGCCCGCCGAGAACGCTCTAGGACCTGCGCCTTGGAACACGATGAAGTCGCAATTCGCGCCGCCTTCGAGGACGGAAACAAGAGCGCGGTCGAGAGCGCGCATCGTGGCGATGTCCAGCACATTGAGCGGAGGCCGGTCGACCGTGATGCGCGCGACGCGGCCTTCGATTCCGATCTGCACGGTCTTGCGCGTTTGGGCGGCTTCGGTCACGTCTTGGTCCAAAAATGATTCGGATCAATTTCGCGCATCGCATCCAATTCCTGCAGCGACGGCGCAGGCGTCTCCGCCAAGTCGTCCGCGACGCGCAGCGTCCAGCCGGTGTTGCTCAAGACGTCTTCCACGTTCACGCCGGGATGAACCGAAGCCAGGTAAGCTTCACCGTCAGCCCCAAATCGCAGCACGCCCTTCGTTGTGATCACGGCGGACGGTCCGGAGTTCGACGGCAAGCCTTGCGCGCGGCGCCAGCCGTTGCCGGTTCCATGGCCGGGCGATGTGATGTGGCCGACGCGCTCGACCAGGCGCTGGCGGTCGTGCTCGAGCAGCACGACGGTACGCTGCGCGAGGCACGCGATGTCGCACGCGCCGCCGGAGCCCGGCAGGCGCACCTGCCGGCCATCGCGGCTTCCCCACGTCGTGTTCAGATTGCCGAAGCGGTCGACTTCCGCAGCGCCAAGAAATCCCACGCTGACGCGCCCTTGCTGCAGCAGGGCCATCACCGTCAGCATGTCGCCGCAATGCATCGCGCCAAGTAAGTTCGGCGGATCGGCCATCGTGTAGAGCAACTCCGAGGCGGGCGTATCGCGGATGACCCCGTTTTCAAAGAGGCCGATGGCGCCGGGCGCATGCGTGCGCTTCGCTACAACAAAGGCGAGCAGTGGCAATCGCATCCCCACGAACACGAGTTCGCCGTCGCGAATCTCGCGCGCCGCGCCGGCCACCATCAATTCGCTGCGCGAATAGCCGCACGCCGTCGCTTCGGGTTGTGTTCCAGCGGTCATACCCATTTGCGGATCATTCCCACTGCCGAAATCGCTGCGGGTGCGCCCTTCGGAATCCGGCGTGATTACATCTTTGCGAGCAGCGCCGCGAGCCCGCGAAAATACCGCAGCTTCGCCCCCGTCCCCGCGGCATTTTGCCCGCTCGTCGAGGGCAACACGAACACCAGCGCTCCGTACAACCGTTCCTTCTGCAGGCCGAGTTTGCAGGCTCGCTGAGCGAATTTCTCAAACGTGAGCTTGCCGTTGAAAGCGATCACGTGCGGCAAATACTGTTCTAGCTTCTGCCCCAGCACGATGCGCCCTTCGGCAAAATCCTCGCGCCCTAATTCTTCGATGCCCCGCGTCGGGCGTTTCACCAAATCCGTCAGGCCGATTCCGAACTCGATCATGCGCTTATCGTCGCGATGTTCGAGCAGCTCGGGCACGACGCCGCCTCGGTATAGCAGCGGCCAGAATTGGTTGCCGCGCCCGGCGTAATAGTGTCCCACGCGGGCCGACCGCTCGCCGGGATTCATGCCTACGATCACCAGCTTCATTCCGGACCGGAGATAATCGGGAAGTGTGCGCATGGCTCTACGTTAGGCCACTTTCCCGCTGTCGAACGCCTGTCGTCGCATCCTGTGTTCTACCCCTTACTTCCCTTTGAACGCAGGCGAGCGCTTCTCCATATACGCGGAGATACCCTCTTTGGCATCTTCGCTCGTGAAGAGAAGCTGTTGCAGTTCGCGTTCGAGCGCCAGAGCCTCGGCAAACGGCATTTCCGACCCAGTGACCACGGCTCGCTTGATGCGGCCAACCGCCCCGGACGCTTTGCTGGGCGGCACAAATTGCCCGGCGTATTTCAAAACTTGCTCCCAGAAGTTGCCGGCATCGTACACCTGATGCACAAGACCCATCTCGAGCGCTTCCTCAAAGCCAAACGTCCGACCAGTGACCATCAGTTCGAGCGCCTTCGCGCGCCCGACCACGCGCAAGAGCCGCTGCGTGCCGCCGGTGCCGGGCAAAACGCCGAGGCTCACTTCCGGCAGGCCGATTTTCCCGGCGTCGCGCTTGGCGATGCGAATGTCGCAGGCAAGGGCAATTTCCAATCCGCCGCCAACGGTGTGCCCGTTGAGCCCGGCGATGACGAGCTTCGGCGTTTGCTCCAGCCGGCACAAAGTCTCGTTGGCGTGCAGGCAGAAATAGTATTTGAACGCGGGCGTGGCCTGCTGCAGCATCGAAATTCCCGCGCCGGCGCAAAAGAATTTTTCGCCCGCGCCGCGCAGGACGATCACGTGGACGCCTTCATCCATTCGTGCACGCAAAATCGCGGTGTCGAGCTGCTGCATCATCTCGTAGGAATACGTGTTGGCCGGCGCGTCGTCCAATTCCACAACGGCAATGCCATCCTGGACGGCGTAGTGCACCAACTCCTTTGTTCCAGCAGCCATCGTTGCCATTCGCTCCTCGCTCACCCCAGCGTCTCCGCGCACGAGGCGCGCATCTTCTGCATCTTCACAGCACCACACCGACTTCCGCGTCCGCCGGCGTGACTGCGGCTTCCGCTGCCTGGATCCTCGGTGCGGAGGGCGCGGGCGCGACGCCGCTCAAAAAAATCGTATATATCGTGCGCGAGATCAGTTCCGCTTGCGGGTCCACCTTTGGGTTGTACCACATGTGAATCCAGTTCATCATTCCGAACAGGCTCAGCACGGCGACGCGCGGGTTCAGCCGGCCGGCCATCCCCGCCCGCCGCAGTTGCTCGAAGATTTCGCGCGCGATTTGATAGTAGCGTCGCTTGATTTCGACCAGTTCACGCCGGTAGGGGTCTTCCAGCGCACCTTCTTCGTGCGCCAGCACCTTCATTTCGATGCGGTGCGCGAGCGAATAGTCCACATGATTGGAAACGAGCACACGCAGCCGTTCGGACGGATCGGCAACCCCCGAAAGCCGCTTCTCGAGTCGCTTTAGCACGCTCGTAAACGTATTTCTTTGAATTAGATACAGGAGTGCCTGCTTGCTGCGGAAGTAGTGATAAAGGCCGGCGAGCGAAACGCCGCTGGCCCGGCTGATATCCCGAATCGAAGCGCCCTGGAAACCCTTCTGGGCGAAAACGCGCGCAGCATGGCGCAGAATCCGCTGCAATCGGGCTTCAAATTCGCGATGCGAATGATTCGTCTTGGCGGGCATCTGACTATCGAACGTTCGTTCTATAAATTAGCGATGCAGGCCCCCGATTGTCAAGCCAAAACCCGCACGCCTCTTCAAACGGCGTCTTCACATTCGTTCCCCGGGCGCGTCGCACGCCGCAAAAGTTCTGCATCTTCGGTGGTCCGATCTGCGTCCAATCGGGAGGGAGGGGTTTAATCGGACGTGAGCCTCGGGATGTTATACTCTGCCGTGCAGGCGCAGACGCCGCGCAGCGTTTTTGAAGCCGCGATCCTTTTGAACTTGAGCGCACCGAATCCAAGACCGCTTCCTTCGGTCGTCGTGCGAGACGACGAATCCGCACTGGTGTCGGCTGCCAAGTCTGGCGACCTGGGCGCTTTCGAAGAGCTGGTGAACCGCTACGAGCGAAAGATCTTCCGCCTGGCCATGCATATCACGCAGAATCGCGAAGACGCCGAAGACGTGATGCAAGATGCGTTCATGAAGTCTTATCAGAATTTGGACCGTTTTCAGGGCGATTCGCGCTTCTACACCTGGCTGGTTCGCATCGCCGTGAACGAAGCGCTGATGAAACTTCGCAAACGGCGTCCCAATCAGGTTTCGCTCGACGAGCCGGTTACCGACCGCGACAACCAAGAAACTCTGCTGCGTGAAATCGAGGATTGGGGCCCTTCGCCGGAACAGCGCTTTGCGCAGACGGAACTAAATTCCATCCTTACACAAGTGATTGGTGAACTCGAACCTATTTTCCGCGTCGTTTTTCTGTTGCGCGACGTGGAAGGAGTTTCCACCGAAGACACGGCGCAAATCCTCGGAATTTCCATCCCCGCGGTGAAGTCGCGGCTATTGCGCGCGCGCCTGAAATTGCGCCAAAGACTGAACAAATATTTCCGACGGAGTCAAACGCAGTGAACTGCAAAAGAGTGATTGTGGAGCTGTCCAGCTATCTGGATGGCGCCCTGGACTCGGGAGCAACGGCCGACCTGGAGCGGCATCTTTCGAATTGCAGCGATTGCCGCCTCGTCGTGGACACGACACGGAAAACGATCCAAATCTTCTGCAATGCCGAGCCAGTGCCCTTGCCTAGCGATGTTCACGACCGCCTGCACCAAGCCCTGCTCGAGCGCCTGAAGCGCCGAATCAAGAAGGCGTAGCCGCATTCGCCGGCTCGCCAATCCTCTCCTCCGTAGAATCTCCCGCGCGAGGTCACTCTATCCACAACGCTGCCGAATTCCCTTCCCGGCGCGATAAAATGCGTGGTGTAGAATCTTTGGTTGCTCTGAGCAGATGTCGCTCGGCATGCGGGGGCTTGGTTGGGCGGGAAAATCCAGTCCATTGGTGTGGCCAACGGCGGGGGCGATGCTCCCGGGCTGAATGCCGTGATTCGAGGCGTGGTCCGCACGGCGATCCTGCAGCATGACTGGCACGTCATCGGCATCACGAACGGCTTCGACGGTCTCATCTGGCCCGAACGCTCCATACCGCTCACTCTCCATTCGATCGCCGGAATTCTTCCGCGCGGCGGCACAATCCTGGGCACCACGAACCGCGGCAATCCATTCCAATATGTCCTGGAAGAGAATGGGCAAAACGTCACGCACAATTTCGCTCCGGTGTGCTGCGATCACATGCGCCAGCTCGGTCTCGACGCGCTGGTGGTCATCGGCGGTGACGGCACGCTGCGCATCGCTTACGATCTATGGAAAATGGGCATCCCCGTAGTCGGCGTGCCCAAGACGATCGACAACGATCTGCTGGCGACCGAGGTCACGTTCGGATTCGACACCGCCCTTCACGTCGCCACCGACGCCATCGATCGCCTGCATACCACCGCCGCCTCGCATGGCCGCGTGATGGTCATCGAGGTGATGGGCCGCGACGCGGGATGGATTGCGCTGCATTCCGGAATTGCGGGCGGCGCTGACGTCATTCTCATTCCGGAAATTCCATTTGATCTCAAAATCATTTGTGAAAAAATTCGCGAGCACGAAGCCTCCGGCAAGAAGTTTTCCATCGTTGTCGTGGCCGAAGGAGTCAAGCTGCCGGCCACGGACCCGTTCGGAAACCCCCTTCCTGCTCCGCGTCCAGGCCAGGTCGGAAACGTGATCGGCGAGGTCATTCGAAATGTGCTGAAGCGCGACGTCCGCGTGACCGTCCTCGGCCACATTCAGCGCGGAGGATCTCCCAGCCCGTTCGACCGGATTCTCTCCACGCGCTTCGGCGTCGCGGCGGTCGAGCTGGTCGCGCGCGGCGAATTCGGGCGCATGGTTTGTCTCCGCTGCGGCGAAATTGAATCGGTGCCGATGGAAAGGGCCATCGGCGCCAACCGCTTCGTTTCGCCGAAAAGTGGCACGGTCCGCGCGGCGCGTTCTGTGGGAATCACATTTGGAGATCCCCTCTGATGATCGCGCGCCTCCTTCGCAGCCGCTGGAGCATCCCGGTGGCGTTCGTGCTGCTCGCCTTGGCGTATTGGTGGCTGCATCCGCGGCCACCCAAAGTGATCGGCATCGGATACATCAACGAGCGCAGCGCCATTCTTTATAACACTTTGGCACAAGTGCGCCAGCCGGTGGCCATGCTGCATTACGGCGACCGCGTCGAACTTCTTCGCGTGGAGACCGCGCAAACGAGCGTGCGCACGGCGGCGGGGGTCATCGGCTGGATGGATTCGCGGCAGGTCATGGAAGGCTCGCTGTGGCAAAAGACGTCCAACCTTCTCCAGCGCACGCGCTCAATGCCCGTCCAGGCGCGCGGCCACACGAAAACGGTGAGCAACATTCGCATCGAGCCGGGACGCAACGGCCCGCGCATTTACCAATTCATTCGCGGCACACCGGTGTACGTGTACGCGCGCGAGGTCGCCGACGCGCCCTCCCCATCCGAAGACGGCGGCGCAGACTCCAAGGCTGCGCCCGGCGAAGATCAGAAGCCGAAGCAAGAAGACTGGCTTCTAGTGATGCGGGACGTCAGCGCCGCCGACGCATCCGCCACGGCTGAATCGGCCGCGACGTCAAGCCTGATGCCGTCTAGCCCGGTGAGCGGCGCGCCTCTTTCCGCACCGCCCGCGCCCGCGCTCGGCTCGGCGCCGCCGATTCAAGTGGCGGGCTGGGTGCTCGCCCGGTTCATCGATCTCGACTTGCCCGGCCCCGTGCGCGATTATGCTAGCTCGGCTGATCTGCATCCGGTTGCGTGGTTCGAACTGAACCGTGTTCCGGATGGCTCCGGCGGCGAGGCGCCGCAATTTTTGGTCGCGGGGACGCATGGCGGAGAAGGTTTGCCATGCGATTTCACGATGATCCGCGTCTACACCTGGAGCGCCCGGCGCCAGCATTACGAAACTGCTTACATTGACAACAATCTTTGCGGAACGCTTCCGATTCTCGTGACGAAATCCGCCGCCGGCCCCGAATTCCGGTTTGCCGGAGCCGGCGAGAAAAATGCCGAGCACATGTACATCATGCGACAAACGGTTGTGCGGCGTGTCAAGAGTGCGGCACAAAGCCCGCCGGCGCGCAGGCGATGAGACAAATTGCGCGCAACGCGACGGCGAGGACCTGTTCGCGCCGCTGCAAGACTTCTTCGATGTAAGGGGCGCGAGGCCCCAAAACAAAATTGTGAACCCAGCCCCGACGAAAACTGCTGCAAGCCGCGCCGCCTCACTCGCGGCCGTCGCGATTGCTCTGTTCTGCGCGACTTCTTGCGCCGACCGCGCGAATTCCCAGCCGAAGCCACAGGATCAACCGCTTGAATTCGTCAGCGAATGGGGCATTAAAGGCGATGGCCCGGGTCAGCTCGATGGTCCGGTGGCGCTCGCCACCGACGTGCTGGGCGATGTTTACTTCGCCGACCGCGCCGCGGGCTATCTGCACAAATTCGAGCCGGACGGCACGCCGCTGCTTTCGCTCGAAGACGCGCGATTCCGCCGCGCTGCCGGAGTCGCCGTGGATCGAGGCGGCGCTATGTATATTGCTGATCCGCAGGGCGGCCACATCTTGATCTACTTTCCCAACGGCGATTTTCTGCGCGCGCTGCGCATGCCGTCCCAGCGAAAATTCACGGGCGCGCTGGGAATCTGCGTGGATGACGACGGAAACTTGTATGTGCCCGACCCGGCCGGCGGGCGCGTGGAGAAACTGGACTCGCGCGGCCGCGTCGCGAGGCTCTGGGCGGTGCGCACGGTGCGCCAGGCCAAGGAAGACCCGCCGACGGCAGTTGCAGCGGGTCCCGACGGTTCCGTCTTCGTGGCGTATTCGCAATCCGGCAAAATCGAAAAGTTTCTGCCCCCCGGAAAGCTTGCGGCCTCGTGGAGCATCACGCCGAATTCAGTGAGCGCGCGCACCGACGTAACCAGCATCGCCATCTGGGGACAATCCGTCATTACGGCGAGCTCGGCCAGCCCGCACCTGCGCGTGTGGACGCTCGACGGCGAGCGCAAATTGGAAGATGATTTGGGCTCGCGCGTCGGCGCCAATGGCGATGACTTGCAGATTGCCGCCAGTTCGCGCGGCGACTTGTTCGTGCTCGACCCTTCGGGTCCGCGCGTGCTGCGCTTTCACATTCATTTCTGACGGAAAAATTCGATGACGCTGCTGATTCGCGAAGCCGAAGTCCGCGGGCTGCTGACGATGCCGCTGGCGCTGGAAGCGGTCGAAGATTCCCTGCGCAAACAGGCCGCGGGACAATTTGTCGTCCACGAGCGCCACAGGCTGAAGCTGCCGGGAAACGCGTTCCTGCATTACATGGCGGCGGGCGACGCGGCCGGCGGTTACATCGGCATGAAGCTCTATACGAGCGTGGCCGGCAGTTTGACGTTTCTTGTGACGCTGTATAGCGCCGCGAACGGGAAACTCGTGGCGCTGATCGAAGCCGGTGCGCTCGGGCAGATTCGAACTGGCGCGGCCAGCGGCGTGGCGACAAAATATCTCGCGCGCAAAGATGCGCGCACCGCCGCGATTATCGGCACGGGCTACCAGGCATGGTCGCAAGCCGAAGCTATCGCGGCCGTCCGCCCGATCGAACGAATCCGCGCATTCGGCCGCGACCCCGAGCGGCGCGCTGCGTTTTGCCGCAAAATGAGCGAGCGGCTTCACATCGAAGTGACGCCGGCGAGCTCTGGCGAAGAAGCAGTTCGTGGCGCCGATATCGTCATCACGGCCACGACGGCGATGAAAACGGTGCTCGAAGGCGCGTGGCTTTCACCCGGCATTCACATCAACGCCATCGGCGCGAATTTCCCGCAAAAACGCGAGCTTGACGATGCGGCGGTCGCGCGCGCCGGGCTAATCTGCACCGATTCGATCGAACAGTCGAAGATGGAATCCGGCGATCTGATTCAAGCCTTTGGGGCGGACGCTTCGCGATGGAAGACCGTGCACGAGCTGGCGGACGTTGTCGCGGGAAAAGCGCCCGGGCGTACGAGCGCGGAACAAGTCACGCTGTTCAAATCGAACGGCATCGCGTCGTGGGACGTCGCGGCCGCCGAGCGCGTTTTTGAATTGGCTACGGCGCGCGGCATCGGACAAAAACTTTCGATGTGGGAGACCTGACCGCTTGTTGTGACAAAGGAGAGCCGGGATGCAGCATCTGGAAAAACTGAAGCCGCTGGCGCTATTTGTCCTGCGCATTTCGCTCGGCATTATTTTTATTTTTCACGGGTACCCGAAATTATTTGGCGACCCCGCGCGGGCCATGGCGAGCTTCACGAAGATGGGATTTCCGACGTACTTCGCGTATATCTCCGGCGTGCTTGAAGTTTTTGGCGGGACGCTGCTGATCCTGGGGCTGTTCACGCGCGTGACGTCGCTGCTGCTGGCCATTGAAATGGGGATCGCTCTCGCCAGGGTGCATCTTCCCCAGGCGGGAATCTTCAGAGTCGCGGGGTACGAACTTCCGCTTCTGCTCGGCGCGGCATCACTGGCGCTCGCGGCCACCGGAGCCGGCCTGATTTCGATCGATCACTTCACGTTTGAAACCGCGCGGAAAGCGCCGAGGAAATCCAAGCACAAGGATTGAGCAGGCAGCGCTGCCGCCCGCGCTCAGGCGGAAGGAGTCGGTCCCGGACCGGCAGAAGGCTGCGGCGAAACCATGACGAAGGGAGCCGGCGCCAGCGGCAGCACGAGCCACGCCACCACGTACGCCAGGATTCCGAAGAAAAAGCCGGTGGCAATGGTCAGCAGCGCATAAACAATGCGCACGACGCCGGAATCCACTTCCATATACTCCGCCAGCCCTCCACATACGCCAGCGATGCGGCTATCGGTCGAGGAGCGCGTCAGCCGGCGGGGGCCCGGAACGACGTAACGCGGCGGCGCAACTTCCGCCTGGCGCGTTCCGCAGAAGTAGCAAAAGTTCGAGTACTCCGCAATTTGGCGGCGGCAGTTTGTGCAGAACATGGCTTGCCTCCTGGCTTGACCTTCGGCCCTTGCGGGTAAGGAACACCCCTTCCCGCTGCCCTCATTCTATATCTACGAATTAGAGTGGGCCAATGTTCCCGCCGGAGCTGCAAGGCCTCGCAGGATGGCTACCGGCGCATGACGAGAGTGCTTGCCAGCATGTCGTGCAGCGCCTGCTTTTTTTCGGTGAAGCCGGCCATCATGAATCCGATATACAGGATCATGCCCGACAGGATTTTGCCGAAGAAGCGGCCCGTCGCACGGCCGAAGCCGATCGGCTGGCCGTTCAAATCCGTGACGTAGAGGCTCAGAGCCTTCTTCCCGAGCGTGGCCTGCCATGAAGAACTCTCCAGCAGCGCGAAATAGAGCCATTCCAGCGGCACCAGCATGCAGATTCCGATGAAAAGAATCGATAGCGACAGGCCGACCGCGGCAGGACTCGCGCCTCCGCCCAGAACCGAAGCGCCCGCGGCAAGGATCATAATCCAGATGACAAGCCAGGCCACGACTCCAAGCACGAGGC
>Ga0187810_10000684_pt1 | contig 12361 bp, 10 predicted proteins | sample NC_wetland_sal_i_9_FD_132963 | JGI IMG/M metagenome (GOLD analysis project Ga0187810, IMG submission 132963) | Wetland sediment microbial communities from Neuse River Estuary, North Carolina, USA - ASW_5 | ecosystem: Environmental > Aquatic > Freshwater > Wetlands > Sediment | place: USA: North...
AGATGCTCCATCACCGCGTCATGCATTTCGCGCGCCGTGCGCACATGTACCACGCGGACGCCGCGCGGCTCCCGCAATTCCACCGGACCGGAGACCAGGATCACTTGCGCGCCACGCTGGGCGGCGGCTTCCGCCAAAGCGTAACCCATTTTGCCGCTGGACCGATTGGAAATGTAGCGGACCGGATCAAGCGGCTCTTGCGTGGGGCCGGCGGTGATGAGAACGGTCTCGCCTTCCAGGTCGCGTGCGTGAAAGCTCAAGCCAGCGCCCAACTCAGCAACCGCATCGGCGATCTTTTCGGGCTCGGCCAACCGGCCCGGGCCGGTGGTTCCGCAAGCCAGCAGTCCCTCTTCGGGCTCGATGATCACGTGCCCGCGCTTGCGCAGGACCGCGAGATTCTCCTGCGTCGCCGGATGCGCCCACATGTTGTTGTTCATGGCGGGGGCAAGAACCACGCGGCCAGTGAACGCCAGGTACAGGGTGGTGAGGAAATCGTCGGCCAAACCGTGCGCCAGACGCGCCAGCAGATCCGCAGTGGCGGGCGCGATCACCAGGACATCGTTGTCCTGCGCGACGGCGATGTGCTCCACCGCGCTCGACAAGGTTTCCTCAGGACTCTCGGAGGAAAACAGACCGGTGATGACTTTGCGTCCGGTGAGGCTTGCAAACGTCAGAGGTGTGATGAACTCGCAGGCCGCATGGGTCATGACCACCTGGACGCGCATGCCGCGCTCCATCAAGGCCCGTGCCAGTTCCGCGGATTTGTAGGCTGCGATACCGCCGCCCACCCCCAACGCAACGTTCATGTCCCTAGTCTTGCGGTAATTCTTCAGTAACCACCCGGAGCGAGTCGGTGTACTTCACGAGGCCGCGCCGGACTTCTTCCATCGAGGTTACGGTCGGCTTCTTCGACGTGGTGGGGAGAAACGGGCGAGCGCCGTTCTGCAATTGCCGCGCGCGCTTGGCGGCAACGATGATGAAGCGATACGTGCTGTTCTCGTCGTCATCGGGAATCGCGTACATCGCGTTGTTTCTCATTCTCTCAGCCATACAGTTACCTCGCTTAATCTTTTTCGAACCCAAAACTTTCCAGGATCGGCCGGACTTCTTCTTCCATGCGTGCCTTACGCAGTCGCTCGGCCTCAACGATCGAGGCCAGCCGGGCCGATGCTTCCTCGAGATCCCGGTTAATCAGAACATAATCGTACTGCGAGTAGTTCCGGACCTCTTCGGCCGCTCCCCGCAAGCGCCGTTGAATCACTTCTTCGGAATCCTGCGAGCGCGAACGAAGCCGCTGCTCGAGAATATCCCGGGATGGCGGAAGGACAAAAATACTAATCGCCTCCGGGATCGCTACTTTCAATTGTCTCGCACCCTGTACGTCGATGTCGAGTACCAGGTCCTTGCCGTGGTGGATGGCCAACTCGAACGTCTCGCGATTGGTGCCGTAGTAGTTGCCAAAAACCTCGGCATATTCTAGGAACTCGCCGCGTGCCAAGCGAACCTCGAAGTCATTGCGGGAGATGAAGTTATAGTCGACTCCATTGGTCTCGGTGGGGCGCGGAGGCCGGGTGGTGTAGGAAATGGAAAACAGCAGTCCGGGGTCGCTTGCGAGCAGCCGGTGGACCAGCGTGGATTTCCCGGAACCCGAGGGCGCCGAAATGATGAAGACAGTTGTCATTCGAGGGGCTTCATTCAAGGTTGAGAGCCTGCTCCCGGATTTTTTCGATGGAGGCCTTCGACGCCAGGGCGAGTTCCGTGATGCGGAGACCGAGATCGCAAATTCCGCTGGTCTTGGAAAGGATGGTGTTGGTCTCGCGATTCAACTCCTGCAGCAGGAAGTCCAGGCGCTTGCCCACTTCGCCACCCGAATTGAGGATCTCATCCAATTGGCGGGAATGGATCTGGAGGCGGGAGATTTCTTCGCCGATGTCGCCGCGATCGGCCAACAGCGCGGCCTCCTGCGCCAGGCGCTGGGGATCGATGGCTGAATTGCCGAGCAGTTCCCGCAGTTTCTCCGTGAGACGCTTGTGGAACGCTGGGATGGCTTTTGCGCGGATTTGTTCCATTTCCGCGGCGCTCGCGCGAATGGCCGCGTTTTGGTCCCGGATAAAGTCGGCCAGCTCGGCGCCTTCGCGCGCGCGAAACTCATTGAGCTTCTCGGCAGCTTCTTCGATGGCTGCGAGGATTGCGCTCTCGGACGCAGGATCAGGCTCGTCTTCGGCGGCGGTGCCGAGTATGCCTGGCAGAAGCAGAATCTGGTTCAAGTCCGGATGGGCGTCGATCTCTTCCTCAGCGGCGGCTTTGCGGAAGGCAGCGAGATAGGATCGCAGGAGCGGCAGGTTGAGGCTGCCGGATCCGTTGGTGGCGCGCCGCGCCGAACATCGCACGTCAATGTGGCCGCGCAGAACGGAGCGCTTGATAACGGCGCGCATGGAATTTTCGAGCGCGTCCAGCTCCGGGCCCAAGTGAAAATGCAGATCCAAGCCGCGATGATTCACGCTCTTCAGGCTGACCACGATGTCGCCATGCGGAGTGCTCTTCTGAACGCGGGCAAAGCCGGTCATGCTGCGGATGGGGGCGCTCATGAATTCAGTAGGGGGTCAGCCGGCAAATACTGCAGATCATGCAGCCGCTGGTAGATGCCGCCGTGGCCGATCAATTCTTCGTGAGTGCCGACCTCGGAAATCCGGCCGCGATCCAGCACCACGATCTTGTCGGCGCGCCGGATGGTGGAGAGCCGGTGGGCGATGACGATCACGGTCCGGTTGCTCATCAGGGTCTGCAGGGCGCGCTGCACCAGGATCTCCGATTCGGTGTCCAGGTGCGAAGTCGCTTCGTCCAGGATCAGGATCGGCGCGTTCTTCAGCAATGCGCGCGCGATGGCCAAACGCTGGCGCTGGCCGCCGCTGAGCTTGACGCCGCGCTCGCCGATCACGGTGTCGTAGCCGGCGGTCATGCGCTCGATGAACTCGTCAGCCAAGGCATTGCGCGCTGCCTCGCGAACCTCTGCGTCCGTAGCCTTGGGGCGTCCGTAGCGGATGTTGTTGGCCACCGTGTCGTTGAACAGGAACGTCTCCTGCGCCACGATGCCGATTTGGCTGCGGAGTGAGGCGATCTGCAAATCGCGTACATCCTTGCCGTCGATGCGAATGGCCCCGCCGGTGACGTCGTAAAAGCGCGGCACCAGATTGGCCAGCGTAGTTTTTCCGCCGCCGCTCGGGCCAACCAGCGCGACCACTTCGCCGGCGCGGACTTCCAAACGCACGTTGCTCAGATGGAATCCGTTGGGCGCGTTCTGATAGAAGAAGTCGACGTTGTCCAGCAGGATGGCGTGCTGGAACTTACCGAGCTTGGCCGCGTTGGGCTTTTCAACCACCTGCTGATCGCGATCCAGATATTCGAAAACCTTTTGCGACGCCCCGAGCGCCTGCTGGAAGATGTTGTGAATGCCGGTGAGCCGTTTCACAGGCTCATAGAGCATTAGGAGCGCGATGACGAAACTGGTGAACTCGCCGGCGGTGAGCGCGCCGCTCTTGATCTGGATGCGAGCGTAGGTGATCAGGCCGACGATGGTGAGAGCTCCGAAACATTCGATGAGCGGGGAAGAGAGCGCCTGTTGGGCGACGTAGCGCAGATTGCTGGATTTGAACCGTGCTGCCGCCATGGCGAAGCGGTTGGATTCGACGTCCTCGGCTCCGAACGATTTCACTACTTGATGTCCGCTGATGGTCTCTTGCAGAATCTGGTTGAGTTCGGCTGCATCGTCTTGCGCCCGGCGCGTGGTCCGGCGGATGCGGCGTCCAATGCGCAATGTCGGCACCAGAACAAATGGCAGCACCGTAAGGCTGACCAGCGCGAGCCGCCAGTCCTTTTGAATTACGACGCACAGCAGGAAGAGCACCGTGAACGTCTGGCGCATCCAATCGGCAAGCATGTGCGAGGTGGCAACCTGGATTTTTTCGATATCGTTCATGATGGACGACATCACGCGGCCGGTGGAGTTGGATTCGAAGAAGTGGGCGTCCTGCCGCAGTACGCGATCGAACACTGTTTGGCGCAGGTCGGTGACGGCGGAGAATCCGACATAGTTGATGAAGTAGTTCCCGAAGTAATCGGACAGCCCCTTGATGAAGAAAGTGGTGACGATGGCGACGAATACCATGGTCCAGATGTTGTGGATGGCGGCCGGCATGAAGTCCTGCAGGTAGACGGTGTGACGGAAGAGTGGGATGGTAAACAACGCGACTGGGGAATCCGGTGAATGAGGATTCAGCACGCGGTCAAAGACCGGGCCCACCAGGATGGCCGTGAATCCTTGGCCGGCGCCCACCACCACCATCAAGATCACCGAAAGCAGCAAGGGCGCGATGTAGGGCCGGACGTAGCGCAGGAGACGGCGAAGTTCGGTCATCGCGGTTGTGGGAGGCGGCTGTCGACGGCCTCCACGACCTCCCCGACCCCGATCGAGTGAATTCCGCCGGGACTGGTTAAGACCGCGCTTTCGGTGCGCCAGGGACGCCAGTTCTCGAGATCCGACAATCCGAACAATACGACGACGGGCCGTCCGAATGCCGCCGCGATGTGCGCGGGCCCGCTGTCATTGCCAACGAGTAGGGCAGCGCCCGCGAGCAGCGATTTCACTTCTTCGAGCGGCGCGCCTTGCACGCACGGATACGCGGAGAAGGCCGAGAGATCCTCGTTTGCACCGGCGATGAAGACCGGTTCGAGTCCCAGATTGGTTTCAAGATGCGCGGCCAATGCGAGGAAATTCGAGTGCGGCCAGGTTTTTTCGGGTGAGGAAGCCATGGGATGCAAGACGGCGTAGGGGCCCTCGCGCGCGGAGGGGGCGGCGAACAATCGCGCGGGCGGGATCTCGGCGAGCGGCACTCCCAGATAAAACATCGCGGATGCAAGATGTTCGGCGGTGTGAACCTTGCGATCTACGCCGAGAATCTCCTGCGCGCGCGGAATGCGGATGTTGTACATCGGCTGGAAGCGAAAATGGCCGAACCCGGCGCGCAGGCCCGATGCGGCGGCCAGCATCATCCGGACACTCGTCGTTCCGCCGTGCAGGTTGATGGCGAGATGCGCCCGCAAGCGGGCCAAGCTGGACGCGTTTGGCGCGAGGATTTGATCGACATCGGGATTACCGGTGAAGACCGCGGCAAAGGCTGGTTCCACCACGACGCTGAGTTTCAGATCGGGGCGATATTGCTTCGCCAGCGCGAGCGCGGGCGTGGTGAGCACGCAGTCGCCCAGGGACCGCAAGCGAATCACAGCCACCCGAGCGCCATCGGGTAAGCGGTCAAGCACGTTGGTCATTGGCAACAGGCCAGCTTATTCTTCGACCTTGGCCTCGTCGATCAGCATGACGGGAATGTCTTCGCGAATCGGATAAACGCGTTTGCACTGCACGCATTTGAGGCCGCTCTGGTCGGGCTTCATCTCCAATTCCGCCTTGCATAACGGACAGACCAGAATGTCGAGCAAATCCTTGCTGATCGCCATGAGTCTTGTTCAGTTTTAGCTTCGATTCAGTGTAACTCATCTACTGTGTCGCCAAGAGTGGCGACACTGCACGCAGGAGTGCGTGCGCCACATCAGAAAGTGAAGCGAGCCTGCAAATCGATGCGGCGGTTGTTGCCGCTTTGCGCGAAGGCGCCGAAGCCACCCGCCAGGGTGTTCGATTCGTCGAACAGAGGCGAGCTGATGATCCCATTGATCGGCCCGGGATTGACGTGATTGAGCAAGTTGCGCGCCTGGATGGAGATGGTCAAGTTGTAGCGCTGACCGGTGGATCCGCCATTGAGGCCGCGGAAAAAGCCACCGGGACCACCACCGCCGGGGCCGCCCGCAAAACCGCCGCCAGGGCCACCTCCAGGTCCACCGCCGCCGGGGCCACGCCCGCCAGGGCCACCGCCCCCGAAGTCTGGATTGTTGCGATTCCGGGAGGTCTCACGCGATCCACCAAAACCAAACGTTTTGGCCACCCGCAAATTGATGCTGATGTTGCCAGGGCTTCGGCCGAAGTTGCGCGGCAGAATCGCTTCGCCGGGTTTGGGATTGGGGTCCAGATAGAGACCGTCGAACAGATACTTCGTGGGGGTGGGCGAGATGCCGGGGCGTTCGTTGAACAGCGTAGTGCCGTAGGGGTCCGTGCCGGTAGTGATGTCAAACGGCGCACCGGAATTCATGGTGATAAACGGCGCGAACAGCAGTGCCCACGGCCCCGTGATCGTACCACCGATGAAACCGCGGTTGCGCTCGTCGAACGAGGACGCTCCGTATTCGCCTTGCATACTGTAGGGGTTGGAGGGCAGCGTTCCGACGCCGTCGGTATTGCTGTAGGCGCGGCCGTACATGTAGAAACCGTTCAGCGAGATTCTCTTGTTCAATTGCGAGCGGACGTTGGTAATCAACTGCCACTGGTTGTACAGGCCCGCCGACTCCATCAATAACACGGGATCGTGGCCATACGTGCTTTCGAACGGGTAGATACCGGTTCCCGGGCCAGTGTACGATCCGAGCAGGGGCGCGTTGATGTCCTGCGAGCGCAGCTCATGCAAACCGTGCGAATTCACATACGACACCGAGATGGTGGAGTTCTTCGGCAACTGGCGCTCCACCGTGAAAGCTTCCTGCAGGATGTACGGAGCGTGCAACTGCGAATAGAGCAGTTCGATGGTCTGCGGCGATTCGGCCGGTAACTGCAGGCCGGGAGGGACGCCAGCCACCGTTGGTTCAAATGGGATCGGATTGGCAGCGCTTTGCGTAATCACGTATTGCTGCTGCAAGATGCCGTTGAAGCGCTGGGCGGTCTCGATGTTTTGTTCGCTGACACGGTCGTAGAAAATGCCGAAGCCGCCGCGCAGCACGGTTTTGGGGCGCGGATTATTCTTGCTTTGGCCGGGCGCCCAGGCGAATCCGATGCGCGGAGCCCAATCGTGCCAATCGTGGATGTTGGTTTGAGTTTCAAAGCGGAGTCCCAGGCTCAGGGTCAGGTTGGGTTTGACGCGCCAGTCGTCGCCGACGAACGCGCCGAGGTCCACCTGATTCACGTTTGCTATGACGCTTCCGTTGGTGATGGTGAACTGCGACGGGCCGAGGCCATGCTTCTGAAGGTCCGCGGCGATCTCCGCCGGCGTCAGTGTTGGCATCTGTTGCGCCAATTGTTGCTGAAGGTTCAGAGTGTCACTATACAGCTGAATCGACGTGAGCTGGGTGCAATCCGCGTTGGGGTTCGTTAGATCGCACTGCAAACCACCATACCCTCCATTGAAGTTGTAGGTTCCGCCGAAATTCTGCTCCGAGAAGTTATTGATGGTCACGGCGCGAACGCGCACGCCGAACTTCCAGGTATGCGCGCCGCCCGAATACGTTGTGTAGTTCTGCAACTCGTAGTGATTTTCGGTGTCGATGGGTTGTCCCACCTGCGCTCCACCGCCATTGAACGCCCCAGCCACGATGAGACCAGGCAACGTGCTGCCTTCCGTCTGACCCGAGTCGGTGTGGTAGAGCTGGAATCGCGTCTCGTTAATCACCTTGGTGCTCAGAACGGCCGTTTCGACGATTTGCACCGTGTGGTCGGTGTTCAAGGAGTGGTAGGCGCGCGACAAGAGACTGAGATTGCCGACGCCCTGGTCTTGAAGATCGTTGCGCGTGTAGCCGTAGCGCACGGTCAGCGTGTTGTTCTGGCTGAGTTGATAATCGAGCCGCGGGCTGATGCGGAAGCGATTCTGGGGCGCTTGAAATACGCTGTTGAAAGGCGCGACCGCGAAAGTATTCGGATCTACGTTGAAGCCGTTGATGATATTTCCGTTGTGAATCTCGCGGTCTTGAACATCCAAAAAGAAGGACGCCTTCTTGCCGAGCGCTCCGCTGAGCGATCCGCCGAAATTGCGCTGGAGGAACGGTGCTTTCCTGGCGGCGTAAGGGTTCCTCGAATCGAAAATGTCGTCACCGAACTCGGTAAAGATGTTGCCGTGCAGCTTGTCGGTTCCGGGCTTGGTCAGGATCTCGATGCGTCCGTAGCCAAGCTTGTCGTATTCGGGCGAAAAAGGATTCTGGTTGATGCGGATTTCGCGGATGGAGTCCTTGCTCGGTAGCGTGCCGCCGGTAAAGCCGTCGATATAGATCTGGCCCCCGCTCGGCCCGGCCGATGGCCCTGCGAGCGCTTGCAGATCGGCCTGTAAATCATCGGGATCGTCGGACAGGGCCTGTAAATCCGCGCCACGCAGCACCAATGCGCCGGCATTTTGCGAAGGGTCCACACTCACCGCCGGGCCGGCGTTTTCCTGCACCGTCACTTCCTGTTTTTCGGCGGCGACGGTCAGTTGCAGATTGGCGGTAGCGGCCGGTGATGCTGACAGGTCGACTGTGGCGGGCTGGATCTGTTGCAACCCGGGCGATGTGGCTTGCACCGTGTATTTGCCTGGCGCCAGGCCGGCGATCGAATAGTTACCGTCGTCGGTAGCAGTGACTGATTTCACCGGGCCGGCAGCATTGGACACCGTGACCTTGGCGCCTGGAATCACAGCGCCCGATTCGTCAGTGACAACGCCATGCAGCGCTGCGGTGGGTTGGGCATCGAGCGCCGGCAGCAGGAGAGTCACCAACAGCGTCGGGAGCAGCAGTAGGGATTTCATGTATTCGTGCCTTATGGTTTAGCGATGGCCGTTATTGCTCCGGTCCGCCGCCAAGATCGAGATTCCAAGATCCTAAATTCACTTGTCCGGCGGTGCGCGGAGCAGCCGCGAGGAACGGTTCTACGCCGGCTACGAACGCGAAGGCGGTGACGGACGCGTCGCCCGGCGCCTTGGAGCTAGAGACGATCACCGCGTCGCCTTTTTTCAGTTCTGCGAGCGATAGCTGGGGCATCCGCTCGAGGATTTGCTGGAGATCGCCACCGCCGGCTCCGCCCGGTCCGCCAAATCCGCCGCCGCGAAATCCACCGGGGCCGGGTCCGCCGGCTGATGGTGGGGGTGCCGCTGCTCCAGGACCGCCCGGCGCGCTCACGGTATCTGGGTGAAGCCGCCGCGCCAGCATTGCCGCCATCGTGGGATCCAGCCGGCGCGACAAGGTGCCTTCATTGATGTGAACCACCACCGGCTTCTTGGTCTGCAGATTCGTGATGCGCACCTCACCTGACACCGGATCCACGGAATCCACCGTCCCGGCCATGGTCTGGAACGCGCCAGAAACCACTTCCTCGGCCTTGACGTGGAGCCCATCCTCGCTCTTGTCGCCGAGCGCGCGCACCGTGTCGCCGGGTTGGAGATCGGCAAATGAGCTGGGCTTAGCGTCCGCGAACTTAACCGATTCGGGCGCATAACGCCGGAAATCGGCGGCGGACGCGTCAATGACGATGGTCTTCGGCTCGCGTCCGCGCGTCGTGATGCTGACTTCCTTGTTGGCCGCATTCAACGCCGACACCGTGCCAACCACGCCGCGCGTCTGCCATTCGGCCTGGTCGTGCTGATGTTTCTTGGCAAGGTCGGCCTTGGTCATGATGATGACCGTTCGAGCGGGAACGGTCTTGGCGTCTTCGGCCACCGGTCCGCGGGCCAGCGCGCGATCTCCCACGGCGACGTCGGAAAACGCGATCTTGTCGGCTTTCTTGAGATCCTTTTCGCCCGGTGGGATGCGGAGAAAAGAAGTGCTATCGCTCAGAGTGACGGTGTATGCGGAGCCGTCATCGCCCTTCAACTTGAGCTGTTTGCTTGCGCCGTCGATGGAGGTGACCTCGCCGATGACAGATTTCAGCGCTGGCGGAGCTTGCGCGAAGCCCACCGAGAGCGCGAACGAAACGACGATCAACACGCTGATCCACACCCTGATCAACCCAACGCACACTTTTCTCACTACTACTTGGCGATGAGTTACTTACGGCGGTTACTGGCGAAGTGTCAAGAAACGTAAACCACTTACAATGCTGAGGAAAACGTCAATTCGGACTGATGGCCAGCCGGTTGTCCACGCCTGTGACCCCTTTCACCTTCTTAGCCAGTTTCTCAGCTTTGACTTTGAATTTGTCGTTGGTCACTTTGCCGGTGAGCACCACCACGCCGTTGTGAGAGTCCACCTGGATGGCTTGGCCGCCTATTTCGGAATCGTCTGCGATCTTTACCTTGACTTGATCGACTATGACGTCGTCGGAAACCGGACCCTTGTCCTTCTCAGCCAGCAGCGGGGTGAGGACCAGAACGAACAACATCGCGAGAGAAAGGAATCGCATTCGAGTTTATTCTCCCCCTCGCATGGAGCGCCAGTCAATGGCGTTGAGGAATTCAGGATTTTCGCGCCAGTCTTTTTGCACCTTCACGAAGAGTTCGAGGAACACTTTGCGGGCCAGCATTTTCTCGATTTCCAGGCGCGCCAGCGTGCCGATTTTCTTGAGATTTGCGCCGCCCGCGCCGATGACGATCGCCTTTTGCCCGTCGCGTTCGACGTAAATAGTGGCGGCGATGCGCGTGATTTTGGGCGACTCCTCCCAGCGATCGATCAGCACGGCGGTCGCGTGCGGGACCTCTTGACGGGTTTGACGCAGGAGCTGTTCGCGAATCAACTCGGCGGCCAGGAATCGCTCGGGCTGATCGGTCAGATGATCGGCGGGAAAATAAGCCGGGCCTTCGGGAAGCCGGGAGACGATGGCGTCGCACACTCGGTCCAGCCCTTCGCCGGTGAGAGCCGAAACGGGAATGTATTCGGTGAACTCGCGGATCGCTTTGTATTGTTCGATGAACGGCAGCAGTTTTCGCTTGTCTTGCACGCGATCGATTTTGTTAATCAGGAGCAGCGTGGGCGTGGACAAATTCTTGAGCGCGGCGATGGCCTCGGCGTCTTGAGCGGAAAACGGAGTGGATGCGTCGGCGACGTAGAGCAGCACGTCGCGATCCTCCAAAGCCGTTCGCACGGTCTCCATCATGCGCTGATTGAACAGCGAGGTGGACTTGTGGATGCCCGGGGTATCGATGAAAACGATTTGTGCGCCGGGCAAGTTCGCCACGCCCTGAATGGTCGTGCGCGTGGTCTGCGGTTTCTCGGAAACGATGGCCAGCTTTTCGCCGGTGAGCGCGTTCAACAGCGTGGATTTTCCTGCGTTGGGGCGCCCGATGAGCGAAACAAAACCGGACTTGAATGCGGCTTGCTCGCTCATGAGCGCGTCTCGGGCACAGTTTCCTGAGCCACTTTCGATACGCGCACCTGCTCCACTTTCAGTTCGTCGCCGGCCAGCACCTCCAGGCGGATTCCATCGCGCTCGATGACCTCGCCGATATGCGGCACGTGCCCCAGCCACTCTGTCACCAAGCCGCCAATAGTAGTGGACTCGGTTTCATCCGGCGGGCGGAACTCAAGCAGATCGTGCAAGCGGTCCAGATCCAGGCTGCCCGCGACAACAAAGCTGCCGTCGGGCTGCTTTTGAACGTCGCGCTCGGGCTCGTGCTCGTCGTGAATTTCGCCCAGGATTTCCTCCACCATATCTTCCATGGTGGCGAGACCGGCGGTGTTGCCGTATTCGTCGATGACGATGGCCATGTGGGCGCCGTCGTGCTGCATCTCGCGCAGCAGATCGTTCACCGGCTTAGTCTCGGGCACCAAGCGAATGGGGCGCGCGAGTTCCCGGACGAGGCGGCCCTGGCGATCGGCCTCGTCGAGCTCGAACATATCGCGCACGTGGACGAAACCGATGATGTTGTCGATGCTGTGCTCATACACCGGAATGCGCGAATACTGTTCGTGAATCACCAGCTCGCGCAGGTCCTCAAGCGATCGGTTCGCGTCGATGGCCACCATTTTGGGGCGCGGCGTCATGACCTCGCGCACGGTTTTGTCGCCAAAGGCCACCACCGATTCGATGAGTTTGCGATCGTCCTTCTCGATCAAGCCTTCCTCTTCGCCGGCCGAAATCAGCGCCTCGATGTCTCCAGCCGAGCTGGGACTTTCTTCGTGCGTTGCCGCAGGTTCAGAAAGTTCCACGAGGGATTGGAAAAAGCCGAGCAACGCGGTGAGGGGCCGAACCAACATCGCGCACAGGCGCAGCACCGGGGCGAGCGGTAGCAGCCAATGGCCGCTGGTCTTGCGATACAGCACCTGGGCAAAAACATACGTGGAGAGCAGCATGGTCAGCCAGGCGAACAGCGCGGCTTCGAACAGATTCTGCCATGGCGCCGGCTCGCCCTCGCTGGTGGCCAGGAAACAAACGCCCAACAGCAATACCAATGTGTGCTTGATCAGCGAGAAGGCCAGCACCCCGTCATCGCCGCTCACGCCCAGACGATCCTCGAGGGTCTCCTTGAAAAACTGCAACGCGGGGAGATCGCGCGAGCGCAGACGCAGCGATTCCATATAGAGGATCTGA
>Ga0187810_10000685_pt1 | contig 12304 bp, 7 predicted proteins | sample NC_wetland_sal_i_9_FD_132963 | JGI IMG/M metagenome (GOLD analysis project Ga0187810, IMG submission 132963) | Wetland sediment microbial communities from Neuse River Estuary, North Carolina, USA - ASW_5 | ecosystem: Environmental > Aquatic > Freshwater > Wetlands > Sediment | place: USA: North...
GGGATTTCTTCGGCGCCCACACCTACGAACGCATCGACCAGCCCAGGGGCAAGACCTTCCACCTCCGCTGGTCCGCCGACCGTCAGCAGGAAGAAATTCTATAAAATAGCATCTAGCAAGGCTGCCTCGTCGGCCAGCCCGTAGTACTGCTGGAGAAAATAGAGCGCAACATTCGTTCAATGCCCACCGGTGGACGACCTCGCTCGCCTTTGGGGTAATGGGGTTGGATGACTCCCACCAGTCGGGTCCACGGTACCACCTTTTCCATCTCGCTGAGGAACTTCTCCCTCCGCGTCATCTTCTTTTTCCCGGCGTACTCCGTCTGCGCGAAACTCATCTGTTTTTCCATGCAGGTTATTTTATCACGCCTCGCGGCGGGATTAAATCAGCGTTTCCTTAGAAGAAACATTCTTATTATATTAATTTATCTTTTAGCTTTTTATGTGAAAAAGGTCGAAAAAGTCAATTTTAGGAGCGCTTTTTCTATTGAGAAAAACGTGCGTAAAAACTATGTTATTGGTTAGATTAAATATCTATTTTGTAATGTGAATTGGAGTTGAACGATTAATAATAATTTAAAACATTTGCAAATGAAGATCATTATTTTTTTATAGTTATCTTTTTAAGAAAACCGATTTTCAAGATAAAAAGTAAGATGAGATATATTGTTCAAGTTGTTAGATTCTTGCTATTTTCCGTTGCTTTAGTGCAAGCGGGGATAGGGATGGAGATTCCTCCTTGCTATGAAGTTGTCTACACAACTCATCCTCCAGTGATTGATGGGATTCTCAAGCCCGAGGAATGGAGTGCTGCAGCACCTTTATTCTTATCGATAGGTTGGCCCAAGGCTCAAGTGATGTTATCCACCTGTGGCGAAGCTCGACTGCTTTGGACTCCAGAGGGACTCTACTGTAGTTGGGAGGTTGTCGATAATACTTTGGTTTTTGGACATGCCCCATCCGGAATGCCATTGTACAAGGAGGATGTCTTTGAGTTGTTCATCGACTCTGTGGGCGACCACCGTCAGTACTACGAAATCGAACTTGATCCAGCTGGCCATGCGTATTTCAAGAATACAATTTTAACAGCTAAGCCACGGTTAACAAACGAATTTCGATTGGAGGAGGATTTCGTGAAAAGCAATCTTTGGAGCTATGTCATTCCTGCACCAGATGGTTTTCGTATAGCAAGTAAGGTTAACCCAACGACTCACCTGTGGACTTTGGAGGTATTCCTGCCGGCTTCTTTTATCAATCGTCGCTTGAATGGAAAACCGTTGGCACCTACGACGATGCGATTCAATCTTGCGCGTCATGATTGGGATTTACCTCTGGACTCTCCTAATAGAAAAGTGAAGTTTTATTATTATTCTCCAGTTCTACCAGGAAATCCTCATATCTCTCCGACACTCATGGGAAATCTTGTTTTAAAGAAACCATGAATTACCGTTACTTCATTTTTTTTGGATTGTTTTATTTTCACTCGATTCCTGTTTTTGCTCAATTATTGGTTAGCGGTTACTTTGGTGATCAAATGGTCATTCAACGTAATCAACCTATCACTATCTGGGGTACCGAAAAACCTGGAGTAAAAGTGACAGTTGAATTAGGTACGCTAAAAGGTGAAGTGAAGTCCGACGGAAATGGTAACTGGCGCGTGACTCTCGGGGCCTTGCCTGCCTCGGGACCATTGGAATTGAAAGTGGCCGATGGTGATGAATCAGAGACATTTAGAGAAATCATGATCGGTGATGTCTGGCTTATTTCCGGGCAATCAAATGTTGTCCTTCCTCTTATGGCGACAATTGAATGGCCTAAAATCAAGAAGAAAAATACTTTCAATAATATCCGGTTTTGTAAGATACCAAACTCATTTAGTCTTGAACCTGTTGCTATGTTTTCGAATCCGGTCTCATGGGTTAAGGGAGATCCTGCGAAGGTGGGTATGTTATCGGGTGTTGGCTATTACTTTGCCCGGACAGTGCAGCCAGCCATAGGGGTAACACTTGGTATTGTGCAGGGATCCTCAGGAGGCACACAGATTGAGCAATGGATGCCGTCGAAAGCACTAAAAGCGGTAGATCCGAATAATCCGAATTTTGTTGCACACGACAAGACAATGATGGCCATGAAGGCCGAGTCTCATGCCAATGCCAACACGCTCGATAATGCTGGCGATAAAGAAGAAGGACAAACCGACCCCGATACTAATTCCACCACGCACAATAAATTAGTAAAAACAAAGAAGGTTAATTCTAACCCAAAGGTTAACGCAATGACAGCTGGAACGGCATCGCTGTTTAACGATACCATTTATCCGTTACAATATGCCAAAATTACTGGTGTTGTCTGGTACCAAGGTGAGTCCAACACACTTGCTCAGGTTGATTACGGACTTCTTCTTAAAACTTTAATCCAATCATGGCGGGGAGTGTTTGAGGAGCCCGAGTTGCCATTTGTTGTCGTTCAACTTCCCGGTTTCGGATTGGTCAAGGATGACGGTTGGATGCGTATGCGAGAAGCCCAGCGCTTGACGGTGGCTGAAATGGGACAATCCCTGGTGGTGACAATTGATCTTGGATCCAGCACAACCATTCATCCTCCAAATAAGCGTGAGGTGGGACGTCGTTGTGGTCTTGCCGCACTTGAACATATTTATCATCAAACAGTTGAAGGAACATCTCCATTCCCGAAAATAATTCAATTTTCTGGTGATACAGTTAAAGTCGGATTCGATGGTTTCAAGGGTGATTTATTGACCCGTGGAAAGTCACCACAGGGGTTTGAGGTGAGTGGCAGTGATGGAAAGTTTATTGTTGCCTCTGCGAAAGTAGAAGGTCGGTACGTGTTTGTACATGCCGAAGGGGTGCCGCATCCGCAAAAAATTCGTTATTTGTGGGCTTCTTTTCCTGAAACAATTGACCTCTATTCTGTGGCTGGACTACCTGTGGTGCCATTTCAATCAAATGTGAGTGAATGTGAATAACGCTAATCAAATAGAGCTTTGGCTGCGCTATGCGGTACTGATTATTATTTATATAAAATGACCTTTGATTCCAACACCTAGGAGATGGGGGCGGTGAGAGTGAAGAACAAGAAATATGAATATTAAAACTGGATAAAAGAAAATGAAAAAAAGCAAAACCCGCGTCCTTCAAACCATATATAAAAATTTGCAACAAGATGTTAAAAATAAAAACATCATGGATCAAGCGATGCATTCACATGAGGGAAGTGGAATTTTCTCCATTAACTCTTTGAAAGAGAGGCGGCTTTGCCGATATCTTTTAACTGGATTTCGCATTTTTCAATTAATTGTCGTGCTAATGGTTTTTACATCGCATGCTGAAGCGTCGGTCCATCTACCTGCTTTCTTTTCTGATCATATGGTATTGCAAACTGGAAGGCCTGTTCCCGTATGGGGTACGGCTAATCCTCAAGAGAGGGTTTCAGTCGTCATTGGTGGTCAGACAAAAACTACTGATGCAAAACAAGATGGCACATGGTCCGTTACACTTGATCCACTATCACCTGGAGAGATTCTAACACTTACCGTTCAAGGTAGCAATACGATCATAATTCATGATGTATTAGTGGGAGAGGTTTGGTTGTGTTCAGGGCAGTCAAATATGGAACTGCGTGTTTCAAAAGCCATGAATTTCACGACAGAGCAAAAAGCTGCAACCTGGCCTGAGATTCGGATGTTGCAGGGTGAAAAATGGGTTGTGTGTAGTCCTCAAACTGTTGGCGACTTTTCGGCTGCAGCTTATTTTTTCGGCCGCGAACTCCATCAAAATTTGAAATTACCGGTCGGACTGATTAACCGTTCATCTGGCGGCACCCCTATTGAATTGTGGACTAGTTTGGAAGCTCAAAAGGATGTGCCCGAGCTCAAGCCCATTCTCGAAACATACGGAGAGGATACTAGTGCCAGCGCTGAGGATGCCAAGCAGGCTGCTAGTGATCGCAAACAAGCAACTGAAGTTGAAGGTAAAAAAGCCGTTGCCACCCAGAAAGTATCTCCTGGTTATTTATTTAACAACAGGATTCTTCCCTTGGCTCCTTACGCTATTCGCGGCGTTATTTGGTACCAGGGTGAAGCCAATTCTTATACCACCCATGCTAATCTTTATGGCATTCAACTTGCCGCCATGATAAAAAATTGGCGCCAACTCTGGGGATATGATTTTGCCTTCATATCAGTACAACTTCCTGACATCGGTTCTCCCCAGACTGAACCATGTCAAACCTGTGGGCGCGTATTGGTGCGCGAGGGTGTCCTGAAGTCCCTGAGCCTTACCAATACCGGGATGGCCGTCACAATTGGAACCGGCGAAGAAAAAAGCAATCATCCTAAGAACAAGCAGGAAGTAGGACGTCGATTGGCCCTGTGGGCTTTGGCAAAGGTGTATAACCAAAAGGATGTTGCAGCTTCTGGCCCGTTACCTGAGAGTAATCAAGTCGTAGATGGGAAAGTCGTCATTACATTTTCTAACACGGACGGTGGCCTGGTCGTGCATGGGGGAGGGGCTCTTAAAGGTTTTGCAATTGCTGGTGCTGACATGAAATGGGTTTGGGGAAAAGCTACAATCAGTGGCAATACTGTAATTGTTTCAAGCCCGGAAGTAACGGCCCCTGTCGCGGTGCGATATGCTTGGGCCAGTAATCCGGCGAGCAGCAATCTATATAATGGAGTCGGCCTTCCGGCCACTCCATTCCGAACGGACAATGAGCCACTCTCAAATGCATACTTACATTGATCAATGCATTATACATCTTAACTCAAAATCCATGAAAAATTATATTGTATCTATAATATCAGTATTTTCCGTACTGGTCGTTTTTTTATATTCGGGTAGCAACATGCAAGCAGCGGATTCACCATCCATTCTTATTCAGAGTGGACAAAAAATCGGTTTTCTTGGCGACTCAATCACGGCCCAAGGTACTGGTCCAAACGGCTATGTTACTTTAGTTGTTGCAGGACTGACGACTAATGGAATAAATGTTACAGCAGTACCAGCAGGGATACCCGGCAATACTTCAGCTGGTATGAAGAAACGGGTGGACCGTGATGTTCTAAGCAAAGGAGTAGATTGGATGACATTAAGTTGCGGAGTTAACGACATACATTTACAAGATAAGGGACTCGGAGTGGATCTTGATCAATATAAGCAAAATATTACTTCAATTCTTGATGCGGCCAGAGCCAAAAACGTCAAAATCATGGTTCTCACTTTAACTCCCATTGGTGAAGATTTAGACAGCCCAAACAACAAATCGATTGATAGCTACAACCAGTTTCTTCAAGAAATAGTCAAGGAGCGAGGATTAATTTTGGCTGATGTAAATGCTGCCTTTAAGAAATATCTTAAAGCTCCACCTCCAAAATCTTTCAATAAAGGTCATCTTTTAGGCGATGGAGTACATCCTAATTTTGACGGACAACATCTTATGGCGGAAGTAGTACTTCGAGCTTTTGGTATATCGGATGAAGAAATCTTTAAAGCCGAACAAACATGGCCGAAAACCCCCATACGTCGCGTCAGGTAGAATATATCTGTTTTTCCTTTTCTATAAACAGTAGGTGGTTTCGTGCCTTTAAGATATTGTTTGGATCTTTGTGTGCCGTGGTAAAAGTTTATTTTTGATATGTTTTAATGTGAGGTAAAGATGAAAAAATTATATGAAATAAAATGGTGTTTTTTTGTCGTTGGGCTGATTGCATTTAGTCCAATTACCCAAGCTCAATCTCTCTCTCCATTTGGTTCCGGCGTACATGTCCCGGCCCAGAAAATCACGATCACAAATCCATCGCCAATCACGGAAGCTGTACCCTGTTTTGTCCCTGCGCTGGCAAGCCATTGGAGTGCCATTGGTGTTTTGCCGTCCGAAAATGTAAAATTGTTTACCATAGACAAAGTCGATGGAGAGGATGCATTGCGGTTGTTTACTGGAGCTTTTGAACCTGGCAAGACGCTTGTGAACGGTATTCTGCCTACGGGACAATCTGGTAAAGAGTGGAGCTCAAAAGGGATAACGTATATTTCATTTTCCTGTCAGAGTACAAAGGCATTAGTCACTCTCAGACTTCAGCTAACGGCTGCGGGAAAGACGACCGGAGCCCCGGCCGCATTTTCCGTAACACCTGGTTCGTGGCAGCGGATTTACATTCCTGTCATGAGATTTGGGAAAAAAAATCTGGCTCGTGCGGAGGGAATTGCATTTGGAGTTGTCACCACGGATGGAGATTCCGATGTCCTGATTTCCAAAGTTACAGTGGGGAACACAATCTACACCAAAGACTCGTGGACTGCCGATTGCTTGTCAATTGGTCTCAGTGGTGACTGGCATTTTATGCCCGATATACATAATGAAGGGATAAACAAAAAATGGGATACAGAAGATTTTAACGATAGCTCATGGCAGATACTTAAAACTGGCGCTTCTTGGGAAAAGCAAGGTGTACCCACTTTCAGCGGTTATGGTTGGTATCGACAAAAATTTGTAGTACCCAAGGAATATGACGGGACGCCGATTACTTTCACCTTGGCCAAATTTACGGGTGATGATGATGCATATGTCAACGGTGCAAGAATTGGAGGCATCAAGGGTGAGTATCGTTATGAGAATCTGGCTCTTCGTACTTATACAGCTCCTCCATCTATCATCCACTATGGAGCAACAAACACTATTGCTCTCCGCATCTGGGGGGGGAATCTTGGCTTCCAAATACGTGACAGCGGACTGGTAGCCGGTGTTTACACGGCAGAACTCGATCCCTATGGCGTGAGAATGCAGGAACCGGGAGGCTCTGAACAAGCTCCCTCGCTGTTTGATCTCAGTTCTGCACAACGGGGAAAACCTTTCGAGATTGTTTTTCGGTTTCCCGGTGAACTTTTAAAGAGTGGTTCCGGGAAACTCCATTATAACCTGACCGATTTTTATAACAATTCCATTGGTACCGGTGTTGTTCCAGTGACATTGAGCAAGGAGGGGGTTGCTCTCGGTGTGGTCAGCATTGACGCTCCCACATCCCAAGCGATTTATCTGTGTGGTCGGATCAAGACGGATGCAGTACTATGTGATGCTGCAGATAAGCCGATATATTGCGATACGGATGAGTACGGTCATGAACTAGATCATCTTGATTTTGCACAACGCGATGCCCTTTCGTTACCTCCCCTCGCCGAGACAGAAGAAGACACACCCTACGGTCGTCTTAAACTCATTGATGAGGTCGACTGCTCGCAGCCTTTGAATCAGGAACAGCATCCCTATTTGCAGAGCGGGTTTGACCGGGGGCAGAATAGTTCTACTCCGGGATCTCCTGTTCATGTCGTAGTCCACGAAATCATGGGGAAAAAAGCTCGAGAAAGCGACAATGGCTGGTTTGCTTATCGCATTGGTCGTGGTAAACTCACGCCCCATACCAATTATCTAGTGCGTATTGAGTATCCCGAAGATAAACCACGCTATTGTCCGGTTTTAATTGAAGCGGGTCACAATTACATGTGTATCGGGTGGAAGAACGGTCTCACACCTAGCGATCCCTACGATAACTGGCCGCTCAGTCATCAGTGGCAATGGTATGACGCCATCGTTTCGCTTGATGATTACACCCTTGGCTCAGGCAGTGTCACCAGCGCTCCGTCTAAAAATGGTTTTTGGGTTTACCTCATCAACAAAATTGTGCCTCATGGCTATTTCTCACTCTACCAGGGAGGACCAGCGGTTTCCCGCATCAAGCTTTATGCAATTGATCCGGATAAAAATGCACCTCTCATCCATTTTCCCGATAGCTTGCCTCGTCGTGTCTTTACGGTCGATTGGGAGCATCAGCCGGACAATAACCCGGACGATCTCGTTCGCTATGCCAAACTGATGGGTTATAATGCCGTCTCCCCCGTTATCATCAAGTGGGGTTTTGATAATTATAGTGATCCCCTTAACGGTTATAATACCGTCAATGTCGATGATTGTGGCTATTGGGCTCGCGATATGTACGAAAATGATCTCGCTTCTCATGCCAAGTCAGCCCCCCCTGTTCCAGACGAAGACTCGATCCATATTCGGTATCTGGCGGCAACAAAGCATTATGGCCTCGACTACATTCCACGCATTGAATACGGCGGATCATATGATTTACCTGTTAATGCTCGAGCCATTGCCTCGAACGGCAAACTAGCAAAACCCAACCGTTATGCTCAATGGTCAGCAGATCTCCTTCAGTCGGCCACCTATGATGATATGGCCAAACTGATCGATCATCTCATCAAACCTTATGCGCAGGATAATCCCCAGTTGACAGGTATTCTCTGGCGCATTCGTTCCGATCGTATGCAAATCAGCTACAGTCATGCCGATCTTGATCTGTTTACCAAAGAAACAGGCACAAATATTCCAGGAAAAACTGACGTGGAACGAAGCAAATGGGCCGATGGCCAGGGAAAGGAAGCCTACGATAACTGGTGGCACAAAAAACGGGAAGAATTTCACGTCAAAATTCGAGACTTGTTGAAGAGCTACCGCTCTGATATGACTCTGTACTATTATAATTGGGACGAAGACAAATGGTCTCTAATCCTCCCAGCCCTCCAAAACTGGAGCTTTTTAAGCAAGGTGCTTGCGGCGCCGCCCGGCACAGGCACATCCGTTTACGAAAAGGAACGAGAAGAAAGAAGTAAACTCACAAGTAATGATTATGTTCAGGTCATTCATTCAGGCAATTTTGGAAAAATTGCCAAAGGAGTTAATCGGGCCGACTATGCTTTACGTCCAGACCTGTACAAAGACGTCACGGGGATTGAATTGTTCGCACCCGTCAGTGAGCTCTTTTATGCCAATGACCCGGTCTATTTGAATTACTTTCAAACGGGTGATGGCTTGGCGGTCAGCAACCCTGTTCCATACGACGAAATCGGCTACAAGACCATCAACAGGAGATTCGAATGCAACATGATGACACCCGCCGGTTCTGCATTCAGCATGGCACTTGAAGTGTTAGCCTGTTTTCATGGTGATCCCCGCACCTTGACCTATACTCCATATACTTTCGGACGGGGCTTTGCCGATGCGCATCGCCGCTTTGCTCAGGCTTACCTTGCACTGCCAGCCATCAAGGGAACCGTGGTGGAGGGGACAGATCCGGATCTCAAAGTTCGTCTTTACAAAACGGATCATGGCACCTATGTCGGTGTCGTTTACAAGGGTTACACTGCGCGCAAGCTGACCATCAGCCTGCCCGGTCCATGGCAGGTTAACGCGACTATCACAAACCTTGTAACCAACGCTCCTGTGCCTGCCACACCATCTGGCAATCAATTGCAGTTCGATCTCAGCTCTGGACCAATGGAACTCAACGCTTTCCTTATTCAATAATTCCTTACTGCTTTAAAAGCTCTAATTTATCTCGAATATTCTTATTCAATATTTTTTAATCAAACGAAATAATCCACATTATGACTGTTAACTTTGGAGAATTTTCTGAGGATGGACGCGAATATGTCATCCATACACCAAATACACCGCGCCCATGGATTAACTATTTGACTAATGGTGATTACTGCGCGTTGAGTTCGCATGTTGGAGGAGGATTTAGCTTTTTTCGAGATCATCGTTTCAATGGGGTGTTGAAGCGAGATCTGCAACAGTCACAGAATGACCTGACAGGACGCTTTGTTTACCTGAAGGACGAGGAATCTGGTGAAGTATGGACAGCCAATGTTCATCCAATAGGGAAATTCGATACCTTCGAGGCTAGACATGGCATCGGATATACACGGATAAAAAGCAGCTATAACCACATCTTTGCGAATCTACGCTATTTTGTTGGCCCGGAGGCGGATGCAGAATTGTGGACGATTCACCTGGAAAACCGTAGCCACAAAACACTCAGTCTATCCGTTTATAGCTTAGCCGAGTTTTCTCTTGGAAATATCTCATTGTATGAGGGTGATGTAAATTTTCATAGCCTTTTTAACAAAGTGGAAATGAATGAATATGGTTTTGTCGCCAGTCATAACCTGTGGTTTCCAAAATATGGCTGGTCAGAAGATAGTCACCCATGGAAGCACCGAGTCTTTTTGACCACCACCCAAAGGCCAGACAAGATTACCACTGATAGAAGCGCCTTTTTCGGTCCTTTCCGCAGTGTTGTAAATCCCAGAGGAGTTGAAGGCGAATATCTTCCACAAGGCAGCGGAGGTTGTACTGAATTGGTCGGCGTTTGCCAGTGGAGAATTCAACTTGCACCCGGTGCAGTGTGGTCGGTGAACGAGGCCATCGGGATGTATCACGCAAGCGCAGGAAAGGAGCCTCAACAAATCGTTGAGAAATTTCAGTTTTCGACAACCTATGAGAATTCATGGAAAGCTCACAACGAACATTGGGCACGGCTGCTGAGTTCGGTTGAGGTTGAGACACCCGATTTAGACATCAATATCATGATGAACGTCTGGAATAAGTGGCAACTATTTGTCAATTTCTACTTTGGTCGCGCCCCAAGCTATTTCCATAAAGGCCAGTATCCCGGGATGCGCGATTGTTGCCAGGATGTATTTGGCGTCATTCCATTGTCACGGGATCTGGCGAAAGCTAACTTGCGTCGAATCGGTGGGTTTTTCTTCCGCGATGGACAGGCCACAGGAGGATGCAATCGGATCGGATTAAAAGAAGACCCTTCTCTAAAGGTGGATTTGCCACTTTGGTTTGTCCTTGCCGTAGCCGACTACCTGAGAGAAACGGGTGACATAGACTTTCTCAACGAATCACTGCCGCTTATGGATGAAGGCTCTTCGACAATTTACGAGAAAATGATTATGGGCATTGAGCGCATCGTACGTCAACAAGGGCCGCATGGATTGCCTTTAATCGGCAAAGGGGACTGGAATGATGCCGCTAATGCCGTGGGCGAGAAAGGGCAAGGAGAAAGCGTATGGTTGGCCGAATTCCTCTGCCACGTTATCTGTGAAATTGCTCCGCTGATGCATCTGAAGAACGATGCGGCAAAGCTGATATTCTATGAAAAACGAGCCAAAGAACTGAAGAAAATTATAAACGCACAGTGCTGGGATGGGGAATGGTTTGTTCGTGCTTTTCGCGATGATGGTCGACCTCTCGGTGTCAAAGGCGAAAAAGAAGGCTATATTTGGATCAATTCTCAGACTTGGGCGGTCATCGCGGATATTGCTGATGCAGAGCGATTGAACACCTGCCTTGATTCGGTAGAAAAACACCTGGGTACACCCTACGGTTTAACCAATTTGGCACCTGCATATACAAAATACGATCACACCATCGGACTCATAACCGGCTTCAAAGCAGGGTGGAAGGAGAATGGAGCCGTCTTTTCTCACGCAAGTTCTTTCAATGTTGTCGCGCGAGCCATTATGGGACGCGGATGGGATGCAGTTGACCTTTTCAGGCGAATTCTGCCCTCAAGCAAAGAAAGCGATCATTATCTAGTCGAGCCTTACATCTATTCACAGTTTTGTGCAGGCCCAGATGCAGGAGCGGCGTATGGTCAGGGAGCCTATCACTGGTTAACGGGCACCGCAGCATGGATGTTCAGAGCCATGACCGACTATATTATTGGCGTCCATCCCGAACTCTATGGATTGCGAATACGTCCCGCAGTTGATCCAAGTTGGAAATCCTTTACCATGAAACGCCTATTTCGAGAGGCAACCTACATGTTCAGGTTTGAGAACCCTGATGGTGTCGAAACGGGTGTGCGACAGATATACTTGGACGATCAACTTATTGATGGTACTTTATTGCCCTTGCCCACTCAGAAGCAGCATCATGTCCGGGTTGTGATGGGCTAGTTCAATTTCTACATCTTGTGAAGAAATAAGAAAAAAATTCGTAACTTTGCAAAACCAGATAAAGGAAATATGTCTTTATCCCCCCAAGATTCGCATTCGAACAAATCTCAAGAAGTAAAATCAGAAAAAAAGGTGATAAGGGGAAGTTTTGCTGTCTCACTCTTTTTTCATGTTTTAATCTTACTTCTTATCGGAAGTATCGTCATCGTTCCTGGAGCAATACAAAAGATGATGCCTGTGAGCAGTGTCGTATCACCACCTAATATTCCGGAACCGCCTCCAATGGTAGATGAAGTCAAGGATGAGGATCCCGGTGGATCTCCGATTGGAGATGTTAGTGAGCCTGTTGCACAACAGGCTCCTACGGACAATTCTACTGAGGCTCTTGTAGTAGATACACCCACCGTTTCTGCACCGCGTCTGATGGCTGGCGCCAATGCAGGCTATATTGCCGGTGATCTTTTCAACCATGAGGGA
>Ga0187810_10000687_pt1 | contig 12290 bp, 9 predicted proteins | sample NC_wetland_sal_i_9_FD_132963 | JGI IMG/M metagenome (GOLD analysis project Ga0187810, IMG submission 132963) | Wetland sediment microbial communities from Neuse River Estuary, North Carolina, USA - ASW_5 | ecosystem: Environmental > Aquatic > Freshwater > Wetlands > Sediment | place: USA: North...
CAAGCTCATTACCGATTACCTTATCGAGGAGTTCAAGAAGAAGGAGGGCATCGACCTCCACAACGATCCGTACGCAATGCAGAGGCTCCGCGACGCATCGGAGAATGCAAAGATCGAACTCTCCCAGCGGCAGACCACCAACATCAACCTGCCGTACATCACCACCGCATCGACCGGGCCGAAGTTCCTCAACATCGACCTCTCCCGCTCGAAACTCGAACAACTCATCGGAGCTCTTGTCGAGTCGACCGTTGGCCCGGTCAAACAGGCACTCTCGGACGCAAAACTCGAAGCGAAAGATATCGATCACGTTCTCCTGGTCGGCGGCTCGACCCGTGTCCCGCTCGTGCAGGACACCGTGCGCAAGCTCCTCGGGAAAGAACCCGACAAGGGCATCAACCCGGATGAATGCGTTGCACTCGGTGCAGCAATCCAGGGAGCGGTCCTGACCGGTGAGACCAAGGATATCGTGCTCCTCGACGTCACCCCACTCACGCTCGGCATCGAGACTCTTGGCGGCATCGCGACAAAACTCATCGAGCGCAACACCACCATCCCGACCCGGAAGAGCCAGATCTTCTCGACCGCAGCGGACGGGCAGACCAGTGTTGAGATCCATGTCGTGCAGGGCGAACGTGCTCTCGCGAAGGACAACTTCACGCTCGGCCGGTTCCAGTTAACAGGAATCCCCCCGGCCCCGCGTGGCATCCCGCAGATCGAAGTCACGTTCGATATCGATTCGAACGGCATCATCCACGTATCTGCAAAAGATCTCGGCTCCGGCAACCAGCAGGCAATCTCCATCAAGGGCGACAAGAAGCTCAGCGAGGAAGACATCAAGAAGATGATGGATGCTGCCAAGCAGTTCGAAGACGAGGACAAGAAGCGCAAGGAAGAGATCGAACTCCGCAACCAGGCAGACACTGCGATCTTCACCGCAGAGAAGATGCTCAAGGAGAGCGGCGACAAGCTCGATGCCGAAGACAAGCAGAAAGTCGAAGCCGGTGTCGCAGACGTCCGGAAGGCAGTCGACGAGAACAACCTTGAGAATCTCAAGAAAGCGATGGAGTCGCTGACCGAAGCCGTATATGCAGTGACAACTAAAATGTACCAGAAAGTCCAGCAGGAACAGGCCCAGCAGCAGGCCGGAGGGGCCGGTGCAGGTGCCTCGCCTCAAGCGGACAAGCCGGAAGACGACAATGTCGTCAACGCGGATTATAAGGAAGTCAAAGAAGAGTGAGCGGTAAATGGTTTCGGGGGACTACTACGAGATCCTCGGCATTCCCCGGAATGCAGATGACAAGGAAATAAAGAAGGCGTACCGCAACCTTGCCCGGAAATATCATCCGGATGTCTGCAAGGATGCGGGCGCCGAAGACAAATTCAAGCAGATCAACGAGGCGTACAGCGTCCTGTCGGACGAGCAGAAGAAAGCCCAGTACGACAACATGGGTCACGAGACGTTCACGAACGCGTCGAAAGGATCCTACACCGGAGGCGGAGCGAGCCAGGGAGCAGGGTTCTCCTCCGACTTCTCCGGCTTTGGCGACATCTTCGATTTCTTTGGCGGAGGCCAGCGGAGATCGGGACCGCAGCCCGGCGCTGACCTTCTCATGCGCATCCAGATAAGCCTCGAAGATGCAGTCTCAGGAGCCGATCGCGAGATCGAAGTGATGCACAGCGAGCCGTGTTCGGCCTGCGGCGGATCCGGCAGCGAGACAAAACGCATGACGACCTGCACCCGGTGCGGTGGCAGCGGCCAGATGCGCCAGGCAGCAAACTCGCCCTTCGGCCAGTTCGTCCGGATGACAACCTGTACGCAGTGCGGCGGGAAAGGAAAGATTCCCGAGAAGGTCTGCAAGGAGTGTCGCGGGACCGGGCACAACCGGGTCAAGCGCAAAGTGTCCATCCATATCCCGGCCGGTGTAGACAATGGCATGCGCCTCCGGATGGAAGGGTACGGCGAGGCCGGTGACTACGGGGCCGGCAACGGCGATCTCTTCATCGAGATCTACGTCCTCCCGCACGACCGGTTCGTCAGGACCGGCGATAATCTCGAAACCCACATCGAGATTACCCCATCACTGGCTGTTCTCGGGACCACGATCGAGATCGAAACGATCGACAAGCGGCACATCGAGCTCAAGGTCCCTGCCGGTGTCCAGTACGATACCGCGTTGAAGATCGCGGGCGGTGGCGTGAAGCGTCGCGGCCACCCGGGAGATCTTCTCGTCCGGGTCAAGATCGTCACGCCCCGATCCGTGAGCAACGAACAGAAGGAGCTCTACGAGAAGATTGCAGAGCTCGAAGGGAAGGGCGGCGGCAATAAGGGATTCTTCTCCGGGATCATGGGCGGGAAGAAGAAAGGGAAGAAGTAGAACGGGAAATCCGAAACTTCTTCTCTTCTAATTTTTTAACAGCTTGAATTTCTAAAACACCAGCGTGCGTTAATTCAAGCGAGTGAATCAATCTCCAATGGTTATCTGAAAATAATCAGGTTTTCTGATCTTATGATTCTGGATACGAAAAAATCCAGGAAATATGAGAATATTCATGCAGCTGTAAATCATACGGGAGATTTACGCATGAAAAAAGCAGAGATGTATAATGAACTGAAAACTCAGCCAAAGAATATCCGGTTCGGACATCTCTGCGCAATAGCTGAACGATTTGGTTTCACCTGCCGGGGAGGGAAAGGCAGTCACCGTATTTACACACGTGATAATGTCCGGGAACTCCTGAACTTCCAGGATGTGGGAGGGATGGCGAAACCCTATCAGGTAAAACAACTATGTAAGATCATAGAAGAATATTCACTTCTGGAGGATGAGCCCGGTGTATAAATATGCTATAGAGATCTTCTACAGCGAAGAGGATGGCGGGTATATCGCAGTGGTACCGGAACTCGCTGGCTGCTCGGCATACGGCGACAACGAAGAGCAGGCATTGCGGGAGATCAAGACCGCAATAGATCTCTGGATCTCTACTGCAAAAAATATGGGACGCGAGATTCCAAAACCACATGGACGGGAAGTATTACGGGATCTTTTGGATCAGCGTTCACGCCAGAACGCCATGTCATGCGAATAACGGTTAGCACATTCATTTTTTTGATTCGAAAACTTTTGATGCACGCCTCAAGCTTTCTACAGTAGACGAGGTAAAAACATTTTTCACGAGGTTCAAAAATTCAGTAATGTCATATCTTTAAACATAAATTTCAAACATGCAGTCAATAGCGTTAGAATAGAAATTGAAATAATACAAGAGACAGAGACGTCTCCAACATCTAATGGAACTACACCCGTTATTTGATTGAATGCTATTTGCGTTGTCGCAAGGATCAGGAAAAAGGAAAATACTCCTAAAATCAAGAGCCTTATCGTTAATATTTTTGGTTTCAGTTTATATGGAAGTCTTTCCGGTAATTTTTCTAAGGCTTTTTCAATGAGATACCTGTAGATAAAATAGATTGTGATTGCAAAAATTGAAAATGCAATAAGAAATATGGTATAGATAATAGCAGAAAATATTCTCTTATCCGATACAACGTAACCGGTTAAAATTAGGATCAATCCAATAAAAAAAACTAAAAACATGAATAATGTTGGTAAAATTTTTAGACTGGTGATAACAGTTGTCCAAGGGAATTCTTTGTAATCCGACTCCTCAATTTTTATAAAGCAGATTAAATCCCAAACGCAAATTAATGATAAAATAATAACAATTATCAAGCTAAAAAAACTACCGGCATGGAGAATTTGATTGTCGCCATTCTGGTTTAACAAATAAATTGAAAGAGCACCAAAAACGCCAATCAATGTAAATAATTTATATTTTGCTAATAAAAAATTTTCAAGATTGCGGGATATTTTCGTAAAACATCGTGGACATTCATCGTAGTTGCTTTCGAATTGATTACAACAATTGGGACAGTATTTTGTATCTTGTTCCATAATCTTCCTATGTTTGACAAAATTATTTTAAAACACCATTTCTCCAGAAAAACTCTGATGTGGGATTTCTTTCAAAATTTTTAAAAACACTTGGATACAAGTCAGGATATTTTGCCTCATTCAGAGGGATACAAAACATCTTTTCTGGCGCATCATCATCGCCACCCAATCCAATAATAATATAAAATGGAATTCCTTTTTTATTCGCAAAGTCTTGGTATCTCTTTAATTGCTGCAAATTTGTCCAACTTAACATATTATTCTTAATGAGATGGGATCTGTATTTTGCTTCGACCGCAAATTCCTGCCGGGCTAATTTATACCTAAAAATAAAGTCGCAATTCATTGAACTTTCTACATATCTTTGTTTATTATCTTGAAAAGAATGTGTCTTCTCAACAAGTTGAAAGTATTTCTCATTAAATAAATTTAGGACATATTCTTCAAACCTATAACCTTTCCACTCCGGGTCATCCGAAATTTTTACCATTATATCTTTTTTTAAGCCATCAAATAATCCCATTGAAAAATAGATTATCTCAATTAATATATACTTTACCTATTTTTATTGAGTGTTATCAACAGATATGATATTCTATAGTTTTTGAAAATCAAAAAAAACAATAATTCTGCAATGTCAATACTTTTAGAGTTAATCTGGTTTTATATCTTGAAAAAATGCTTCCTTATAACATATTTTATGAGGGCTCCCCGTCTCAGGGTCTCTCCGAGGCATGGCGGGGCAAGAAGATTTATCCCGCGATTCAAAATTTTATTAGTAGTCACTGATCCGCCGCGGGGGCGTCCCTTCGGGGGCGGCGGAACTCATCGCAACGAGATGGAGCAGCAAACCACTCATTGATTTTGGAAATAATTTCTTTAGCGATGATTTTTTATTCAAACCATTTCTCCCCATGTTCCCGTGCACATCTATTTGAGCCGGCATAACAAAAAAGATGAGAATGAAGCTGATCTTCGAGCTCTCCGGGGAAAACCCAACACTCCCGTTCGCTGAGCTCGAATGCATCGGCACTATTCTCGATCAACGGATCCAGGTCGCAGTCGTTGACTGCCCCGACCCGGCATCGACAAGCCGGCTCGCAATGACGCAGGTAATCCTTGAGTATCTTGGCGAATGTGAACCAACGATTGAAGCGTTCACATCGCTCCTGAAAGATCTCGCTCTGGAACCAAACCGGCCCTTCGCGGGTCGGGCAAAGAAGATCCATGGTGGCGCCCAGGAACGGAACCCCGCTTCCCAGGGGGCCTTCGAGCGGCTCATCGGCACCATGATCCCCGGGGTGGTCTCGCTGGACCACCCCGAGATCGAATATCGTGCGATCCTTTCAGAAGACCGGTGCTATTTCGGCCGGGTCATCAGCCACGTCAACCGCTCTTTGTATGACGAACGGAACCCGGGCAAACGGGAATTTTTCCATCCCGGCGTCATGATGCCGCGGATGGCACGGACACTCGTGAACCTCTCCTGCGCACAGGCCGGGGACACGATGCTCGATCCATTCTGCGGGACCGGGGGAATACTCATCGAGTCCGAACTGCTGGGAATCGAATCGTTCGGCAGCGACTTCGACCCGATGATGGTGAAGGGATGCCTGATGAATCTCCCGGGCGCAAACGTCATGCTCGCGGATGCAACCCGGCTGCCGTTCGGGAACAACTCGCTGGACTCGGTCGTTACGGACTTCCCCTACGGGCAGTCGGTCTGCATCATGAAGGCCGACACCATGGACAATCTCTATGATGAATCGCTCGCCGAGATCCGGCGCGTCCTCAAACCGTCAAAGCGGGCCGTGGTCGTAACCCACCGCGACATATCCGCGATCGCCGCAAAACATTTCACCGTTTTACAGAAACACGACAACCGGGTACACAAGAGCCTGACGCGTCGCATCCTCGTTCTCGGGAACTAGGAAATTTATCCGGAAAAATTACCCGGAAAGAATTCTTTATCTTTCTTTCAGCCGGATATGTACCGTACTCATGACATCCGGAAAATTCCTTTGCGCCCTCATCGCGGCGCTCATCGTTTCCCTTCTCATCTGCACCCCGGTGGCTGCCTACTCGGACGATGCGACCAGCCTGTACGCCCAGGGGCAGGCACTGATCCAGACAAAAGATTACGCCCGGGCCGAGCAGGCATTCGACAGCGCCATCGCGCTCGAACCGAACTATTTCGAAGCGTGGAACGCGAAGGCCGATGCGCTCAACCGTGAACGGAATTTCGCAGAGGCTCTTGCGGCATCCAACAAGTCGCTAGAGATCAATCCCGATTATGCAAAAGGATGGATAAACCGCGGGCAGATCCTGTACAATATCGGGTACGAGTACGAAGATGTTTTTAAGGACATGACAACAGCAAATGCTCTCTATGCAGACCAGCTGCAGGCATTCGAGAATGCGATCGCTGCCGATCCCAACAATGCGGAAGCCTGGTTCAACAAAGGTTACGCATTGGGCGGCATGAAGCGGTACGATGAAGCGATTGCGGCATTCAACCACGTGATACAGATCGATCCCAGTTACCCGCAGATACAGGCAAACCTGAAGATCGCTGAAGGCCTGAGGGACAAAGCGGCCCCGTCGTACAAGAGCTATGTTGTCCCGGTGGCGGCTGGTGCAATTGTCGCGGTCATAGCAGTGGCGTGGTTCCTGGTCAGGAAGAAGAAATAATCTCCGGAAAATGTTTATGGAAATTTTTTTTTTAGGATCTTTCACGAACCGGCAAAGGGTTCGGGTCGGGATCCCGAAAACACGGTTTTAAAAATATAATTTGCGAGAGTCGCCAGCCTCAGGGTCTCTCCAGGTCACTGTAGGGCAATCGCGGTTAAAAAAAAGAAATCGTGAGCTTGCAGGAAGTCATAAATTCAGGTGGCGGTACCGAACCACTCTTCGATCTGATCCCGCACAACCGCAAACGTCTGCTCGACAAGGAAAATATCGCTGTGCATTGCACCGGGGATCTCAACTGCATGGACTCCGGCATTTATGAGCGCGGTACATCCTTCGATAATCTCAGGAGCGTCGCGTTCGGCAAAGACGATGAGCGTATTTCCAATATCCCCTTCCGGTTCCCAGACCGGAAGATGTTCCTGTACCGCAAGAAGGGTTGAAAGATCCTGTGGCCGTACCCGGTGACTCCGCATGGCCCTGAGCATCTCCTGCGTTCGTGCACCGTACGTCCGGCCAAGCGATGGTGAGATCGCGATGCGAAAATCAGCATTACTCAACAGTGCCAGCCGTCCGCCGAGCGAATGGCCGACAACCATAACCCTGTCGCCAAATGTCCGGCTGTACCTGACCGCTCCATCGACATCGGAACCCGCGTTGAGATCTAACGGGAGTTCGTGTTCCCCGTGACCGCGGATGTCGATGACAAATGTCCGGAGCCCGGTTTCGGCTATGCGCCATCCCAGTCCAAGCTGCTCTTCCTTGTTGCCGCCGTATCCATGAACGACAATTGCCGTTCCCCGGGGTTCTTCCGGATAAAAGCATATCGCCGGGACATTGCAGCCCTCGCCCGGGATAGTACAACGTTTTGCATCCATCGCCTTGTATTCGGATTTTGTCAACAAAAAAATTTCGAAATTGCAAAGGTATTGTGCATCCCCATGCAATCCGGGATCCTGATTATCCGGTTACCCGGTCCACACAATTTCTCGTTTCTCCCGGGCGTAAATCCTCATCTCTAACCGGTCTCCGTCGGTACCCGTCGATCCGACCCGAAAATTCCAGCCAGACCCCCACCTGGACATCGAAACAAAGGGAGTTTCCCGATTTAATAGGGTTCTATTAGCGCAGTTTTGACCTTCGACGTGATGCATCTCAAACGGAGCATTTTACAAGCAATACTGGAAGTTTATAGCTGGTGTTTCATGTGAATTCCGCAGTTTTCTTAGAATCCTGAAAAATACACCGCCAAGAAAACGCTCAAAGATTCATCCGTTTGCCAAAAGGAGCCCAATTTGCAAAATAGACCTTGCGGGCAGATCAGGTACTCTCCGCGGGAATGTTCTCCGACGGAGAAAATCGGGGGGTCCAGAATCCGGATTCTCAGGGAAGGGTTGGACCGTCACCGGGAAGAGGAGCAATGACGGGTTGGATCCCTGCAGCCACCTTCCCGGACACAGGACCTGGTACGTTTTGTGGGAGCGGACTGCCGTCCCGCCCGAGCTCGATGAGCCCGGTGTCGCAGACCCGGAAAAATCTCCAGCAGTATTCTGGTGAACAGATCCAGAGCTCACGGGAAATTTCTTTTGATGAAGGGAACATCTTCAAACCGGCAATCTCCTCGCTTGCTTCCCGCTCAAGCCATTGCAAAGTACAGTGAAGATACCGCATTCGTTTAATCCGGATCACTGCGTGGCACTGGGGGATAGTAATGGAAAAATTACAGATCATGGATGGCACACGTTCATAGTACCGGACGAGCCCACGCCTCCGTGCAATCTCGTCCGCTTCTTCAAGCGCCCGGATCGGATGCCGGCCGCGGCTCATAGGAAATCTCCGGAAATAGTGTACGAGCTTTCGTGCGGACCGTTGCGACCCTGATGCAATGGTGTGAAATTATTTTTTGTCGTGACAGGACCGGGATTTCGTACCCGATTAAATTTTGTGAGTGCAGGCCCGGTAAAATTTTTCATAACTGTAGTGTTCGTGTCGATAACAAATCCTCCGCACATTTTTTCCGGCAAAGACCAGGACAATTATTTTATTTTTTTATTTCCGCGTTCTGGAAACCAGTAAGCCGGATCGTTTTTCAGCTGTTATTCTCCAAAATATATACGCTTGTCAGTATGCAAAACGACAAATGGTAAGCGTTTTGATCCGCAGATTCGTGGAGTAACGAGAGGGAGAGGTAGTTATGGATTTTAGTCACGTGTCCGCCGCGGGGGCGCCCCTTCGGGGGGCGGCGGGGCCTGTCGCAATCGGGGGTATGGGGGTCTAAACCCCCATCAGTAAATCTGAAGAATATTCTCGCAACGGTTACGAAAAATTTTCGGACGAACGAAAAGAAGAGTAAAGATCTTTTTTAGATTTCTCTCTTAATTAAAAAATTTCACCAATGAAGAATCAAAATCTACGGTTGGAAAAAATATTTTCACTTCAGCACTACGCTTCAACGAAACTCAGCGTGCTTTCTCATAACAAATCCGGGCCTCTTCGTGCTTCCCGATCGTATCGAGCACCGCACCGATATCGTTCCAGACTTCCTTCCTGCCCGGATCGATCTCGATCGCCCGCTTGAACGTGGTGAGAGCCTCCTGGTACTTCTCCAGTTCGCGCAGGGCCCGGCCCTTGTAGATCCACGCGTCCACGAAATCCGGCTGGAGCGTGATCATCTCGCTGAACGCCTCGACCGCTTCCCCGTACCGTTCGAGCGCCATGAACGCACTGCCTTTCGTGAAATGGGCGATCGAGAACGACGGGTCGATCGCAACCGCACGGTCGTACGACCCGATCGCTTCATCGTGCCGGTGCTCCGCCGCAAGGACCATCCCGTGCCGCGTCCACCCGACAACATTCTCCGGGTCGAGGCTGAGACCTTTATCGTATGCTGCCTCTGCCTCGGGCAGCTTCCCGAGATCGTACAGGGTGTTGCCCCGGCCGAACCATGCCTCGGGCAGATTCTCGTCCATGTCGAGCGCCTTGTCGAACGCCTCGACCGCGTCCTGCGACATGCCGAGCTCGGCGAGCGCTACACCCTTGTGGGCGAACGCTTCGGCGCTGTGCTCGATCTCGAGCGCCTTGTCATAGGACTGGATAGCTTCCCGGAACTGTTCGAGCGATGCGAGGGCGAGGCCCCGGTAATAATACGCGTCCGCGAACCGGGGATTGTAATGGATCGTCTCGTTGTACGCCGTGATCGCCGCATCGAAGTCACCGGATTCGAAGCACGATCTCCCCTTCCAGAAGTATGCCTGGTAGCATCCCGGGTCCGATTCGCTCGTGCGATCGAACGCGGCGATCGCCGCTGCGAAGCTGCCCATCGCAAACGATGCCCGGCCCTTCTCGTACATTGCCCGGGTAAACCCGGGGTTGATCGCGAGTGCACGGTCGAACGAAGCAATGGCATCCTTGTGCTTCCCGTCGCTGAAGAGTGCCCGGCCGCGTTCGTACCACGCGTCCTGGTACTCGGGCTGGATCTTGAGAGCGGCGTCAAATGATTGCACTGCCTCGCTGAAGCGCCGGAGCTGAGCGAGGGCAAGGCCCCGGTGGTGCAGGACTTCTGCATACCGGTCGTTCAGCGCGAGCGCGAGATCGAACGAGGTGATTGCCTGTTCGTAATAATTGAGCTGGAGCAGGGCGATGCCCTTGTAGTAGAACGCATCCGGATAATCCGACTGGAGCGAGAGCGCCTGGTCGAACGCGGAGATCGCTTCGTTGCTGCGCTTCAGCCGGAGGAGCGCGATCCCCCGCTGCAGGTAGGGCGCTGCGTACTCCGAATCGATCGCGATCGCCCGGTCGAAGCAGACCAGTGCATCGTCATACCGGCCGAGGCTTGTCTCCGCCATTCCTTCGTACAGCCACGCATCGGTGAGGGTCTCTTTCTCGGCAAGTGCCCGGCCGAAGGCGGTCACGGCTTCGTTGAACATCGAGAGCGCCGACAGTGCACGGCCCTTCCGGTACAACGCTTCCGCACACTTCGGCTGGAACGAAAGGGCGAGGTCCAGGCTCTTGATAGCTTCCTGGTACCTGCCGAGCCGGAAGAGCGAGACGCCAAGGAAATAATGTGCCCGTGCGTCTTTGGGATCGATGCCCAGCGACTTCCCGAAGCAGGTGATCGCTTCCGGGTCCCGGTCGAGCGCCGAGAGCGCGATGCCCTTGCCGGTCCATGCAGGTGCGGACGTGGGCCGGATCCTCAGCGCCAGATCGAATGCCGGGACAGCATCTTCGTACCGTGAGAGCCGGATGAGGGCGAGGCCCTTGTGGTAGCTTGCATCTGCATTTTTCGGCTGGATCGCGAGCGCATTGTCATAGGAAATTGCCGCTTCCCGGTACATCCCGAGCTCGAAGAGCGCCCGGCCCTTCTCGAAGAAAGCCGAAGTATAATCCGGCCGGATCTCCAGCGCCTTGTTGAACGCTTCAACAGCGTCTTCGTAACTCAAGAGGGCAAAGAGGGCGCTTCCCCGCAGGTACCAGGCTTCGGCATTCGCCGGATCGAGCTGGAGCGCACGTACGTACGATTCGATGGCATCGTTGAACCGGTTGATGGCACCGAGTGCGATCCCCCGGTTCAGCCAGCCTTCGATAGAGCCGGGTTCGATCCGGAGAACCGCATCGTAGGCCTCGATCGCATCTTTCTGCCGGCTGGTCGCCGCAAGCGAAAGTCCTTTCCGGTAGTACGCCTCCCCGTTCTGCGGGTCGAGGGAGATTGCCTTGTTGAATGACTCGATCGCTTCGTCATGCCTCCCGAGTTTTGCGAGTGACCGGCCCTTGTGGACGTACACATCCGCAGAGTCATTCGCGATGCCGAGCGCCTTGTCATAGGTCTTGACCGCTTCGCGGAACATCGAGAGGGATTCGAGCGCCCGGCCTTTGTCGTAGAGTACTTCAGCGTTGCCGGGATCGATCTCCAGCGCACGGTCGAATGCTTTCACCGCGTCTTCGGATTTCCCGATCCGGATAAGGGCTGCTCCCTTGTAATGGTAGGAGGGGACATCTCCCGGGTTGACTGCAATCGCCTGGTTGTACACCGGGATCGCGTCTTCGGCCCGGCCAAGGGTATCGAGCGAGCGTGCCTTGTTAAAGTAACTCTCAAAGAAATCCGGCTTGATCGCCAGGGCATGATCGAACGCAGAGACCGCATCGGTGTGCCGGTCCATATGCGAATAGACCATTCCCATATCGTGCCAGAAACCGGCATCCTCCGGGGAGAGGGCGAGCAGGTGCTCGAACGATTCCGCTGCTTCGCCATACTTCTGCAGCTCCGCCAGTGCCGCGGACCGGTGGTACAGGGCATCGATATTCCCTCCATCGGCCGCGAGCGATGCATCGAGGACTTCTACCGCCTCAGAGAACTTCCCGAGGTTGAATAACGCGATGCCTTTGCCGTAACATGCGTGCGAATCATCCGGTACGAGGTTAAGTACCTGGTCGAACGATTCCACGGCATCGTCGTACTTCCCAAGCGCAAGGCACGAGCGCCCGTGCTCGAGGAATGCCCGGGGATCTTCCGGGGTATACACGATCGTCTTATCAAAGGCACGGAGCGCCTCTTCGTGATACCCGAGTCGGGCGAGCGAGCGTCCCTTCTCGTACCAGATCTCCGCGTGATCGGGGGCGAGGGAAAGGGCATCGTCAAATGCCTTCCCG
>Ga0187810_10000688_pt1 | contig 12285 bp, 10 predicted proteins | sample NC_wetland_sal_i_9_FD_132963 | JGI IMG/M metagenome (GOLD analysis project Ga0187810, IMG submission 132963) | Wetland sediment microbial communities from Neuse River Estuary, North Carolina, USA - ASW_5 | ecosystem: Environmental > Aquatic > Freshwater > Wetlands > Sediment | place: USA: North...
GCAGAGGCGGGCGGCATCTACGGACGCTCAAAGTGGTGAATGGAGCTTTATACTCCATCGCGGCAAAGGAGCTCGCCGAATTGGCGAACGATCCGGACGTTAAATTCGTCTCGCCGGACCGCACTGTGAAGGCAGCGAATCAACTGGCGTCCGACTATAAGCTTCAGGCGGTAGGCGCCAACATCGCACAAACCAACGGATACAACGGCGACGGGATTGGCGTAGCCATTATCGACAGCGGCATCACGAACAGACCGGATTTCCGCTCAAGCAGCTACGGCTATTACGGTGGATCCCGTATCGTCCATGCGGAAAACATTCTCAATGGTGGCGGATCTACGGACGACACGTTTGGTCACGGAACGCACGTCGCCGGAATCGTGGGCGGAAATGGCAGCCAATCGTATGGTGTCTACGCCGGTGTCGCCCCGGCGGTCAACCTGATCAACCTGGTGGTGCTAGACGATACCGGCGCCAGCACGGACAGCACTGTAATCGCCGGGATCCAGCGAGCGATTCAGTTGCAATCGCAATATAACATTCAAGTAATTAACCTCTCGCTGGGACGCCCGGTTTTTGAAAGCTATACCGTCGATCCGTTGTGCCAGGCCGTGGAAGCAGCTTGGCAGGCTGGTATCACCGTGGTGGTGGCGGCCGGAAACGGAGGACGCAGCAACACCGCCAACACCGATGGCTACTCCACCATCACCGCTCCAGGAAATGACCCCTACGTAATCACGGTTGGGGCCATGAACACGGACAATACCTGGACGACTTCCGATGATGTCATCACCAGCTACAGTTCCAAAGGTCCAACTCTGCTAGACCATATCGTAAAACCCGATCTCGTGGCGCCTGGCAATCTGATCGTTTCCGTGCTCGGCCACGGGACGTTACCTCAACAGTACCCGCAAAACATCACGGATACGAACTACTTCATATTGAGTGGAACCAGTATGGCAGCGCCCATGGTAAGCGGCGAGGCGGCCTTGCTCCTGCAACAGAACCCGAATCTTACGCCGGACCAAGTGAAGGCACGGCTCATGCTCACCGCCAATAAGAACTTTCCGGTCTCCAGTGTTGCTACCGATCCCACGACGGGCATCTCCTATACCAGCTATTACGACATCTTCACGGTCGGCGCGGGATATCTGAATGTTTGGTCGGCGCTGAACAGTAACGCCACGGCAAACGGAACGGCTCTTTCGCCGGTGGCCTCTTACAATTCTTCCACCGGCACAGTCTCGCTTACCGATATCTCAGGCCAGTCCGTTATCTGGGGCACCAGCGGGACATGGGCAAACAGCGTGATTTGGGGCACTTCGCTGGTTTCGGGCAACAGCGTGATTTGGGGTACCAGCGTCATCTGGGGTACCAGCGCGCCCAGCAGCTTAAGTGTGATTTGGGGCACCAGCGTGATCTGGGGTACGGGTGTTCCGCTGGATGAAACAAGCACTCTGGTTTACGACAGCGAGCAATAGAAAGGCGAAAATCATGAAAAATCTAATGTCATCCGATATAAATCCGATGGTCGTATATACCATGGATAACGGTGCGATTCGCCTGGCAACATCCGTGAACACATCCGCAACTTGGGGTGTCCATGCCGTCTCCGGCGCCAACTCCGCGGTTTGGGGAACGTCGGCGGCGCATGGCGCCAGCTGGACCCCGCCGTCCAGCGCCGTCTGGGGCACCTGCGCGGTGCGGGCTCCGATGCAACAAATGTGGGCGCTACGGCACTCAGGGATCGAATGGGTTAATTGACTTGGCGGAGAATCGCGTGAAGCCCTCGCAGGGTCTGGCAAGAACGTTCATCGGCCTGGTGGCTTTCATCGGGCTTATGGCCGTGCTTGGGCCTCTGGCGAACACCAGTGACCTGTGGTCCACGCGATTTGCCTGCTATCTTGTACTGGCGCTGCTTTCCTCGGGCCTGAAAGTATCGCTTCCGGGCGTCACCGGCACGTTGTCGGTCAGCTTCTTGTTTATCCTGGCCAGCATGGCGGAACTTGGCGTCCTCGAGACCATCGTGATCGGTACCGGCGCCACTCTGGTCCAAATCTACTGGAACGCTAAAAGACGCCCGCCGCTTCACCAAGTGCTGTTTAATCTGGCGTCGATAGCGATCGCGATCCGTTTCGCGGAGGCGGCTATGCACTGGGCGGGGGCACGGGGCGTCAGTCTGCCTTTCCAGCTTTTGTGCGCAACCTTGGGGTACTTCGTCGCCAACACGATCCCGATTGCCGCAGCCATTGCGATGACCGAAAAGCGGGGCCTCTTCCGGGTGTGGCGAGAATGCTACTTCTGGGCCCTTCCGTATTACCTGCTGGGGGCGACGCTGGTCTGCGTCCTGCACTGGGTGAACCGGAACCTGGGTTGGGAGTTCTCTCTGCTGGCGATGCCGGTTGCCTGGGTGGTGTATCGCTCATATCGTCTCTATATCGGCCGGCTGGAGACCGAGAAGGATCGCGTACAGCAGGAGAAAGAGCACGTCGAAGAGATGAACGCTCTGCATCTCCGCACTATCGAAACACTAGCGCTGGCGATCGAAGCCAAGGATCAGACCACGCGCGACCATCTCCGCCGCGTGCAGCATTATGCGCTTGAGATCGGCAAAGAGATGGGTCTCACCGAATCGGAACTGAATGCCCTACGGGCCGCTTCTTTATTACATGACATTGGAAAACTGGCCGTGCCGGAGCACATTATCACGAAGCCCGGCAAGTTGACGCCGCAGGAATTCGAGAAGATGAAGATTCATCCCGTGGTGGGCGCCGAGATTCTGGAACAGGTAAATTTTCCGTACTCAGTGGCGCCCATTGTGCGGGCGCACCACGAACGATGGGACGGCAACGGCTACCCGCTCGGCCTGGCGGGAGAAGAGATCCCACTGGGCGCCAGGATCCTTTCGGTGGTAGATTGCTTGGACGCTTTGGCCTCCGACCGGCAGTACCGGCGCGCTCTGCCGCTGGACCAGGCGATGGCCGTGGTGCTGGATGAATCCGGCAAAAGCTACGATCCGCGCGTCGTCGAGATTCTCGCGAGACGATATCGTGAACTGGAAGAAGAAGCCATCCGGCTGAGCAAGCCGCCCGTCTCGAAGCTCTCCGTCGATGCACGAATCGAGCGCGGCAAAGCGCCCGCCGCTGGATTTGCATCCGCCGCCAGCGAAGATCCGCCCCGCGATTTCCATTCGCAAATTGCCGCCGCCGGCCGGGAAGCGCAATACACGCTGGAACTCGTCTCGGAGTTGGGAAGTTCACTCGGCATCGCGGAAATGCTCTCGGTCTTGAGCTCGCGCCTGACGCAACTGATTCCCTGCGATTCCATTGCCGTCTATGAACGCAAAGACGAGCTGCTCAAACCAGTGTATGTGGATGGCCGGGATCGCATGTTGTTTTCGTCCCTCCAGATTCCCTTAGGCGAGGGCCTGTCGGGCTGGGTGGCCAAGCACAATCAGCCGATTCTCAACGGGAATCCTTCCGTCGAGCCCGGTTACCTCAACGATCCTAAGAAATTCAGTCTGCTGCGATCCGCGTTGTCGGTTCCTCTCTCCGGCCAGTACACCACGGTGGGCGTGCTCACCCTCTATCGCGCCGACGCGGATGCTTTCGCGCCGGATCATCTGCGTATTCTATCGGGGATTAGTTCAAAAATCGGTCTTTCGTTCGAAAATGCTCTGAAATATCGCGCGCTCGAAGCATCGGCCACAACCGATTATCTGACTGGCCTGAATAATACGCGGGCGTTGTTTGAACGCCTCGATCATGAGCTCTCGCGATGCGAATCAGAACGGTCGCCAATCACCGTTATGGTCTGCGACCTGGATCGCTTTAAAGAGGTCAATGACCGCTTCGGACACAGCGCCGGAAACCGGGTGTTACAGGCGTTTGCGAACGGACTCACCAAGATCAACCGCGACTACGACGTCACCGCGCGCTTCGGAGGGGATGAGTTTGTTCTCGTATTGCCGGGGATGAGTGCGGATGAGGTCGGCGACAAGATCCTGGCGTTGGCGGCTCTTGCTTCCGAAGTTGGCCGAACGGTCTGTGGCGAGAACATCATTTCGGCCAGCGTTGGCGTCGCGTCCTGGCCCCAGGATGGCCTCAGCGCTGACGAACTCTTGGCCGAGGCGGACCGTCGAATGTACGCCAACAAGAACAGCCTGAGGTTGAAGCATCCGATCGCTCGCGCAGCCGAAGACCTGACTGCAGTCGTCCACTAAGTCAACCCTACCTTGCGAGCGATCATGCTCTCAGGGCTTCCCAGACTTATTGTTGCGGGCCAAGTACGCGGCCAGCGCGTCCAGGTCCGCATCGCTGACTTCGGTCTTGCGGAAGAACGGCATGATCGAAACGCCTTTCCGCACGAATGTCTTTGTGACGGGCGGCGCCAAGTCCGTGCGTTCGCTCAGCAGGGCCGGCTTGGCGCCCTTGTACTTGGCCTGTAAGGCGATCGTGCCGGGCAGGTTCTCTCCGTGGCAAGTGGCGCACCAATAGTCGAACACCTTTTCACCCTTCTGAATAGTGGCCTCATCAGCGCCAAACGCGCTCGCGGCCAGCGCGAGGCACGCCAGTGTTAAGAGCAGCCCCTTCATGCTTTCGTTCCTCGCAGATGTTTGGGCCAAATCCCGTAACGCCCGGCCGAAATGATTCCGTTGGGATCGACGGCGTCTTTCACTGTTTCGTGGAAACGCCGCAAGGCATGATTGTTAAACGAATAGGTGGCCATCACCTCATCCTGGAACGCCGGGGCCGTCCGATATTCGCCCCAACCGTGGTCGGCCGCGACGCGAACCACTTTCTTGAAGGTCTCGCGATTCTTCTTGTTCGTCGCGACGTCGTGCGTGATCGGGAAACCGAAAAGGAAGATGAACGAACGCGTCCAATACGTGCTCGGGAGGCTGAAGGAAAGCAGCGGCAAGCCATAGTCCTTCGCGGCCTGCGAGAAAACCTTGTTCGCTTCGAGGATCGCTTCGCCGGTTCTGGGAATGATTGGTGAAAACCAAATGTGGCCGTTGGTTGGCGTGGGATTGTACGGTGAGCGCGCGCCGATGGAAAACATTTCCAAGCTGGGGATTCCGAACTCCGGCTTGTGGACCTTGTTGAATTGTTCGGGCGTCAGCGGAAGCTTGTAGAACTCGCCATCTTGAAACTTGGCTCCCGAAATCGCGGAGAACTTCTCCTGCGCGTACTCCCACTGCGCGCGAATCGCTTTTTCCGGTCCATAGAATTTGACTGTGCAATTCCAGAACGGGATGCCTTTGTCCTGCGCGTATTTATGCAGCTCGGCCGACTGGACGCCGCCCCTCTCCAGCATCGCGGTGACTTCGGGCGCTCGCGGAGGCATCATGAAGCCGCCCAGAATCGGGCTTCCGAGATTGGGCATGCCATTCGAGATGCCCGAGTTTTCGAGGAAAGTCAGAACATCGACCATCGGGATGAGGTCGTCATACTTCGGAACAGTGACTGTGCCGGTCAGATACGCATCCGGCTCCGGCATCAGCCAGAGGCCCATCTTAGTGACGACGCCGAAGTTCGATTGCGAAAACATGCCGTCGATCCATGGGCCGAAACCAAATTTATATTGCTGCCAGGTTTGCGCGCCGGGCATCGCGCCCATGCCGGTGCGCAGCAGATCGCCGTTGGCCAGGACCACTTCCATCCCGCAGTGCGAATCGAAATGAACGCGAAATTCCGAGCGCAGATATCCGCCGCCGTGATCGAGCGCATTGCCAATCGGGCTGCCCCAGCCGGGATCGGGAACATCCACCCAAACTTTGAGCTTGCGCTCCTGGATGTAGCGGTAAAGATCAAAGTAGCTGACGCCGGGCTCGACCAAAGCGGAATGATTGCGCTCGCTCACGTCCAAGATGCGATTCATCCGCTTCAGGTCGAGCACCACGCTGCCGGAAAGATTCGGCGCCGATCCGCCATAGCCGAGATTCTTTCCGGTGGAGATGGGATAAACCGGAATCTTGTATTCGTTGGCGGTTTTCATCACCGCCTGCACCTGCTCCACGGTGTAAGGCGCAACCGCGGCCGATGCCACGCGCTCCTCAGGCTCGCCCCAGAAGGGCGAGTAGGCGTCGCGATAGAGCGCCACATCTTCGTCGCTGGTGAAGACCCATTCCTTGCCGACGGCTTCTTCAAATTGTTTTAGCGCGTCCGAGAAATCCTTTTGATTTACGCCAGGGGGCAGCATCTTAGGCGCGCTCCTTTGGGGCCGGCTCTTTTGGAGAAATGACCCATGAGATCAGGGGTTGCCCGTCTCCGTCGCGGCTCGGTTGCTCAACGCGCGAGATGACGCGCATCCCGTGATCCCAGGCCAATCGCTCCAGGCAAAAAAGCGGACCGTGCGCCGTCAGGCCCGCGATCGCCACGGGCTGTTTCTTCCATTGAAGATCGAGATCATGGAACCACAGATCGGTGATGTCGCCGCGGATGGCGTGGACCGCCGCGCCTCGCGCTTTCCATTCTTCGCCGAACGCGACGCTGGCGGGGAAGCGCCCGTCGAAAATTACTTTATAGAAGGCGACACGATCGCCGCCTTCGATGGGGGCTAGTGTGTTTCGTGCGACCGCGATCGGCAGCACGGATGCCGCGATACCTGCTTGAAGGAATTCTCTCCGACTCGCCATGTGCTCAGCTCCTTAGACAACGCTGCATGCCAGTATATCCCTCTTGCATGCAGGTCGGGACACCGCGGGCGGGCGAGGCGAGCAGTCAGTTATTCAGCAAATTCCGGCGCGGGCGTCCGCTCCGGCTTCTTCTCGCGTTCTTCGGTGAGCGTCGCTTCAGTCAGCAGCAATGTGCTGGCAACGGAAACTGCATTTTCGAGCGCCACCCGGACCACTTTAGTGGCGTCGATGATGCCAGCCTCAATCAAGTCCACGTATTTGCAAGTGGAGGCATCCAGACCGCAGTTTCCTTTCCCGGTTCGCATGCGATCCACCACCACGCCGCCGTCGAGGGCCGAGTTTTCGGCGATCTGTCGCGTGGGTACTTCAAGCGCTCTTTTGAGAATCCTCAGTCCGGTCTTTTCGTCCTCGTCTGCTTTGGCTTCCTCAGCGTCCACGGCATCGATCGCGCGCAGCAACGCCAATCCTGCGCCCGGCAGCACCCCTTCGGCGATGGCCGCTTTGGTGGCGCTGATCGCGTCCTCGAAGGCTTCCTTTAGCTTCTTGGCCTCGGCCTCAGAAGGTGCGCCGACACGAATCACTGCCACGCCGCCCGTCAACTTCGCCAGCCGCTCCTGGAGCTTCTCCTTGTCGTAGTCGGACGTAGTTTCCTCAATCTGCTTGCGAAGCTCGCGACAACGGCCATCAATCGCCGACTTTTGTCCTGCTCCGCCCACGATGGTGGTCGTATCTTTGTCGATCACCACCCGTTTGGCTTTGCCAAGCTGCGCCATGCTGACGTTTTCGAGCTTGATTCCCAGCTCTTCGGCGATAAGCTGGCCGCCTGTGAGAATTGCGATGTCCTGGAGCATCGCCTTCCGCCGGTCCCCAAATCCAGGAGCTTTTACAGCCACGCAGGGCAACGTTCCTCGGATCTTGTTCAAGACCAAAGTGGCGAGCGCCTCTGCCTCGACGTCCTCGGAAATGATGAGCAACGGCTTGCCGGCTTGCACCACTTGCTCGAGCAACGGCAGCAGATCCTTCACATTGCTGATCTTCTTTTCGTGCAGCAGGATCATAGGATCGTCCAGGGCAGCGTTCATCGCTTCCGGATCCGTCACAAAGTAGGGCGAGATGAACCCGCGATCAAACTGCATGCCCTCGACGATTTCGAGCACGGTTTCAGTGGTTTTGGATTCTTCTACGGTAATTGCGCCTTCCGCTCCCACTTTTTCAACGGCTTCAGCCACCATGTCGCCGATGGTTGAGTTATTGTGCGCAGAAATAGCAGCCACCTGCGCCTTTTCACGCTTGCTGGTGACTGGGCGGGATAAGGCTCGAAGCGAATCGACGGCCGCTTTCAGCCCGCGATTCAGGCCGCGCCTCAGGTCAACCGCGCTGGCGCCAGCGGCGACGTTGCGAACTCCATCCGTCAGGATGGCATGCGCGAGCAATGTGGAGGTCGTAGTACCATCGCCGACCGCTTCTCCCGTACGTTCGGCTGCTTCGCGAACCATTTGCGCGCCAAGGTTCTCCTCGGGATCCTTAAGCTCCACTTCCTTGGCGATGGTGACGCCATCGTCGCACACTATGGGCCGGCCGAACTTCTTTTCAATCAACACGCACTTGGACTTCGGCCCCAGCGTGACGCGGACCGCGTCGGCAAGTACACTGGCGCCTCGCACAATGCTCTGGCGCGCTTCGGCGCGAAATTGAAACTGTTTGGCTGGCATACTAGTGCTCCTCGATAATTACGTGCTGCAAGCCCCATGCCATGGAACACCCCATGGAATGCTGGTTGCACTGGTTATTGCGTGAGGTGCGCCATGAAACTTACACTTAGTGTGATCAAAGCCGACATCGGCTCAATTGGCGGCCACGTGGCCCCATCCAAGCGGCTGCTAGAAACGGTGGGGGCATATATTCGCGACCGCGCGCCCGGCCTGCTGCTGGACCATTACATCAGCCACACCGGAGACGACATCGCGATTCTGATGACGCATAAGCGCGGGGAGGGCGATGAGAAGATTCACAAGCTTGCCTGGGATGCGTTCTTAGCCGGCACAAAAGAAGCGCGGGAAGAAGGGCTGTATGGGGCAGGGCAGGATCTCCTCAAGGATTCGTTCTCCGGGAACGTGAAGGGGATGGGTCCGGCCGTTGCCGAGATGGAGATCGAAGAGCGCCCGAACGAGCCGTTTCTCTTCTTCGCGGCGGATAAGACCGATCCCGGGGCCTACAATCTGCCGCTGTATCTGGCTTTTGCCGACGTGATGAACACCCCGGGCCTGATTCTGTCGCCGGGGATGTCGCGCGGGTTCCGCTTCGTCATCATGGATGTGAACAACACCACGGGCGATCGGGTGATCGAATTGAACGCTCCCGAGGATCTATACGACATTGCGGCGCTCCTGCGCGACCCGGAGCGCTATGTGATCGAATCGGTCTGGTCCCGCGCGAGCGGTGAACAATCGGTCGCCGTTGCTACGTCGCGCCTGCATAACATTGCGGGCAAATACACGGGCAAGGACGATCCCGTGATGCTGGTGCGCGTCCAGAAGGATTTCCCTGCCACCGGCGAGGTGCTCGCGCCCTTTGCGATTGGACACTTCGTAGCCGGTTGCATGCGCGGTTCACACCAGATGCCGTTGATGCCGGTCACGCTGAACACCGGTATCAGCTACTTCGATGGACCGCCCATCGTCAGCTGCGCCGGCTTCTGCGTTCACAATGGCAAGCTGACCGAGGCGATCGATGGATTCGCACACCCCTTCTGGAACACGGTTCGCGAGCATGTGTCCGACAAAGCCATCGACATGCGCCGGCAGGGATTCTTCGGAACGGCGATGCTGCCGATGTCGGAGCTGGAATATACCGGCATCATGGAGAAGCTCGCGGTGTTAGACAAGAAGTTCAAGATACGGGCTGCGGAGTTGGCGCCGGTGATGGCGTGAGTTCCGGCTGGTAATACCGCTGGCATTCTTGCTCCCGGCCGCGAACGATGCGTCTTCCGGAGAGCACGCCCCGATGAGCTGTAATCACGGTGGCTTGGTGTTCATCGAGGGCGCCGTCATAATAGAGCACTACCCAATCACGGATGCGGCCAAGCTCATGCGCGCGTGCCGTGTTTGAATAGAGCGCCGTGTAATTGCGATCGCCGCGATGCGTGTGCAGGATTGGGAGCCATGCTTCGCACTTCGGATTGAAGCGCTTCGGGGCAATCATTGGCAGCTCACCGGCGTCCGCCTTCGCGCGATATTCGCGGTCCACATCGAGTAGCTCTTCCACCGGCGGTTCGTCCGGCTCATGGATGTATCCGGCTTGGCGTACTCGACCCAGACGCATGGATAGGGTGTCGATGATGCCGGCCAGCTTCTTCTTGCCGATTCCACCGATGTCGGCCAAGCGTCCATCGTGGGCGGCCGCCTCCAAGTCCGCCAGCGAGTCGATGCCCAAATCTCGATGGAGACGTTCAGCCAACGCGGGTCCAATCCCTGGGACCGATTCGAGCAACGCCACTGGATCCGTTTCGCCGCGCAATCGATCGAGCATTGGCAGGCGGCCCGTGGTGACCAAACTCCGAAGCGCGGCAGCCAGGCGCTCGCCGACCCCAGTTACGGCACGCAATCCAGCATCACCCTGTTCCTGCCAGATCGTGCTCAAAGGTTTCGGCAAGCGCTGAACACCCGCCGCCGCCCGGCGATACGCCTGAACGCGGAAGGGATTGGCACGCTGCGCTTCCAGAAGATCGGCCACCTCCTCCAGGCGTCGCGCGATTTCGACGTTCTGCATTTGTAAACGATTTCGTGCATTTGGGGTACCGTTTGGTTGGTAAGTTGCTCCCATATGGATAAAGGTGATCGAAATGCCCGACGCAACTTTGTCTATCGTTACGGATTTGGTTCACGATGCAGCTTCGCCTCTGGTGGGAGCTAGCGCGGATTATGACCGGCTGCTCGAATTCATCGGCGATGCACAATTCGTTCTGCTCGGCGAAGCATCGCATGGAACGCACGAGTTCTATCGCCATCGCGCGCAGATCACCAAACGCCTGATCCAGGAAAAGGGCTTTACGGCGGTCGCTGTCGAGGCGGATTGGCCGGATGCTTATCGCGTCAATCGGTATGTTCGCGGCCAAAGCGATGACGCCGACGCTGCTGCGGCGCTGGCCGGCTTTAAGCGCTTTCCTGCGTGGATGTGGCGCAATGCGGACGTGCTGGATTTCATCGGTTGGCTCCGCGCCTACAACGATTCACTGCGCGAAGGCGCTCCAAAGGCCGGCTTCTATGGGCTCGACCTCTACAGCTTGCATTCTTCCATCGAGGCGGTTCTAAATTACCTGGACAGAGTCGATCCGCAGGGCGCTGAGCGGGCCCGCCGCCGCTACGCCTGTTTCGAACATTTTGGGGAGGACCCGCAGGAATACGGTTATGCCGCCGGGCTCGGCTTGAGCCACACCTGCGAAGCTGAAGTGATTAATCAGTTGATCGACTTGCAAAGGCGAGCCGCGGAATACGCGCGGCGCGATGGACGCATCGCGGCCGACGATTTCTTCTACGCCGAACAGAATGCCCGGTTGGTTAAAAATGCGGAACAATACTACCGCACCATGTTTCGAGGGCGAATCTCCTCCTGGAACCTCCGCGATGCGCATATGGCGGAAACGCTGGATACTCTGGTGGAACACTTTGCCCTGCAAGGGCGGCGGCCAAAGGTCGTATTGTGGGCGCATAATTCGCACCTGGGAGACGCGCGCGCCACCGAAATGGGCCGAGCGGGCGAATGGAACGTCGGCCAACTGGTGCGCCAGAGGCATGGCCATGAAGCGGTCCTGATCGGTTTTACAACCTACACAGGGACGGTCACCGCCGCTTCCGATTGGGGCGGGCCAGCGGAGCGGAAGAGGGTTCGCCCGGGAATGCCTGGCAGCTACGAGGCGTTGTTCCACGACGCGGCGATCCCAGCCTTTTTGCTCACGCTGCCCCGCGGCACGCCCGTTTCCATGGGACTCGCTGAAACGATGTGGGAGCGGGCCATTGGGGTCATTTACCGGCCGGAGTCCGAACTGGCCAGCCACTACTTCCATGCGCGACTGTCCGATCAGTTCGACGCGGTCATTCACGTCGATCAGACTCGCGCAGTGGAGCCGCTGGAGCCTACGTCGGAATGGGGCATCGGTGAACCGGCAGAAACGTTTCCGTCTGGAGTCTAGAACAAATGTGTCGAACCGGATCAGGCAGCCCGAGCAACGAATCGGTGGAGGGCCAGCCGGGCGGCTTCCTCGCCGGCCGAAATCATGCGCTCGATTGCGACAGGGCCGGGCACATAACCGGCGAGAGGGACTCTCGGATGAATGAGGAGATCGGTGTTGTGAACAGCAGAGTGATAATGCGCGGGGTAAGTGCGGCCCGCGCGGGGATGATGAGGATGAATGCCGATGCCGCGCAATAACGAGCCGATTTCCCAAACATCGGAGCCGACGATGAAATCCGCGCCCATAGCCCGGCATGCTTCCGACGGCAGAACGCAGGCGATGCCGCCATCTTTTAGGCGCTTTCCTTCGCGTTGGACTGGCCGCCGGATGCCGCGAAGGGCGCAACTGGCACTGATCGCGGAGGCAAGTTCGCCTGTGGTGATGACCACCGATCGCTTTCCGGGCAACTCAGTAGTGA
>Ga0187810_10000689_pt1 | contig 12272 bp, 11 predicted proteins | sample NC_wetland_sal_i_9_FD_132963 | JGI IMG/M metagenome (GOLD analysis project Ga0187810, IMG submission 132963) | Wetland sediment microbial communities from Neuse River Estuary, North Carolina, USA - ASW_5 | ecosystem: Environmental > Aquatic > Freshwater > Wetlands > Sediment | place: USA: North...
TGGCGCCGCCGGCGATCTTCTTGCTCATCACCGACGAAGCAATCAACGGAATCGAAGGCACCGTACCGGTCACATCGCGTAACGCATACAACCTGCCGTCCGCTGGGGCCAGGTCGGCGGTTTGCCCGGCCAACACCAGCCCGGTCGTCTTGAGTAAATGGATGAACTCTTCTTGGCTCAATTGCGTGCGAAACCCAGGGATCGATTCCATCTTGTCCAGCGTGCCTCCGCTGAACCCGAGCCCATGTCCCGACATCTTCGCCACCGGCAGACCACAGGCGGCTACCGTAGGTTCTACCACCAGGGTCGTCTTATCACCGACCCCGCCGGTCGAATGTTTATCCACTTCGATAGGGATGATCCCAGATAGATCGAGCACCTGGCCAGAATGTGCCATCGCCAGGGTCAAGTCAGTCGTCTCCCGGTCGGTCATACCGTTCAATAAAACAGCCATTGCCCAGGCTGAAACCTGATAATCGGGAATTTCGTTGCGGGTGATTCCCTGAACGAACGCTTCGATCTCGTCCCGGGTCAATTTTTGCTTATCCCGTTTTTTGATGATAATATCTACCGGATTCATTGTGCCTCCATTTTGTCAGACAACTACTCATTTTACTATAAGCAAACCCAAAATCCAGTTCGAACCTCCGCGATGACAAAAAATCCCGGCCTCAAAAAAAGAAGCCGGGGATCGGAAATCGATTTGTAAAAACGATAAAAAACGAAAACTATTTTTTCGGTATAATCGTTACTTTACGGAAAGGCTCTTCGCCGGTGCTTTCGGTAGTAACCTGCGGATGATTGCGTAACTCCAGGTGAATCACCCGGCGCTCATTGGCAGGCATGGGCTCGAGGATCTGGCGCTTGCCGGTCTCGACGGCCTGCTGGGCCATGCGCCGCCCCAACTGCCGCAACTGCCGTTCGCGGCGCGCCCGATAACCCTGTACATCGATCATCATGGGTACCCAGCGGTCCAGCTCTTTGCTGACGATGAGGCTGGTAATGTATTGCAGCGCATTCAAAGTCTCAGAACGGCGGCCGAGCAAAATGCTCAGGTCATTGCCTTGAATATCCACCAGCACCAGGCGATCGTCATTTTCGTCAACGGGTTCGATGAACTTGGCAGTGACACTGGCCTTCACGTACATGCGTCCTAGCAGTTCATTCACAACATCTTGGGTCACCTTGAGTGACTTTTTATCATCCTCAGTCAAATCGGCTGCGGCCACTTCAGTGAAGCTGTTCACTTCCTTTTCAGGTTCCGTGCTATCCGTGGTTCCAGCGGGAGCAGGTGTAGTTTCGACCTCTTTGATCGAAAGCCTCACGCGCGATTGCCTTCCACCGATCCCCAGCAATCCCTTGCTTCCATTGTCCAGAATATCCACCACGACTGCCTCAACGGGAAGTCCCAATTGAGCCAAACCCCGGTCAATGGCTTCTTCCACGCTCGGTGCGATGATCTCAAGTGTTGTTTTTTCTTGACTCATGGTTACGCCTCGGTTTTATTTTTTTCCGGTTGCTTTAATGGCAACGGGTTTTCTACCGGGGATGAGATTCCCCCAGTAGACCTTCCCGGAAATTGCATATTGGAAGATTTGAATAAGGTTGGTGACCACAAAATACAGGGCTAAACCCGAAGACAGCGTCCAGGCCAGCCAGCCCATCAAGAGCGGCATGTAGATGTTCATCATGTTAGTCATCATGGCCGTCTGGTCACTGGCACCTCCGCTGGGTGGCGGGGTAATGATCTTGGTGGAAATATAGGTAGTGATCACTACTACAATGGCCAGGGTCGGAATGCCAAAGGATAACCCGGGGATAAATAACCGTTCCGGCTGCCCCATATCCATCCACAGGAACCGTGTGTTGAGGGGGATGAGGATCGAAGCATTCAAGAAAGATGGGTACAGATGCCGGATCAGGTTCAATAAGTCGATCGGCGCCGACGCCACTGTCTGGATCAGAGCCTGATAAAGGCCAATGATGATCGGGAATTGAATAATGGTTGGCAGACAGGAAGCAAAGGGACTGATCTTGAGTTCCTGATAGAGCTTCATCTGCTCTTGCGCCAGACGCTCTTTGTCGTTTTTATATTTCTCTTGAATCTCAATGTACTTCTTGTTCTTTTGCAGTTCCTGCATGGCCTGCGAGGCCTTAATCTGGCGTGCGGTCAGAGGATACAAAAGCAATCTGGTCACTGCCGTGAACAGGATGATGGCTACCCCTAAGTTACCTACAACGGAGTAAATCCACAGAAGACCGTTGATAAATGGCGTGATGATAATCGAATCCCACATGGTCATTATCCTTATTTGCTCGGTGTATAATCCCAGTTCTCGTTACCATTGGCATCATAAGCATACAGTGGCTTATCTCCTTTGGTCGGCAGAACGTAGAGGTGACCACTGGCGAAAACAAGGTTGGAGTACAGTTTGCCGGTCAAGGTACGGGTCCAGGCACGCTGGCCCTCTTGAGTAAGCACAATAATTTCGCCTTTTTCATCGCCAAAGACAATCTGGTCGTTCATTACGGCACCGCTGCCCAAAACAGCGGACGCCAAATCGATGGTCTGCACGGTGCTGCCATCCGCAGACTTTAAGACATTGATCTTTCCTGATTGGTCCCCTACATACAGGTTATCACCCAGAGCGACTGGCGCAGACCAGATACCGCCGCCGAGCGTCTGTTTCCATTTAATCGAGCCATCCGCCGAATCGATGGCATACAGCGTTTTACCCAGGCTGCCCAGGTAGATCGTGCCATCGGCTGCCAGGTATGGTCGACCTACAATCGAGCTATCCAGAACTGCCTTCCATTTCAACGTTCCGTTTGCCAGATCGATCGCATACAAATTATGATCGAGTGAAGGGGCAAAAACGGTCGTGCCATCGCTGACGGGGGTGGCCCAGAAGGCCTCAGTACCTTTGAAAGTCCACTGCAAATTACCCGTGAGGTTCAAGGCATAGATATTTGCATCCGCATTTTGGGCGATGATCGTATTATTCACCACCAGGGGCGAATCTACATAGCGGCCCTTGGCACCGGTGAACTGCCATAACTCTTTCCCATCGCGTACACCCAGGCCTACCAATAAACCGGAATAATCCCCTACGACTACCTGGTCCCCGGCTACTGCGGGAGCCGCAAAAAAGATGCGTGAGGCAGCCGGTTTTTCGGGATATGACCAGATCTGCGTGCCCGTATCGGCCTTTAGAGCCACAATCGAAGTATTGTTCGTGAAAAATACTGCCGTGTCATTGGCCGAAACTCCTGCCCAGCTATTTGTAGCGCTTACGCCGGTACAAGAAGTAAGTATTATCCCAAACACAAGGATGGAGAGCACTACCAAAATGCGATTAATTTTCATTGTTCTGATACCCTTTTTTCGCGGGATGATGCTGATTATATCTTGAAACTGAGGTTCACGGGACGGGATCGAAGCCGCCGGGGCTGAAAGGATTGCAGCGTACTATACGCCAGATTGCCATCACCGTGCCTTTGATTGCACCATATTTATAAATTGCCTGATACCCATAATGAGAACAAGTCGGATAGTATTTGCACGTATCTGGCGGCAAAGCAGGGGAAATAACGAGTTGATAGATCCTGATCAAACCCAGGAGCACAAACCTCGGAATATTCCACAGGGAAAAATGTAAATCACGCAATCTCGGTTCTGTGACCAGAACCTGTTGATCTTCTTCACAACATGCTGTCATTTTGATCCAAAATTCCTGCCCGAACCATCAGCTTACCCACTGCTGATTTCAATTCCTGAAAACTGGCCTCACTGATTGGCGTTCGCCCGATTACGACCATGTCATAAGCGGAAGTCGTCTTTTCGAGGTATTGCGCCAGAATTACCCGCAAACGTCGCCGTGCACGATTTCGTTCGACCGCCTTGCCGATGGACTTTGCGGTGATAATGCCTGCTCGCGAGTACTCAGCCTGCCCTTTGTCGGCGACAATGACTACAAGCGGGTGGGCATAGGATTTACCTGAAAGCCGCACCCGCTTAAAGTCATTTGTCCTGGTAATCCAAAACTTGCGATTCAACCATTACCCTTCCCACCAACCACCGCGCCCCTTTGAGGGTATAGTGATTATTTGGGCCAGCGGTTACCAGCGAATTCTCTTCACGTGATTGTTCATAGAAACCGTCAACTTGTGGCGGCCTTTTGCGCGACGTCGTTTTAAAACTTCGCGGCCATCGGCTGTTTCCATGCGCTGGCGAAACCCATGTACGCGCAAGCGTCGGTGAATTCTCGGTTGGTAGGTCCGTTTGGTCATTGTGCTTCCTCTCAAATACAAACATTAGTTATACGTAGCAGCACGCAATTATACCGCAACGCTTTTCACCGGTCAAAGGAATTTCTACTTTTTTGCCAACTTTGCAAATAAATCTGAAAGCTGCTTGGCACCGTCATCGTCGGTCACCGCCAAAACTTCATCATTTTCTTCAAAGAATGTTGCACCGCGCGGCACCACGATTTCGCCGTTGCGGATGATTGCCGCGATCACGCAATTCTCTGGGAAAGGCAAATCCTTGATGGGAATTCCCAGCGCTTTTGCACCAGATGGGATCTTTTCTTCCACCAGCGAATACCGTCCCTTGCGCAGTTGCAGCAAAGTCATCATATCACCGAGCGACATTTCCTCTTCGATCAGGCGCGAAAGCAACTCCGCCTGGTTGACAGCCACGTCGACGTGCAATTTACTATCAAAAAGCCACGCGTTGCGCGGATTGTTGACCCGGGCAATGGTGCGGGGTACATTGTATTTCTCACGTGTGTAATAACACAGAGCCAGATTCGCCTCATCCGAAGTAGTGGTAGCCGCAAAAACCTGCGCTTCGGCAATGCCTACTTCATCCAAAACTGTTGGGTTGAGAGGGTTGCCCGAAAAAATGACCTCTGTGGGCAGTTCTCTGTGAATTCTGGCCAGTACCTCTTTGCGGTCCTCGATCAGATGGATTTGATGCCCCTCATCAAGTAAATATCGCGCTAATTGAGCGCCTGTTCTACCGCCTCCGGCAATTACGACAAACATGTTCAGGCCTCCTTGACGGGGTTATGCAAAATTCGACGAGTTTCTTCGATGCCGTCGAAAGTAGCAGCAACATTTAAGAAATCACCTGCTTGCAAGACGGTTTCTGTATCAGCAAGAAAAGCCTTGCCTGCCCGGGTGATGGCAATTGGGCGGCAGTCGTCGCATGGGATCAGTTGCTCGATCTTCTTCCCTGACCATTCTGGTGTGATAGTGAGTTCGTACACTTCTACCTCACCATTGCCGGCAGAGAAAACAGTGCGCGCCTCGGAGTGATACATCAACTCTTCGATGCGCTGGGCACCCCAGCTCGTTGAACTGACAACCTGAATGCCAAAGGTCTCGAAAAGCTCACGCACATGCGGGTCATAATTGCGGGCCACCACATTTGCAACCTTAAATTCAGTTTTGGCAATATGACTGACTACCATATTCATAGCATCGTTATTGGTCACTGCTGCAACCACATCGCAATGCTCGATTCCGGCGCGAATTAGCACATCCTGATTGAGAGCATCGCCTTCATGCACACGGCCTTCGAAATCCGCCGGCAAATTATTAAAGGAAGCAGGCACATTATCGATGATCGAAACATCGTGTCCGCGTTTGAACAACCTGTATGCCAATTCGGCCCCGATCCTTCCACAGCCAACTATGATCGCTTTCATTGAATCCTCTTCTCTTTCAGCTTACCTGGTAAGGTACTTCCAAAATGACGATGTCCTTACGATACAGCAGCACTTTTCTTAAAGCATCCGCCGTACGGGTGTGCAGCAAACTCGTGTACCAGTGCTTGGGAATGAACTGAGGTACAACAATACTGATCACCTCATTGACTTGCTTTTGCGCATCGATTTCATCGATGTAAGCCAGTAAAGGCTCAAGGAATAAGCGATAGGGCGAATCTAATACCACCAGCCGATAACCATCTCCCCAGATTTCCCATTTCTCCTGGAGTTTCCGGGTCTCCTCGGCATCATTCGAAATATGAACCACAGTAATGTCATCGGATAGGGTTTTGGCGTAACGAAGTGCGGCCAGGGTACCCTTATGCACACTGCTGATCGGGATGATCACCTTTTGATGAGCTACGCGCGGTGTGGAGCCGAAATTGTCCAAAGAAAGTTGCTTGGCCAAATTTTTATAATGGGTGTGGATCAGCGAAAAAACCGCCACCAGGGCCGGAGTCAAGAAAACCACGATCCAGGCACCATCTTTAAATTTGGTCACTGCAAAAACGATCATCACGATACCAGTACAGACCGAACCTATCCCGTTGATGATCATCTTAGATTGCCAACCGGGTTGGTACAACAAGGTCGACCCGCGCTCGACGATACTTTCGCCTGTCTTGAGGTGCCCCGACTTCCACCAGCGGTGAGCCATACCGGCCTGTGAAAGTGTGAAGGAAAGGAACACACCGATGGCATACAGCGGGATCAAACGCGTCACACTGGCTTGAAAGAGAATGATCAGCATACAAGCGATGAAAGACAGGGCCACAATTCCCCGTGAAAAAACCAACCGGCTGCCTCGATAGGTCAATTGTCGCGGCAGAAAACCATCATGGGCCGCAATGGCACTCAAACGCGGAAAATCGGCAAAAGCCGTGTTGGCCGCCATCACCAGAATGACAGTGGTGGCCACGATCGTGCCTATGTAGAGGATGCCCGTCCCGGAATAAACGGTTCTGGCTAACTGTGAAATAAGGGTTTCATTTTCGGAGGGTAACGCACCGATCTTATTAGCCAGGAAGGTGATCGCCAACATCATCGAACCCAGAATAAAACCCATCGTTACCAGGGTTTTCCCGGCGTTGTCGCTGCGAGGTTCCTTAAAAGCGGTGATGCCGTTCGAGATAGCCTCTACGCCGGTGAGGGCGGTAGTACCGCTGGAAAAGGCCTTCAAGATCAAGAACAAAGTGATCGGCTCGAGGGTTTGATGCAAATTCACCACATCCATCGGTACGTTATGCACTGCTCCAAGACTGCCAACAATGAAACGGATGAACCCGACGAGGATAGTGATGTACATCATCCCCAAAAAATAATAAGTAGGAATTGCAAAAGCGATACCTGCTTCTTTTACACCCCGCAGGTTGATCACCATGATGATCAGTACCAGCGCAATACCGATGATCACCCGATGGGGATAAAGAGCCGGATATGCCGAAACAAGCTGTGCCACCCCGGACGAAATGGAAACAGCCACCGTCAAGATATAGTCGGTCAGTAAGGCTGCCCCTGCGGTCTCGGCCGGCAGTTCACCCAGATTATCGCGCGCCACAATGTACGCGCCGCCCCCATCCGGGTAAGCATGGATAGTCTGCTCATAGGAAAGGATCAAAATGGCCAGCAGGACACAAATGCCGATGGCAATGGGAATCGAAAAATGGAAAGCGCTAACCCCGGCAACGGAAAGAATCAGCAATAATTCCTGCGGCGCATAAGCCACAGAAGACAAAGCGTCTGAAGAGAAAACTGCCAGCCCAAGAAACCTGCCAATGGTCTGTTGCGGTGCATCGGCCGTTTGTAGTGGTCTACCGATTAAGTAATTTCTCCAGCTTTTACCGGGTGTATACTCGGAAGTTTTCTTGAAAACCGTACTGCCGTTCTTTTGTTCGCTATTCATTGCACCATCCAGACGTTAAAATCCCAATTAAATCAGCACAAGGCGAGGGATTATACGCCCAAACGAGACCTTGGTCAATAATTTGCGCTGCTGTCTGACATTAAAGCAGGCTTAATTATAGCTTGAATTTCTCTATTTTTCGGGAGAATCATGTCTTTGCGACAGAAAAGATTACGCTGCCAAAAGGATTTACTGTAACATCCTCGCCCTGTTCGCTGAACACACCGTCCGTGCTTGTAAACGTGGCCCGTAACGGCTCCATTGGCAAATAACTACGGAGAAAGTGCTGGCTCTTCGCGCTAAAGTTGAGCAAGACGATCAATGTTTCGGGAGCGTAAGTGCGGGTGAAGCCCACCATTTCTTCAGGTAACCCGCTGATCTCGTGATACTTTCCCAGCATTAAAGCCTTGGAGCCCTGCCGATAATGCAGCAACTTCTGGTAATACCGCCACAACGAATCCGGATCGTTTTGTTCATCAGCGGCGTTGACTCCGGCCCGGTAATTAGGGTTCACCGGCAGCCAGGGCTGTACATCTTTGGGACAAAAGCCGGCATTGGCCTCCGCGAACCATTGGAATGGAGTGCGGCAGCGGTCACGTCCCTTCTCGGCCGCAATGGCAATGGCTTCCTTTTCGCCTGTATCGGCGGATTGTTTTAGAATACGCAAGTAATTGAAACTGAGCGGATCGCGAAACAGGCGCGCATCGTTCAATAAATAATCGGTCATGCCAATTTCTTCACCGTAATAAAGGAAAGGTGTGCCTCTCAAAGTCAGCAGCAAGGTCAGGTGCAGTCGTGCCTGTAACGCATTATGCACACCATCACCGTAGTGACTGTACATTCGTGAAACGTCGTGGTTTCCCAGCGTATTGCATGGCCACGCCCCCTCCGGCAGATGGGCCGCTCGATCTGCCTGGTTGGCTCGCACGTGTGCAGCAGATAGTTGCGGCACTTTCATTAAAGGAAAGTTGAATACCAGGTGAAGTTCGTCCGAACCGTTGCCATAAAAGGCAATATCATCTGTCTCACCCACCAGTACCCGGTGCGGATATTCATCGACCACCTGCCGCAATTCGTGCATCAATTCGTGTACGCCTGGCAAATCGTATTGATATTGAAACATCCGCTCCCAGGTCGCGGTGGATTGTGCCAATTCTTCTGCATTCCTGGCAGCCATTTCTTGCCGGATGAGATCGTCATGCGTGAGCGCTTCGGGTTGATCGGGGTAACGTTCGTCTTCGAAGATCGTGCCCACCGCATCCAACCGGAAACCATCCACGCCCATACCCAGCCAAAACCGCACTGAATCGAACATGGCTTTCTTTACGGCCGGGTTCTTCCAATTTAAATCGGGTTGTTCCTTGAAAAAAAAGTGATAGTAATATTCGCCGGTCTGGTCATCCAATTGCCAGGCGCTGCCTCCAAAGGTCGAAGACCAGTTGGTCGGTGGCTGGCCGTCTTTACCCTTCTTCCATATATACCAGTCGCGCTTTGGGTTCTCCAGGCTCGATCTGGATTCGCGGAACCACGGGTGCTGATCGGAGGTATGGTTCAACACCAGATCGAGAATTAAAAACATTCCTCGCTCATGTAACCCATCCAGAAACCGCTTGAAATCTTGCAAGGTTCCATACTCGGCAGCCACACCTTCATAATCCGAAATGTCGTAGCCGCAATCGACGAAAGGCGATGGGTAATGCGGAGACAGCCACACAGCATTGATTCCCAGATCCTGCAAATAATCCAATTTTGCGAACATGCCGGCAAAATCGCCCATGCCGTCGCCGTTGCCATCCGCGAAAGAACGCGGGTAGATCTGATAAAAAACAGCGCTTTGCCACCATTCCATTTTTGCTTCCATGTAGGCTCCGAAAAAAAATTAGATGAGAATTTCCCCGCTAAGGGATTCTTCACTTGCTGCCCCCAACTTCACCCGGCTGATCATGTTCCACAGATTGGCATCGCTCCAGGCACTCACAGGCAAGTAATTATCGGTCAGGCCGTGCAGCAGCCAGCCTCGCGGCCCCAGGCTGCTTTTGGATTCCCACAGCACTTCGCCGGTTTGTCCCTGGCAGGCGCGTCGGTAATCCGCCTCACTCTGGGCAATGACCTCGCGCATTTGCTGACTGCGTTCGCGTGCGACCAGACCATTGACCCTACCCGGCAACCGGTTAGCCGGGGTACTCTCGAGTGCAGAATATTTGAGTACGTGCCCACCGGCAAAATTCATCTCTTTTACGAAGGCCAGGCTTTCCTGAAATTCCGCCTCGGTCTCCCCTGGGAAGCCCACGATGAGATCGGTAGTGATTGCTGCTTGTGGAATTTCCTTGCGAATGAGCTTTAGCAACCCCCGAAAGAGATCGGGCGTGGTATGGCGCGCCATGCGTTTCAAGGTCGCAGCCGAACCTGATTGCAGAGGCAGGTGAAAATGCCGGCACATGCGCGGATTTTGCCACAGGTCAAAGAACCGTTCGTCCAGATCCCAGGGTTCGAGTGACGATAATCGCACGCGCGGGATAGAAGTCTCCTTTAATAAAAAAGCAACCAGATCGGCCAGACGTTCACCGCCGGCCAGATCTTGTCCCCACGAGCCCAGATGCACACCACTCAATACGATCTCTTTGGCCTCACCCTTCTCGGCCGAGAGCACTTCTTCCAGAATCTCTTCTTTCGGCAAGCTGATCGAGGCTCCCCGCGCGATGCGTGTGACACAAAACGTGCAATGATTGTCGCAGCCGTCTTGCACTTTGATAAAGGCGCGCGTACGTTTGTGAATTCCCGGTAGAGGTTTGCGTTCCAGGGGTTCCAGATCATAGATAGGCTTCTGCTGGCTGAGCACGTTTGCCGCCAACTGACCCTTTTCGGCATTGGTGATGATGTGACTGACCCCCGGCAACTTTGCCGCTTCTGCCGGTGCCAGCGTGGCCCAACATCCCGTGACTACAATGTTCGTTGCTCCGTTGTGATTGGCCTGCCGGATCTTCTGGCGTGAGTCCGAGGCCGCGGCAGCCGTAACCGCACAGGTATTGACCACTACCAGTTCGGCCTGCGCCACATCCTCGACGATCTCGTGCCCGGCAGCCCGAAAATCCAGAGCCATTTTTTCGATCTCTGCCTGATTCAACCGACAGCCAATACTATCCAGATACACTTTCATAATCAGGGTTGCGTTACCTTTAGATTATCGAAGAATAATTCAGCACCCGGGGTCGCGTAGGTACCGGCGATGAGGCCGATCTGGCCCTGCGTGAAGCTGCTGTCCTCGATCATAGCCAATAGTTCGCCATTGACCGAAAGTTTGAGTATATCACCCTGGCATACAGCCTGGATATGGTTGACCACGCCGCCCTGGCGAATTGCCTGGCTGTATTTCAGCCCACCCTCCGCATCGGCCAGGGAAAGTTGCCCCTCCTGCATTTTGAAAATTCCGTAATAGCCATCGTGAGTAACAATGAAACCGTAAAAATGCTGGTTGTCTTGAAAACGGCAAACCACCCCAAAAGCGTCGTTGGAAGGGCCGCTGAGCAAGACGTTATCCACATTGATCTGCACATCCTGATACTTGCGGCCGGAAACCGTCCATACCATCGAATTAGGTTGGTTCACCTTCATATCCAACCCTTGATAAGCAAAATTGATCTCCCCGGCCCCACCGGTTGAAACGCCCCAATGATTGGAATTGCTGCTAAAATCATCCGCGAATAAGACGGTGCCTGCCGGGGCCGCGGTAGCCAGCGGTTGTAGGAAATTCAGCGTCTGGCAACCGCTCAAGGCCAGGGCGAACATACACAAAACACAGAAGAATTTTGCCCTCATAAGTTGGTCCCCATTGCTCCCTTTATCTGGAATGTCTTTTTAGTACCCCGTCAAACATGAAAGTATTATTTCAACCATAGTGTTTTTGTCTTATCATCAATGTAATGAAACCATTAAATGATATTTGACGGAGCACTAGCCGCCGCCATTTTGTTCGAGCAGCAAATTGGCATTCTCACGGATACGGTCATCGGTAGCATTGGCAGCCGCCGCACGCAAATAGCCAAAGGCGACCTCTTTTTTCTTCTCTTGCAAATACAGCTGCCCCAGATGAAACAATATTTCGGCCTGGTTGGGAGCCGCTTGCAGCGCCTGCAGGTAAAAACGTTCGGCGCTATCCAGATCGCCTGTATCCGTGTAGGCACTTCCCATTATATCAAGTAGTACCGGGTTGCCCGGTACCAGCAGCAAGGCCTTACGCGCCGCGTCGAGGCCAACCGTAGAGACCTGGTAATTATAGGTGATACAAAATGTAGCCAGAGATTCCCAGGTGACCCAGTTACCCGGCTCCGCCAGGGTTGCCACCTGAATATGCACGAGAGCGTTACTCAGATCACCTTCTAACGCCAGCGTATTGCCGATCTCGATCTGCCAGGTGCTTGCGCTGGGGTTGTTCTCGACGGCCTTATACAGATAAGTGATGGCCAGGTCATATTTTTGCTGGCGGCGATAATAGAGCGCCATCAGGCCGTTGACAATGTCGGAATGGGGGCTCAATTCGAGCGCCTTGGCTAACTGGTCATAACCGCTGCCCCCCACATGTTGAACCGCCTCGCCCA
>Ga0187810_10000690_pt1 | contig 12257 bp, 13 predicted proteins | sample NC_wetland_sal_i_9_FD_132963 | JGI IMG/M metagenome (GOLD analysis project Ga0187810, IMG submission 132963) | Wetland sediment microbial communities from Neuse River Estuary, North Carolina, USA - ASW_5 | ecosystem: Environmental > Aquatic > Freshwater > Wetlands > Sediment | place: USA: North...
AAGCGGATCGAACGACCTGAGCCGGTTCGGCGAGCTGGTCCTGACGGTGCGGGCTTCCATGAGCGTCCCTCCCTGTGTGCTCTCCACAGTGTCCCCTGGCAGGCCGCGGTCATCCACCTGACACGACTGTGCCCTCTTGACATGATCGTGTCATATATGGCACAGTCATGCCATGGCGTCTGGCAGCAGCCTCAGGGAGCGGCAGGCGGCGGTCGTCAGGGAAGCGATCCTCGATGCCCTGGTCAGCCGGCTGGACCGCGACGACCCCGACGACGTCGCGATGCCGCAGGTCGCGGCCGACGCGGGCATATCGCTGCGAACCCTGTACCGCTACTTCCCGACTCGGGAGGCCATGTTCGACGCGGTCGGCGATCACGTGGTCGCCCGGATGGGGTTGCCGCAGCAGATCGAGGGCGCGGACGACATCTCCAGGGTTTTCCTGGACTCAGCCACGCGCGGTGCGCAGAGCCCGGAGCTCGTACGCGCGATGCTCTGGACTCGGCTGGGCCGCCGGGCCCGGTCGCCACACCGGCGGCGCCGGGTGGAGTCCATCACCGCGGCGCTCGCCGAGGTGACCTCGCACCTGGCGCCGGACGAGGCCCGCCGACGGGAGGGCGCGATCGTCTACCTGTGCAGCCTGCCGGCCTGGATCACGGTCAGCGAGGAGTGCGGCCTGTCCGCGGAGGACGCGCGCCTGGGCATCGCCTGGGCCATCGACACGCTGATCACCGCGCTCAGGGACGAAAACAGTACCCAACACGATCAGGGGAGGACATCATGACCGACACGCACGCGATGACCACCACACCGCTCACCGGTGCCTTCGCCCGCCGGCCCGGGGCCGGCTCCAGCCGCGCCTACCTCGGCCACCTGTTCAGCTTCCTCGCCGAGTCGGGGCAGACCAACGGCAGCCTCGCGATAATGGAGGTGACCGTCCGCAAAGGCCTCGAACCTCCGCCACACACCCATTCCCGTGAGGACGAGACGTACTACGTCCTCGACGGCCGGTGGGTCTTCGACGTCGGCGGCGAGTCCCTCGCCGCCGAGCCGGGCTCCCTGGTCTTTCTGCCGCGCCGCGTGGCGCACAGCTTCTCGATCGACGGTGACGCCGCCCGGGCACTGGTGATCCTGACCCCGGGCGGGCTGGAAGACGCATTCCGGGAGTTGAGCGAGCCGACCGCGCAGGCACACGGCCTGCCGCCCCGCCCGGACGGCCCCCCGCCGATCGCCCGCATGGCCGAAGTGCTCGGCGCGCGCGGCATCCTGTTCGGCCCGGGGAGGACATCATGACCGACACGCATCAGGCCGTTGCTACCGCGACGGCTCACCACTCCGCAGCCGGAACCGGCGACGCCTACTGGTTCTTCGACTCCCTGATGGTCATCCGGGCCGCCGAGCCGGGTCAGCCCGTGATCATCGAGGCGACCGTCGCGCCCGGCGGCGGGGCGCCGCTTCACGTGCACGCCGACCTGGACGACAGCTTCTACCTCGTCTCGGGACGCCTCGCGTTCCGGTGCGGTGAGCAGTCCTTCGCGGTCGAGCCCGGGGCGTACGTGGCGCTGCCGCACGGAGTTCCGCATACGTTCCGCGTCGTGGGGGCCGAACCCGCGGTCATGCTGCAGGTCCACTCCGACGACTCGTTCCTGCGCTTCATCCAGGCGGTCGGGCGGCCCGCCCCGAGTCGCGGCCTCCCGCCCGGCGACGAGCCGATGGACATGGACGCCGCGTTCCGGGCCGCCGCGGAAACCGGCCAGCCGGTCATCGGGCCGCCGATGAGCGATGAAGAAGCCGCCGCGATCGCGGCCGGACGGGCCGCATAGCCGCGACGCGGTAGGGGCCGCGGGGTGGTAGCACCGGACGGGCCGCAGGTCAGGAACCCGATTGTGGCCGCGGGGCTGGTAACCGGACAGGCCGCCTGATCAGGACGCCTGCGAGGGCGCGGGGGTGATACCACCGTCGTTCGGGATAAAAGGGTTTCTACTCGTCCAGGGCGCCGGCGTCGGCGGGGACGTCGACGGAGTACGGTCTGAGGATCTCGAGCGGGACGATCTCCAGGGCGCGCTGGTGGGTGGACGCCAGGACCACCGGGGCCGCCGCGCCGTCGTGGTGGGCGCGCAGCCAGTTCGCCGCCGTCACGCACCACCGGTCCCCCGGCACCAGGCCGGGGAAGCGGAACTGCGGCATCGGCGTGGACAGGTCGTTGCCGATGCTGCGCTGGTGCGCGAGGAATTCGGCGGTCACCACCGCGCAGATCGTGTGGCTGCCCAGGTCTTCGGGCCCGGACGTGCAGGACCCGTCTCGGTAGAAGCCGGTCAGCGGATCGCTCCCGCACGGCTCGAGTTCGCCGCCGAGTACGTTTCGGTCGTCCATGCCAGCAGTATCGGCAGCGCGACGGCGGGCGGCAAGCTCGGGCAATCCGGGCCGGCGGGTCGCGGACCGGAGGAACTCGACAAGAAACGCCGGATGCGGTTACTGAGCGTAGCGATCTTATTTGGGCACAATAGGTCGCGTGAGGCATTCAAAACTTCTGGCGGCGGCGGGCGGACTGGGCCTGCTGGCCGCGATGGTGGTGGCGACGACCGGCGCTGCTCGTGGGGCTACGGCGGTTGAGCCCGATCGCGTATCGGCTCCGGCCGTGCCGATCAAGCACGTCATCGAGATCATGATCGAGAACCACTCGTTCGACAACCTGTTCGGCCAGTTCCACGGCGCGGACGGTATCCCGGCGGGGACGACGCTGCTGAACCCGGACGCGTACTACGTCTCCGCGCCGGACGTGCAGCCGGTCTGGGCGACCCCGAACGAGGGCGACGTCGACGGGACCATCAACAACAGCGCGGTCGCCGAGCAGATGGCGATGGACTACCAGCCGGGCCAGGGCTACCAGATGGACCACTACACCGTCTTCCCGCAGGACGGGATGGCGGCGATCACGGAGTTCGGGCCGAGGTTCGACCCGAACGAGCAGTACCTGGCGTCGAGTTTTGAGTTGGCCGATCAGAACTTCCAGCCGGTCATCGCCCCGACCCAGCCGAACGTGCTGATGGCGCTGAACGGCACCGACCACGGCTGGGTCTACAACAACCTCCAGCCGGGGCCATCGCTGGCGTGGGACTCCATCTTCGACGAGCTCACCGCGCACGGGCACTCCTGGAAGATCTACTACGCGCTGCCGCCCTCGACGCTGACCGGGACGGTCTGGCAGCAGCTCATCCCGTCCGGGCACGCCGCGGACCTGACCACGGGGTCGGCGTTCTTCAGCGACCTCGCCAACGGTTCCCTGCCCGACTTCTCGTTCGTGCGCCCTGGCGTCGGGTACAGCACCGAGCCCGCCGAGGACATCGGGGAGGGCGACGCCTGGATCGGGCAGCTGGTCAACGCGGTCGCGCACAGCGCGTACTGGAAGTCGACGGCGATCTTCATCACCTACGACGAGAGCGGCGGGTTCTGGGACCACGTCGCGCCGTCCGCCGGCACCGGGTACGGCGCCCGGACCCCGATGATCATCGTCAGCCCGTACGCGAAGCGCGGGGTGTTCGGCCAGCAGACGACCAACGTGTCCATCCTGTCGTTCATGCAGAAGCTGTGGGGCATGCCCTCGCTGACCCCGCTCAACTCGGCGCAGAACAACCTGTACTCCGCGTTCAACTTCGGGCAGGCTTTGCTGCCGGCGCCTTCGGTGCCCGTGGCGCCCGCGGACACGATCGGGTTCCACGCCTCGGGCGGCATCCTGACCGACATCGGGCCGGCCAGCCCGGGCAAGACGGTCACGATCTACCTGTCGGCGGAGACCGGCGGGCTCGTCCTCGATCCGGCGCTGGGGGGTTCGGTGAACCTGACGCTGACGACGCCGTCCGGAGTTCCTGTGCCCGCGTCGTTCCCGAAGACGGTCACGATGACCGGGGGGTTGGCGACGCTTACGGCGTCGTTCCCCAGCGCCGGGTACTACCGGATCTCGGCCAGCGGGCCTTCGGGGAGTGAGGGGTGGGTCACCGTCGATGTGGGCGTGACGCCGGACACTTTGCCGTAGAGGTTCCCTAACGCCTGGTCGCGGGGCTTTTAGGTGCTTTGCGGACGGTTCTCGTCTGGACAAGATCGTCCTGCGCGGCGTATTCTTGACTGTATGGTCAGTCAGTTTAGAACCGTTCGAGCCCCGCTTGACCGTGCCGAATTGGACGAGGCGTTGCGGCCGTTCGGGGAGAGCGTGATGCTCCCCCGGTCCGCGTACGTGGACCCGGCGGTGTTCGCCTGGGAGCAGCGGAACTTCTTCGACGGCGGCTGGGTCTGCGTCGGGCATAGCTCGCAGCTTCCGTCACCGGGCGACCAGCGGGCGGAGGCCATGGGCGAGGGCGGCGTCCTGCTGGTGCGCGGCGAGGACGGCGTGCTGCGGGCGTTCGCGAACACGTGCCGGCACCGCGGCCACGAGCTGCTGCCCTGCGGTGAGGGCAACCGGCACAAGATGATCATCTGCCCGTACCACGCCTGGACGTACACGCTGTCGGGCGAGCTATACGCGGCCGCGGGCTTCCGGAACCAGCCGGGCTTCGACTTCGGCGAGTGGGGCCTGACGCCGCTGCCGGCGGCCGAGTGGCACGGCCTGATCTTCGTGGACGGGTCGGGCGGGGCGGTCCCCCCGCTGTCGGAGGCGCTGGCCAAGCTCGAGCCGGTCGTCGCGCCCTACGAGCCCGAGCGCCTGGTGACCGCGGCTTCGCACAGCTACGACGCAGCGACGAACTGGAAGATCGCCACGGAGAACTACCACGAGTGCTACCACTGCCCTAACATCCACCCCGAACTGTGCCGGGTGAGCCCGCCGAAGAGCGGCGAGAACTACGCCACCGACGGCCCCTGGGTCGGCGGCACGATGATGCTGCGCGACGGCATGGACACGATGTCCCTGGACGGCGCCAGCCACGGGGTTCCACTGCGCGGCCTGGACGAGCAGGGCCTGCGGACCGTCATCTACGTCAACATCTTCCCGAACATCCTGCTCAGCCTGCACCCCGACTACGTGATGACGCACCGGATGATCCCGCTCGCGGCCGACCGCACGCGGATCGAGTGCACGTGGGCGTTCGCGCCCGAGGCCGTATCTGCGCCGGATTTCGACCCCGGGTACGCGGTGGAGTTCTGGGACATCACCAACCGGCAGGACTGGGCGGCGTGCGAGTCGGTGCAGCGAGGCCTCGCCTCGCCGCACGCGCGGCCGGGGCCGTTGGCGCCGACCGAGGACGCGGTCTACTACTTCGTGACCACCCTGGCCCGGGGCTACCTGGGGCAGTCGCCCTGGGTCCCTTCCAGTACGCCGTTCCGGCCCGCCGTGTGGCCCACGGTGAAGAGCGCCGCCCGGTAGCGGTTCCGTGTGGGCTTCGGTCGCGAGGGCCCGGTAGCGTAGCGGCGTGACCATCTTTGACATCCCGGTGAAGACCCTGGCCGGGCAGGACTCCTCGCTCGGCGCGCTCGGCCTCGACGGTAAGGCGCTGCTCGTCGTGAACGTGGCCTCCAAGTGCGGACTCACGCCCCAGTACACCGCCCTGGAGCGGCTCCAGGCGGAGTACGCCGGACGTGGCTTCTCGGTGGTGGGGTTCCCGTGCAACCAGTTCGGCGGCCAGGAGCCTGGCAGTGCCGAGGAGATCGCCACGTTCTGTTCGGCCACGTACGGGGTTACCTTCCCGATGTTCGAGAAGATCGAGGTGAACGGGCCCGGCCGGCACGCCATCTACGATTCCCTGACTGCGACGCCAGACGGTGAGGGCGAGGCCGGGGACATCCAGTGGAACTTCGAGAAGTTCGTGATCCGGCCCGACGGGACCGTCGCGGCCCGGTTCCGCCCGATGACCACCCCGGACTCCCCCGAGGTCCTGGCCGTCATCGAGGCCAGCTTGCCTGCGGGTCATTTCCTGGGCTAGGCCCGACCTGAATGGGGCACGTGGCACTCTGGCCCCGCAAGACGAGGTTTGTGTGCCACACGCCCCGATCGACGAGGCGCCCAGAGCCTAAGGAACACGCGAACTCGGCCGGCGCCCGTCCCGGACGGCGGCTGACCATTTGAGCGCCCTGCCCGGCGGCGTCAGGTGTGCAAAGTGTACACTTTGAAGTCATGGACGAGTCTTATAGCTTGACGTCGGCCCGGGCTCACCTGGGTGAGTTGGTCTCCCGGGCCCGGTATTCGCATCGTCCGGTGGCAATTTCGGAGCACGGCAAGCCCTCGGTCGCCATCATCAACATCGACGACCTCGCCGACCTGGAGGATCGCGCCGCCCTAGCCGCTCACTACGAAGCCAGGCTGGCGGGACGCGGCGGCGTCCCGCTGACCGACCTAGATGCCGCGCTGGACCAGATTGACGCCGAACAGGCTCGATGAGCTTCACGGTCGCCGTGCAGGAGACCGCACTCCGGGCGCTGGCTCGGATCCGGGCCGAGGATAAGGATGCCTTTACCTCGATTAGGCGGGCGCTGGCGGAACAACCGCATCCTGACGAGGCGGTTGCGTGGGGAGGCAGCGGGATCTACAGGCTTCGCTGGCCCGGGATCCGAATCCTGTACGAGGTACACGAGGACACGATGACCGTCTACATCATCAACGTTGCCGTCACAGTGTGACCAAGGATCAGACGGCCGCGTGCAGCCGCAGGGGTCGGACGGCTGGCCGAACCGGCGAGGACTAGGCCGCGGGCTTGATGAGGGGCGCGTCACGCGTGAACGGCCGGAACCCGACTCCGTAGTACAGGCCTCGCGCCGATGGATGCCCGGGGGCACCCAGGCAGGCAACGGTCATGTGGGTGGCTCCGGCATCGCGCGCGAGGTGCATCCCGTGCCGGAGCATCGCGCTGCCGAGCCTCAGGCGCCGGAAGCCTGGGTGCGTCCCGACCGGCTCGAATTCGGCGGTCCGGTTGGCCTCGTCCAGCCACATGATCGTCGAGGCGGCCATGGTCCCGTCGGGTGCCTCAACCAGGACGTGGAGGTCGCTGCGGTACGTCGGCGTTTGCCGGACGCCCTCGTAGCCCTCCGCGGTGTACGTCGATGGAGCCCAGGCATCCACATGGGCCCGGACCGCGGCCTGCGGCCCGGCCTCGGCGGCGGTGCGGAACCGGAACCCGTCCGGGAGCGTGGGCTGCTCCAGGTGGGTCAGATCCCGCTCGGTGAGCTGGGTCCAGTACCCGGTCTCGCCGAGCGACGCCGGGTCGGCCTGATACCCGTGGGCCGCCCATCGCTTCAGGGCGAACTCGTCGGCCATCCGCGGCAGCACCGTGCGCTCGAGGTTCGCCGCGATCCGGTCGTACCAGTCGATCACGTCGTCAACCAGCTCGGCCTGGTCGGGATGGACCTGGTATCCCAGGTAGGCACCGGTGACCTCCTGGACCGACCCGTCGCTTCGCCGCGTCCGGTGCGGCAGGTAAGCCCACCCCCACGCAACCAGCTCACCGCCGGAAAACCACAGGCGGCACGGCCAGGTCCCGCCGTCGGAGGCATGCCCCTTACCCCAGATCCAGGCCAGTTCCCCGAACGTCGCGTCGCTATTCACCAGATCGTGACGGACAGCGGTGACGCGCTGGGCCAGACCCTGCATGAGCTGCACGTCCCCGGCGGTGACGAGTTCGGAGTCTGGCATGCCGCCACTGTGTCAGGACTCCGGGCCACCGTCGAACCATTTCCGCGGCAGGGCGCCGTGCTCGCCGGAGCGTAGGGTCGGGCCATGACTGCTCGGGTGGTGCTTGTTCATAGCCCGCTGGTGGGGTGCGCAAGCTGGGATCTGGTGGCGGCTGACCTGGCCGGGCGAGGCTACGAGGTGGGCGTCCCCGACCTGACCGGCACGGTCGCGGCCGGGCCGCCCTATTGCTCGCGCCAGGCCGAGGTGATAGCGCGCAGCGCATCCGGCCAGCCCGCGATCCTCATAGGACACAGCGGGGCCGGGCCGCTGCTGGCGGCGGCGGGTGCCCTCATCGGTCAGGTTTGCGGCTACGTCTTCGTCGACGCGGGCCTGCCGATCCCGGGGCAGTCGTGGATGGAAACGGTGCCGCCCGATCTGGCGGCCCAGGTACGGGACATGGCCGACGCCGAGGCCTGGCTGCCGCCGTGGCCCCGGTGGTGGGGTGATGAGGCCATGGCCGAACTCATACCGGACCCGAAGGCGCGGCGGCGCTTTGCCGCCGGCTGTCCCCGGCTGCCGCTAGCCATGTTCGAGGAAGTCCACCCGCCGGCGCCGGCCTGGCCCGATGCTCCCGCTGCCTACCTGCTGCTGAGCGAGGCGTACCAGGACCAGGCGGCCCGGGCGCGGGAACTTGGCTGGCCGGTGGCCCAGCAGATGAGCCACCACCTGGCACTCGTGACCGAGCCCGCCCGGATCGCCGGTTCGCTGCGCGAGCTGATCGGCCTGGTTACGCAGGAGGACCGCTTATTCGGGAGCCTGGGAGCCGTGCAGGCGGGCGGTCCATTTCTCCTCGATGTGGCCGAATCGCCAGATCGCCATGGCCGCCGCCCAGACGACGATGAACATGCCGACGATCACGAAGCCCGCCGTGTTGATGTTGAAGTGGTACATGAAGCCCCAGAAGCCGCCGGTCTGGCTGACCCCGTGGATTTCCAGCGGGACCAGGCTGAGGGTCTCGATCCCGCCGATGAAGAAGCAGATGGCCACGGACAGGCCGGTGATGGCCAGGTTGTAGTACACCTTGCGCACGGGGTTGAAGAACGCCCAGCCGTAGGCCAGGTTCATGAAGATGCCGTCGGTGGTGTCCATCAGGCACATCCCGGCGGTGAACAGGACCGGCAGGGCGAGGATGGCCTGCCAGGGGATGTGCTCGGAGGCCAGCAGCGCGGTGGTCGTCAGCAGGGCGACCTCGGTGGCGGTGTCGAAGCCCAGCCCGAACACCACCCCGACGGGGTACAGCTGCCATTCCTTGTTGATGACCCGCATCCAGCGGCCGAAGAACCGGTAGAAGAACCCCCGGTTGTCCAGTTGCCGGTTCAGCTCTGCCTCGTCGTACTCCCCGCGTCGCATGGCCCGGAAGACCCTGATGATCCCGGCCAGGATCACGAGGTTGAGCAGGCCGATCAGGAACAGGAAGCCCGCGGACACGAGCGTGCCGAAGGTGCCCCCGAACGCCTCCAGCGAGGACCTGCTGTGCGTCACCGCCGGCAGCACCGTCTTCTCGGCGATGATGATCCCGACTCCGATCACCACCACGATGGTGGAGTGGCCGAGGGAGAAGAAGTAGCCGAACGAGAACGGGCGCGGCTGGCCGGTGCCCTGGCGCTCGGCCATCACCTTGCGGGTCGTGTTGTCGATCGCGGCGATATGGTCGGCGTCGAACGCATGCCGCAGGCCCAGGGTGTAGGCGGTGACGCTGAGGCCGACGCCGAACAGCTTGTAGTGGGCCGGCAGCACGTAGGCGATGAACACGAAGAACCCGAGCGCGTGGAGCGCGATGATCGAGCCGTACATGCCGAGCACGCGCAGCCGCTCGGTCCGGCTCATTGTCTGGAAGGACTGGCGGAAGATCTTGCGCATCGTCATGGCGCCCCGCGGTTCCGCGCTCGGAGCGGTCATGACCTCGATCCCCCCTCCGCCGCGCAGCCGGTCCGCACCTGAGGGGAACGCTAATCTAATTGCAAAGGAGTCGCAAGTACTGGTTTGTTGCAGAAACTCGGCGGGGCTTGGCTATACGAGGGTGGCGGGGTCGCGTTTGGCCATCTGGCGGGCGATGATCATGCGCTGGATCTCGCTGGTGCCTTCCCAGATCCGCTCGACGCGCAGCTCGCGGTAGAAGCGTTCGGCCACGTTCTCGCGCATGTAGCCGCGGCCACCGAAGACCTGGACGGCCCGGTCGGCGACGCGGCCCGCCATCTCCGAACAGTAGAGCTTGGCCATCGAGCACTGCGCGTGCGACACCTTCAGGTCGGCACCGCCGTCGATGCCGCGCGCGGTCTCGTAGGCCATCGACCGGGCGGCGAACAGCTCGGTCAGGCTGTCCGCGAGCATCCCGGCCACCAGCCCGTGCTCGATGATCGGCTGGCCGCCCGAGCGGCGGGTCCGGGCGAACGCGGTCATCTCCCCGGTGAGCCGGTCGGCCGCGCCGAGGCAGCGCGCGGCGACCATCAGCCGCTCGAACCGGAACCACTCGTACGCGAACGTCATCCCGCCGCCCTCGGCCCCGACCAGGTTCGCGGCGGGGACGGCGACGTCCTCGAAGGCGACGATCGGGTGATGGTGGCTGATCGTGTGCGCGTAGGCCGGGGTCCTGATCACGCGGACGCCCGGGGTCGGCAGGTCGACCAGGAACATCGCGTGCTCGCCGTCGTGCGGCCCGCCGACCAGCCGGGCCTGGAAGAAGGCGAAGTCGGCGGAGTTGTACGAGGTGACGTGCCACTTGACGCCGTTGAGCACGTACTGGTCGCCGTCCCGGTGCGCGGTGGCCTCGATCGCATCAACGTCCGTGCCCGCGCCTTCCTCGGTGATCGCGTAGCACTCCTCACGGTCGCCCGCGATCGCCGGGCGGACGTAGCGCTCAAGCTGGTCTGGCGTCGCGACCTCCGGCAGCCACGATGGCGGGGTGGACGCCACCCAGCCGAGCGCGTTGGTCACCCGGCCCATCTGTTCCTGGACCAGCACCTGCTGGAGCGTGGTGCAGCCTCCCCCGCCGAGCTCGACGGGCATGTTGGTCGCGGTCAGGCCCAGCTCGCGGGCCCGCTTGGCGTGCCCGGCGGTCAGGTCCCGCGGCAGTTCACCGCCGGCCAGCTCGGCCTGCTCCTCAAACGGGATCAGCTCATCCGCGAAGCCGCGGGCCCGGTCCTGAATCTGGCGGTCTGCTTCGGAGAAGCCGTACATCCCGTGGAACCTCCAGGCTCGTGACCGGGTGCATCGTATTGACTGAATGTTCAGTCTAGGCCAGACTCGGTCGTGTGCCAACGGGTGTGATGGGCGGGCGGGTGTGCTGACGGGCACCGCGGACGCCGTCGTGGTCGGCGGCGGGACGGTGGGCGCGTGGTGCGCGTACTTCCTGCGCCGGGCCAGCCTGGACCGGGTCGTCGTGGTGGAACGGGGCCTGCTCGGGCAGGGCGCGAGCAGCCGGGCGGCCGGCGTCGTCCGGATGCAGGGCGGCACCCCGGAGGCCGTGCGGCTCGGGCAGTGGTCGCGGAGTTTCTACCTGGGCCAGCGGGACGAGATCGGCACCGACTCGGGGTTCACCGAGCAGGGGTACCTGCTCCCCTGCTTCTCTGCGGCGGAGGTCGCCGCCGCGCGCGAGCGGATGGCCATGCAGTCCGGCCTCGGCGTGCCCGTGCGGTGGCTGGGGCCCGATGAGGTCGACGCGGCCAACCCGACGCTGGCGCCCGGGCGGACGCTCGGCGGCACGTTCTGCGCCGAGGACGGGTTCATCTCGCCGCCCCGCAACGTCGCCGCGTACACGGCCGCCCTGATCCGCAGCGGCGTCGAGATCGCCGAGCGCGTGGAGTTCCTCGGCCTGAGCGGCCCGGACGGCCTGACCGTCGACACGAGCCGAGGCCCGATCGTCGCGGGGCTGGTGGTCCTGACCGGCGGGCCGAAGCTCGCCGAGGTCGGCCGGCTGGTCGGCCTGTCCATCCCGGCCGGCGGGGCCAGGCACCAGGTCGCGGTGACCGAACGGCACCCCGACCTGGATCCGGCCCGGGTCCCGATGGTGTTCGACCTGGCCGCGGGGCTCTACTGGCGGCCCGAGGAGGGCGGCCTGCTGTTCGGGATGAGTAACCCGGACGAGCCGCCGGGCGAGAACCGCGAGATCGACGAGGATTACCTGGCCAAGATGCGCGCCCGGCTGGCAACGCTGGTCCCGGTCACCGCCGGGCTCGGGCTGCGCCGGGTCTGGGCCGCCACCATCGACTACACCACCGACCACCTGCCCATCATCGGCCCGGCACCCGGCCGGGACGGGGTCACCGTGGCCAGCGCCGGCGGCGCGGGCATGATGTGGGGCCCCGGCGTCGCCCGGGCCGCGGCCGACGTCGCGCTGACCGGGACGTCCGGGGTTGTCGACGTCTCGGTCCTAGGACTTGACCGTTTCGACGAGGCCGGGCACAGCCGCCTGGCCGCCGACCCTATCGCGCTCCCCTTCCCGGAAAGGATCACCACGTCATGATCACCGCTACCCCGTTCCTCGCCGGTGCGGCCGACGCCAAGCTCGAGGATTGGGGCCCGCTCGCGGAGGCGACCGGCGAGCCCATGCACACCTCGGGGACGACCCTGTGGGCCGGGGAGGGCGCCCAGGAAACCGGGGTCTGGG
>Ga0187810_10000691_pt1 | contig 12257 bp, 11 predicted proteins | sample NC_wetland_sal_i_9_FD_132963 | JGI IMG/M metagenome (GOLD analysis project Ga0187810, IMG submission 132963) | Wetland sediment microbial communities from Neuse River Estuary, North Carolina, USA - ASW_5 | ecosystem: Environmental > Aquatic > Freshwater > Wetlands > Sediment | place: USA: North...
CGCATCCCACGGGCCGTACTTTTTGCCCCAGCTATTGAAGATAAAGTCCTGAATCAAAACCGGCTCGGGAGAGGAAGCATTCCGGGCGAGGATAAAGTTTGGCCCGGAATCGCGCATCCATGCGTCATTTGTGGGGATTTTCAGGAATTCGATATTGCTGCTGCCTGTCTGAATATGTGCCGTGGCGGCACGGGCTTTCCGTTCCATGGCATCGTCATGGACGAGAATTTTCACTTTTTCGTTTACACAAAGAGCCTCGATCATCCGCTTCCAGATTTCCTCCACGGCAGCGAGCTGTCCCTTGGCAGGCCATGTCCCGGTATTGTGTGGCCAGGCGAGCCAGGTGGCGTCATGTGGCTCCCATTCGGCGGGCATGCGGTAGGCGGCGAAGTCGATCTGTCCGGGTTGAAGCTCTCCGCTCATGCCCGGTCTCCAAATCTTCGGGTGATGGGGCCGTAGGCGTCGATCCGGCGGTCGCGCAGAAAGGGCCACATCTGCCGAGTATGATCTATCTCGTTCAGATGGCACGGTGTGATGAGGATTTCTTCCTTCGTGTGAGAACCGTGGACAAGGATTTCGCCGAAGGGGTCGGCGGCGAACGACCCGCCCCAGAAATCGAGTCCGCCCTCCGAGCCCACACGGTTGACGCTGCAAACGAAAACCCCGTTGGCGATGGCATGGCTCCGCTGGATGGTTTGCCAGGCGTCGTGCTGGCATTTCCGGTTGTGGGCGCTCTCCTGTTTTGCCCAGCCGATGGCGGTTGGGTAGAAGAGAATTTCGGCGCCGTCGAGGGCCGTGATGCGCGCCCCCTCGGGATACCATTGGTCCCAGCAGATGAGGATGCCCACTTTGGCGTACCGTGTCGAGATGGCCCTGAAGCCGAGGTCTCCCGGCGTAAAGTAAAATTTTTCGTAAAAGGCGGGATCATCCGGGATGTGCATTTTCCGGTAAACTCCCGCGATGGAACCGTCGGCATCCATCACCGCCGCCGAGTTGTGATAGAGTCCGCGCGTGCGTTTTTCAAAAAGTGGAACAATGACGACGACTTTGTGGGCTTTGGCAAACCGGCTGAACGCCTGGGTGCTGGGGCCGGGGATGGTCTCCGCCAGTTCATATTGCGAATGATCCTCCGACTGACAGAAGTAGAGGGAGCGGAAAAGTTCCTGCAGGCAGATGATTTGAGCTCCCTGTGCAGCGGCTTTTTTACAAAGGTCCAGCGTCCGTTCGAGATTGTCTTTGATATTCCCGCTACAGGTCGTCTGGATCAAGCCGAGGCGGACTTCGTCGCGTTTTTTTTTCATGGCCGATAGGGGCGTTGATTTTTCAGGCTTCGCGAGCTGTCAGGAGAGATTTTGCGAAATCGCCTGGGAGAGCGCCAGTGCGGAGCGGGCGCGGTTCAGGACGTAGAGATGCACGCCGGGTGCACCACGTTGAATGAGTTCGTGAATTTGTTCCATGGCCCAGGCTATGCCGACATCTTCGACGGCCTCGGGGTTTTCCCCGGCGGCTTCCAGGCGTTGGGCCAGTTCGGAGGGCAAGTCGGAGCAGAAGCGCTGGGCTTGTTTCAGGGAGAGCACGGGCATGATGCCGGGAAGAATCGGGGCGGTGATGCCGAGTTCCCGCGCTTTTTCGACGAAGGCGAAGTAGGTGGCGTTGCGGTAAAAAAGCTGGGTGGTGATGAAGCTGCCACCGTTGAGAATCTTTTCCTTTACATGGAGAAGGTCGGTTTTCAAGTCGGGGGCTTCCGGGTGTTTGTCGGGATAGCCGGCGACACCGCAGCAGATATCGGGATGAAGGGATTTGATGAGGGTGACGAGTTCGCTGGCATGTTGGAGTCCTCCCGCATGTACTTGGAAGGAACTCTGGCCTTTGGGCGGGTCTCCGCGCAGGGCCATGATGTTGCGGAATCCCTCGTCGTAAAAGGAGTGGATGATCTCTTCCAGTTCGGTTCGGGTGGCGCCGACACAGGTGAGGTGAGGCATGACGGTGAAACCTTGATCGGCTTTGAGCATCTTGCAAATTTCAAGGCTCCTTTCCCGGGTGCTCCCTCCCGCCCCGTAGGTGACGGAGACGAAGTCTGGGTGGGTCTGGCCAATGGTGGCGGCGATCTCCTTGAGCTGGGGCACTCCGCTGGTTTCCTTGGGCGGGAAGAATTCAATGGAGAGGATGTGGCGCTTTTGGGAAAGAATGTCGGTGATCTGCGGGTCTGGCTTCATGCGAAAGAGAAGGGATTTTGCCGAAAATCTCCGCCCGGCCCAAGAGAATTATTCCAAATGGGAAAAAGACCACTCTCCACGAGGGAGAATGGCCTTTGAAAAGAGGGGTGAAAATCAGCGACCGTTGGTGGCGATTTCCTGAATCAGGGCATCGCGTTTATCCATCATGAGCCGGGCAATGACGTAGGATGTGTCGCACACCTGATGGAGGTCTTCCTGTGTGAAGGTCTCCTGTGATGCGCTAAGGGCCAACATGCCGGTCAAGGTGGCTGAAGCATACTGGTCGATAAGCGCCATGTATTCTTCGCCGCTGAGTTCCGCCGAGTTACGAATAGATGTCGTATTTTGCATCATTCGAGTAATTGGGTATTCCCGCGCGGAAAGCAAATGGCTTTTCGCGGGCACAACGTCCTCTTGTCGGATTTATCCCGCAGTTCCCGAGGAGTTCTTCTAACGGGGAGAGATAATCTGCGTTTTACTTGGGTCAAAAAGGATGACCAGATGGGGATTGATATCCCTTAACCGCCGGGAGACGGTGGCCAGCAGGGCGGAAAGGATTTTGACTGCAGCTCCCGGGTTGTCATTGAGAAAATCATTCAGGTTTTTCCGGTCGATTCTCCAGAGCTGGCAAAATTCCAAGGGGATGATCGTGGCTGAGGCCGAGCCGTTGTCAAAGAGGCTCATTTCACCGATGGATTCACCCGTGCCAATGGTGCCCAGGCTGTATTTTTGCCTGTCCTTCCCCATGACGGCGGTGACTTGGAGTTTTCCGCTGATGACAAAGTAGAGGTAGGGCTGGGTGGCTCCCTGTTGGATCAGCACGTGATCCTTGTGAGCGGGGATGAATTCTCCGTAGGAGCTTAAAAGCTCCCGATCATCGTCTTTCAAGTCCGCCAGCCACGAAACAGCCGGTAGTTCATTGGAAGATAAATCAGCCACGGATTATAAGAATAGCAGTGATTGAAAGGATTCCAAGTGTTTTTGGAGAATAAAAGGAGGGTTCCCGGATGACTCGCTGTGCATGTTCAATCGCAACATGGATACTCAAGATAGGGGGGGCCAACTTTTGTGACTTTATCATCATCGCTGAACACGGCCCTGTTTTGATCGTTAGGATTTCTTCTGAAATCGAAGTATACATCCACTTTGATAAAATTGCAGTCCGGGTCTAAAAAACGCATGCAGGCTTTGGAATAGAAGCCTCCATCATGATGAAATTTGGCTTCGACTTCTCTTCGAGTCATGTCGACCTTGATGCTTTGAAAATCTTTTATGCATTTTTCAATCCACTGTGTTTTGTCCAGATTATCGGCAGGCGTTTGAGCGGCTTTTATCTCTTTGCAGCGAAGCTGTGGAAGAATCATGGGAGCGAATATCCCGCATATCAATCCAATGGTGAATACGGCCAAAGGTCGGAGGATTTTTTTTGGCCGCAAAAACCGGATCATGACGCAGTAGTAATCAGTTTTGTGTCAGGGGAAAATCAGCTTGTGCCTGTCAAGCCGTTCCCGGATGAGGGCGATGACGCGTTTTTCATCCTCTTCGCCCCTGGCCTGAAAGGTGACGCTGAAGCGAACATGCGCCCCGGCGTCGTCCCAAGGGACGGTGGAGATGAGGTTTTCCCGAATCATCCACTGGGAGAAGGATTCTGCATCGGGGAATTCGACTTTTCCCAAGGGGCCGTCAGCTGCCTGGGGGGACTTCACGTAGAGGAAGAAGGAACCCCTGGGCTTACGGGCGTTAAAGCCGGATGACTGAAGAGCTTCGACGAGGATATCCATGCGGCGGGAGTATTTTTTCGCAATCTGTTCGGTGATGGTTGGATGCTCGAAGGCATAGGCGGAGGCATGTTGAATGGCGAGGAATTGGCCCGAGTCGGTATTGTCCTTCACGTCGGCATAGGCGCGGACGAGGAGGGGATGGCCGACGACGAAGCCGCATCGCCAGCCCGTCATGTTGAAGGTCTTGCTGGCGGAGTGTAGCTCCAAGCCCACTTCCATCGCCCCGGGAGTGGCCAGAAAGCTGAGCGGTTTCCCTTCAAAAACGAGGGCGGCATAGGCTGCGTCATGGATGACGACGATGCGGTGTTCCTTTGCCCACGAGACGACTTTTTGGAAAAATTCGGGCGTGGCGGAGGCGCCGGTCGGGTTGTTCGGATAGTTGAGGACGAGGACTTTTGCCTTGGAAAGGATTTCCGCCGGGATCGAGTCGAGGTCGGGCAGGTAGGAATTTTCCGCCGTCAGGGGCAGGTTGTGGACGGCACCGCCGTAGTACTTCGCGTGCGTGCCGAAGACGGGGTAGCCGGGTGTGGTCATGAGGACGACATCGCCGGGGTTGATGAGGGTTGCGGGGAGGATGCTGAGGGCTGCCTTGGAACCCAGGGAGTGGATGATCTGGGTCTCGGGGTCGACTTCGACTCCGCAAACTTCCTTCAGGTAGTGTGCCGCCGCTTTTTTCAAACGGGGGCCGCCGTTATCGGAATAGCCGCGGTTTTCCGGCTTGCCCGCCTCATGGTTGAGAACCTGAACCACCTCGGAAAAAGCCATCTCGTCGGGCTCTCCGACGCCCATGTCGACCAGCTCGACGCCGGGGTTGTTTTCCAAGGCGGCCCGTTTGGCGCGCTTGATCTTCTCAAATTTATAGATAGAGGTATCCAATCCGTAACGGTTGCCCCCAATCCGTTCGGCAAACAATTGTTGAATATAGCTGTCAGACATATGATTTCTCAAAGAAGAGCGAAGGTTATTACACACCCTTTAGGAATGCAACGGGAAGCTTCGGCCCTCCGCAAGGCGGGGAAAACCCTGGCTTTCGTGCCGACGATGGGGGCCTTGCATGCGGGACATCTTACGCTGATTCGGAAGGCCCGCAAGCTGGCCGACGTGGTGGTGGTCAGCATCTATGTGAACCCGACGCAGTTTGGACCGAAGGAAGATTTCACCAAGTATCCAAAACCTTTCCGGAGGGATGTGATTCTGGCAGGTGAGGCCGGGGCCGATGTGATTTTTTCGCCGAAAAATCTTTATGAACCGGATGCCTCCACCTTCGTCGAGGAAGTCTCCCTTTCGCAGGGGCGGTGCGGGACTTTTCGGCCTGGCCATTTCCGGGGAGTGACTACGGTCGTGGCAAAACTCTTGAACATCGTCCAGCCTCATATTGCCGTTTTTGGTCAAAAGGATGCCCAGCAGTGCGACGTGTTGGAAAGGATGGTACGGGATCTTTTCATGCCTGTGAAAATATTCCGCGTCGAGACGGTGCGAGAGGCTTCTGGTCTGGCGCTGAGTTCCCGGAACAGCTACCTATCGGTCGAAGAGTTGGCGACCGCCCGGCAATATGCCGCCGCCTTGAAGACTGCCGTCGGACGAAAGGGGCTTTCCCCGGCACAATTGGAGGCTCAAACCAGAAAGCTTCTCCTTGCTGTGCCAGGGGTGAAAGTACAATATGTCACAATGGTAAATGATCGACTATGCGCTGCAGTCTTTGTTGGCAAGACAAGGTTGATCGATAATCTTCCCTGTGTTGTGAAGGGTGGACGAATAGGGAAATGAGAGTTTTTAGAGGTTTTAAAATCCTGTTATTGATCCTCGCGCTGGTGAGTCCTTTTGTGGCTCAGGCCCAGTGGGATGAGGTGACATCCAATCATATCACCTATGTCACTCTGAATTCCTTCTGCCGGTTTTATTTTTTCGAGATGTCGCAAGATAATGCAGGTGAACACATCGAGTTGACCGGACCTTATGGCACGGTGAATTTACGGGCCGACAACCGGGAATGCTACATTGACAACACCCGGATCTGGCTGAGTTTCTCTGTCGCCCGCCTGCCGGGCGGAGCCCTGGGGATTTCCAAGATTGATGTGGCCGATGTTTTCGAGCCAATCCTGCGACCGGAGAGACTTTCCCCGCGCCATGAGGTCAAGGGTGTCATCATCGACCCCGGTCATGGAGGGCCTGACCAGGGTGCTTCCTGTGACGGAGTGAAGGAAAAGACGCTCAATCTGGATACAGCCAACCGTTTGGAGGAAATTTTGAAGGCAGAAGGCATTCCCACGGTCATGACCCGGCGGGATGATTCCTTTCCGAGTCTGGAGGAGAGGGCGAAATTTACCGAGACCTATCCCGACTACATTTTTGTCAGCATTCACTTCAATCAAGGCCCGCCGACATCTCGCGGAATCGAGACTTTTGCCGAGACGCCCCAGTTTGCTCCCTCGACTTCTGACTCCGTCCCGAGAAGTCCCAAATATGCCATGCCAAATCCCAATGATGAGAATGCGGCATCCAGCGCGTTACTGGCTTCTCTCATCCATCGTCAAGTGGTGCAAATCCTGCCTCCGGAGGAAGATCGCGGGATGAAAAAGGCCCGCTTTGCCGTTCTCCGCCTTTCCAGAAGCCCCGCCGTGCTCGTCGAAGGAGGCTTTATTTCGGATCGCCCCGTTGATCTCCCGAAGGTGAGGACGACGGCATATCGTCAAAAGCTGGCCGAAAAAATTGCGGTGGGGATTGAGCAATTCATCAACATCATGAAGCTACCCGAGACACCGATGCGAAGATTTTCCGGCGTGGAATTCCGGGATACCCGGCCCGAGGTTAACCTTCGCGTTTTGGGCAACGTCCTTGATCCCATGCCTCTCATCCCCAGCACCAACTCGACGAATTCCACAGGTGTGATGCTGTTCCCGGCCACCGGACTCCATGGGGATACCAACGCCCCTCATTTCTCGGAGCCGGAGGATGGTCGCGACTTGAATAGCGAACCACCTTCTCCCTCCTCCACCAATGCCCCGACAAATAACATGCAACCCTCGACTCTGGGAAAACCCGAGCCGGGTGAAACAAATCCCTACCGTTCATGAAACAGGATGCTCCTCTGGGGGTTTTTGATTCGGGTGTCGGCGGCTTGACGGTGGTGCAGGCCATACGCCGCCTCATGCCGCAAGAGGATATCATTTATCTCGGGGACACCGCGCGAGTGCCCTACGGCGGAAAATCGCCCGATACGATCCGCCGTTTCTCCCGGGAGATTTCCATTTTCCTGCAAAGCCAGGGAGTGAAGGCCATCGTCATTGCATGCAATACAGCCTCGGCCCATGCCATGGAAATGTTACAGGCCGAAATGCCGCTTCCTGTTTTTGGTGTCATCCGACCCGGAGTGGAAACGGCGCTGGAAGCTACGAAAAACGGGCGGATCGGCATCATCGGCACCACGGGCACCATCCTCAGCCAAGCCTACCAGAAAGAGCTGGCGACCGAACGTCCCAACCTTCACCTCTTTGCCGAGGCAACTCCGCTGCTGGTTCCGCTTGTGGAGGAAAACTGGCTGGATCGACCCGCTTCCCGTCTGGTGGTGGAGGAATATTTGACACCACTTCTTGCCGCAAGGATCGACACCCTTGTCCTCGCATGCACGCACTATCCACTGTTGAAGCACCTTCTGCAAAATGTTGTGGGTGAGGGGATTCGATTGGTCGATTCGGCGGGGGCGACGGCCCTCCATCTTCAACGCTATTTGCAAGTGCATGGACTTGCCTCCCAAGGGGGCGGTGAGGCGGGAGTCCGGATTTTTCTCACCGACATGCCGCTGCAATTTTCCCACATGGCGGAGCGATTCCTTCAGGAAAAACCGGCCAGTATTGAAGTCGTCTCACTTTGAGACAATCTTGTCCCAGCTCTTGCTGGTTGGTTTACCGGGAGACGTCCAAAAGAGTCAAGGAGATTGACTTTAGCGACTGTACGGAGACAATGAAAAAGTGGGTTTTAGGCACATAAAGCATTATAAATTAGCAGCTAACGTGACCATTCACGTGGTTTGGCTTGAGATGTATTGCATGGCCTGTGGCTTACTTTTTTTTTATGCGGCAGCCATGGGCCAGCCTTCCTCCTCCTCTTCGAGCTTGGACTCCAAGAGGGCAGATGTTTCGACTCTCATTCAGAAAGAACAAGCAGTTTTAGGAACGGAACCTCAGAAATCCTCTCCTGCTGGTAATCCGAGTCCGTCTTCCCTACTATCGAGTTGCGTCATCCAACCGGGGGATATGGTTCAGGTGGAAGTTTTTAACGAACCGGATCTGCAAACCTCAGCACTTGTCTCCCCTCAGGGGGAAATGAGTCTTCCACTTATCGGTTTAGTAAAAATAGGAGGAAAAAAAGTATCCGAAGCCACAGAACTTATCTACCAGCGTTATAAGAAAGACTACCTGGTCGAACCACGCATCCGGGTCACCATCACGGCCTTCGCCAAAAACCGCTTCACTGTTTATGGAGAGGTGGCGAAGCCCGATTCCTTTGAGATTTCACGGGATCAGCCGGTGATGCTGATGCAAATCCTGGCGATGGCTGGTGGCCTTACCCGTATGGCGGATAAATCCCAAGTTAAAATCTACCGCTCCATTGATCATCAAGACTCGTTCTTTGACATCGACATCAGCTCCGGGGAAAAAGAAAACATGGCGGCAAGATTTGCCCTCAAGACCGGAGACATCGTATCCGTTCCCTATTTGAAACGCTCAGTCACCGTTTTGGGAGAGGTTGAGCACCCTGGTGTTTACCTGATCGACGAAGGGGAGCCGATGGATGTATTCAAGGCCGTTGCCGCCGCCGGTGGATTTACACGGTTGGCAGATCAGAAGAAAGTGACCATTTTCAGGATAGTGGATAACAAGGAACAGATCATCAAAGTCAACATGCAGAACCTGACCGCCATTCCGGGACAGTCGATCAAGGTTTATCCCAACGACGTTATCAAAGTGGGAGAACGCTTCTTTTGACCTCAGAAGGAAGTCTCCGGGATTTATCCTGCTTTTTCAAGTGTGACGCGTATTCCAATAAGTAAATGATGACGAATCCCGAACAACAGATCGTTGCATCAAGCCACTTGGGAAATATTGCAAGCCCGGATGTCCCGTCCTTGCGTATTCTCCATTTGGGCGACGATACGCCCGGTTGGACCTCCAGACACCGAGCCGACGCGTTGGCTCGGATGGGTCATATGGTCTTTTGTGTGAATGCCGGGAAAGGCATTCCGAAGTGGCCGCTGGCCGGGACATTGGGCGTCCGAACCGGCTATCGTCTTTGGCTTCCCTGGATCAATCGTCATGTTCTGAAAGAAGTCGCCACTTTTGACTATGACACCATCTGGGTTGAGGGAGGCCCGGAAATCAGCCCCGGCCTGCTCAAAACTCTCAAAAAGCGTGGTCAAAAAGTGATCAATTACATCAACGACGATCCCACCGGCCACCGCGACGGAAGAAAATGGGATCAATACCGCAAATGCATTCCAGAATATGATCTGGTCGCGGTCATGCGGGAACAAAACATTCGGGAACATTACCGTCTTGGGGCTCGCCGAGTGGTTCGTACCTATATGTCATGCGATCCCATCGCCCACTCTCCCATCACTATGAGCGAAGAGGAGTCCGGGAAATGGGCCTCGGATGTTCTTTTTGTCGGCACCTATTTTCCTGAAAGAGGCCCATTCTTGCTTCGCTTGAAGGAACTTGGGGTGCCTCTTTCCATCCGGGGCAATCTTTGGGAACGCGCTCCCGAGTGGCCACACCTTCGCCCTCTCTGGAAAGGCCCCGGAATCATGGGGGATGATTACGTCCGAGCCATCCAGTCCTCCAAAGTTGCCCTCGGTCTGTTATCCAAAGGGAATCGAGACCTGCACACCCGACGCTCACTGGAAATCCCTTTCATTGGCGGGGCGGCTTTCTGTGCAGAACGAACCACCGAGCACTCGCTTCTCTATCGGGACGGAGAGGAAGCCGCCTTCTGGTCCACCCCGGAGGAATGCGCCGAGCGCTGTCACGCCCTCCTCAGCGATGAACCGGGACGTTTGCGCATGGTGGCCGCCGCACGTCGAAGGGTACAGGAATGGCGCTTGACCAATGACGAAATCATTGCAGCCATTCTCCGTGTCCTGTACGACCAGCCATCCAACCACCCATTGGTAAAAGAATCTTAAAACGCATTCATTCAACATCTCTTTTATGACATACACTGTGCAGCCTTGGAGAGAACAATATGCCCGACATTGTTTGCCATTCTGGAAAAGAGGAATTTACTACTTTGCCCGAAAGCCACTCTCTTGGCTTACCCGTCGCCATTTAAGTAAGGAAAATCTCAAAAAATGGAAACCGGACTACGTCCTGCCTGGCAGAGGTTTTTGTCTGGAAACTCGCCGGAAGTGGGCATTAAAAAACAAATTACCTCATGGGAAAACCATTCTCGTCCAGGGAACAGGCACTGGTTGGGATGTTATTTCATGGGCAGAACTACATCCTGAGAGAATTATCGCCTCGGATTTGTATTCCTTTGAATCATCCTGGAAGGAAATTGCGGTGTATTGCAGAACCCGTTTCAGCATCACACCCGAATTTGTCCAGTCTCCTCTTGAAGAAATGCCTTTTCTCCCGAATGAAAGCGTCGACTTCTGTGTTTCCGATGCTGTCTTTGAACACTGCAAAAATCTGCCAGCTGTTTTGAAGGAAGCCTGGAGGGTGCTCAAACCGGGAGGATACCTCTACGCCAGCTATGGGCCTCTCTGGCCGGCGCCCGGAGGGGACCACTTTTCCGCTCGTGGCAAGCTGGAAGAAGTCTATTATCATCTTTCATCAGATCGGGAAGGCTATCGTCAATTCGTCGCCAAACACACAAAGAAAGAAGAAGACTGCCAAACGGGCGCCCGGTATATCGAACTGGATCTCTTCTCAAAGCTTGGAAGCCAGCAATACCTCGACTATTTCCAGCAGGCCGGATTTAGAAGAGATGGACTTGTTTTGCAGATTTCACCCACTGCGCTTCGCTTTAAGAAGACTTTGCCCGGACTATTTCTTGAAAAAGTAACCTCGCTTTCTCCCACCTGGAGCGAAGATGATCTCCTTATTTTTGCACACCTCATTCGTCTTCAAAAAACTACGTACCATGCTTCTCCATCCAGATGAGTACGGTTTCTGTCGACAATCCCATAACTCGATTGGCCGTCGCCCTGTCAAAGGCACTCAGCGCGGAAGTCTTTCTCGCCGCGCTCGTCTGGCCAGCCTCCATTCTCCTGAACCGTGCGCTGGGGCCGGAGGAGCGGGGAATATGGGCGGCCCTTCTGGTGGTACCCTCAACCGTCTTCACTCTCTGTGTCTGTCAGTGGGATCGTGTGGCTAAAAGCGCCGTCTCATCAAAAACTCTCACTCCAGGACAGACTTGGGGTGCAACCCAAATCCTTTGCTGGAAACTTGGATGCTTTGCCATCCCCACGACCATCCTTTTCAGCTATTTCCTCGCTTCCGCTCCCTGGGAGTGGCGCTGGGTGGGAGCCTTGTACAGCCTGATCTGGCCCTTCTTTTTCCTAGGGGGGTGTGCGGGTTCCATCGCTTTGGCCGCAGGACGAATGCGCATCTACTACCTGAACAAGGTGGCCCATCAACTCTCCTATGGATTCCTGCTCTACGTCTTTTATTTTCTCAATCGCCTCAACATCCCCATACTTTTACTGATTTATGCCCTCATCCATATAGCCGGGTGGCTGGCCGTGGTGCCTTTCATGCCGAAATCCGAACCGCAAAACTTTCCTGAAGCACGCGTCCGCTCGCTCATCAAAATAAATTTTGGTCCCTACGCTCTTGAAACCGTTGCCGCACAGGGGCACATATGGGCACTAGCCTACCTGGCAAGCAAAGCGGAACTCGGGGCCTTCGTGGCCATGCTGGCCCTGTTTACTCCGCTCCAGATGTTTTCCAACGCTCTCCTGAATGCGGCGACCGCACGTCTGGACTGGAGCAACCGGGAACAGACACGCCACTATCTGAGTTTGTCGACCGCCACATTCGCCGGGGTAGCTCTCGTCTCATTCGGTATCCTTTGTTTTATTGCCAAACCACTCATCCTTTTTGTTTTCGGAGTCAAATATGTCGGCGAGGCCTGGCTGGCTCCCTGGCTGGCCCTGATGGTTGCTACTCAAGCGGGAGCCCAGCATCTCCACATCTCCCTTCAGCTTTCCGGGCGGATGGATGACTTTATCCGCGTTCAGACGGCGGAGGCTATCATCCGC
>Ga0187810_10000694_pt1 | contig 12223 bp, 9 predicted proteins | sample NC_wetland_sal_i_9_FD_132963 | JGI IMG/M metagenome (GOLD analysis project Ga0187810, IMG submission 132963) | Wetland sediment microbial communities from Neuse River Estuary, North Carolina, USA - ASW_5 | ecosystem: Environmental > Aquatic > Freshwater > Wetlands > Sediment | place: USA: North...
CGCCGCGCACACGCGTGGTGATGGCCAGCCACATCACCACCATGACCGGCTGCGTCCTGCCGGTGAAAGAACTCTGCGCGTGGGCGCGGCAGAATTATATTTTGTCGTTCATCGACGGCGCCCACGTGATCGGCCAGTTTCCGATCAACCTGCACGACCTCGGCTGCGATTTCTACATCACCACGCCGCACAAATGGCTGCTCTCGCCGAAGGGCATCGGCGTGCTGTACATCCGCGAAGGGGCCAGCGACCAACTGTGGAACACTATCGCCACCGGCGGCTGGGACGATTACAAGAGCCATGCGGCGCGGCTGATGCAGTTCGGCTCGACCAGCGTGTGCATCCTCGAAGGGCTGCGCGCCGCCATCGATTTCTGGGGCACCGTGGGCCCCGAGCGCATCGAGCGGCGCATCCGCCAGCTCCACGCGCAGGTGAAGGCCGGCATGGGCGCGCTGCCCGGCGCGGTGGTGCAGTCGGCTCCCGGCCCGGAGTTCACCGCCGGCATCCTGGCCGTGGACTATCCCGGGTTCGACCGCATGAAGTTCGAGCAGTGGGTCTACCAGACGCATCGCATCCGCTGCCGCGGCACATCCCCTTCGCGATTCCGCATCAGCACGCACATTTACAACAGCCCGGCCGATTTCGACCGGTTCACAGGCATCCTGGCGGATTACCGGAAGGAACACGCATAGAAAGAATCAGCGAGACGCGAAGCCGGCCCATGCAAGTCACTGAGATTACGGTCGAGATTCCGGCGCCCGACGGGACGCCCGGAGGTTTTCTCTACTATCCCGCGGGGGAGGAGCGCTGGCCCGGTGTCATCCATCTCACCGACATCGGCGGCATTCGCCCGGCGAGCCGCGACATGGCGAAACGCGTGGCCGCCAGCGGATATTGCGTGCTGCAGCCCAACGTCTTCTATCGCACGAGCAAACCGCCGCTGTTCGATTTTCCGATGAAGATGGGAGAAGAGCGGACCATGAACCGGTTCCGGGAATTGAGCGGGCCGCTGACGCCTGAGACCATGGAACGCGACGCCTCCGCCTACGTGGATTTTCTCGCAGGCCGGCCGGCCACGAGGAAAGGGGCCATGGGAGTGGTGGGTTACTGCTTCACGGGAAGAATGGCGTTGCGAACGGCCGCGGAACGCCCGGACAAAATCGCCGCGGCCGCGTCGTTTCACGGCGGCGGGCTCTTCACCGATGATCCCACGAGCCCGCATACGGTGCTGCCGCGAGTCCGGGCGCGGCTCTACCTTGGGCACGCCTTCGGGGACCGCTCCATGCCCCGGGAAGCCATCGAGAAACTCGACCGCGCGCTCCAGTCCTGGGGCGGCACGTATGCCAGCGAAACCTACTCAGGCGCCTTGCACGGCTGGACCGTGCCGGACAGCGCGGCCTACAACGAACCCCAGGCAGAGCGCGCCTTCGACAAACTGATCGAGCTCTTTCAATCGTCCCTGAAATGATGCCCGCCCGGAGCGCAGGAGGAGCAAGGCTGGCCGGGATGCCGGCCTAAAGGTCGGCGCTATGCGTGTTCTCCGCCGCTTGCGGAGACAGTTCAGAGGCAAGCGACGATTCACGGGACGAAATGCGGCGCGCGACGAGAGCGAGCAAGCCGGCAATGAGGCCGCCGGTGTAAATCACCGTTTGCCAGAGGAGGCCGACGGCTACGGTCAACGCCGCGGGCGCGCCGAAAGGAACTAATACTGCGGCGAGCGCTGCTTCGCGCACGCCCAGCCCTCCCTGCGACAGCGGCAGGAGCGCCGCGAATTTTGCCAGCGGCCAGGCCAGGAACCAGACGCGCAGGCGCACATGCAGGCCGCAGGCTTCCGCGAGCACCGCCGTCAGCGTCACGAAAGAGGATTGTACGGCCATCCCGCCGACGAGCGACGCGACCACGACGTGAGGCCGGCGGCGCATCCCGCGCGCGGCCTGGCGCAGGTGCGCGATTTGGCGGCGGATGCGGAATGGAAATCGTCCCGCCGGCAGCACGGCCAGGGCGGTGATCACTCCTGCCACCCCAATCGCCACCGCACTCATGGACAGCAGGAAAACCCGGCGGCTGCGCGGCTCAAGCTGGCCGGGTAGCAGCAGCGCGGCCGTGGCGGCCACCAGTGCCAGAGCGGAAATGTCCATGAGCCGGTCCATCAGACTACCGAGCAGGAATCCCGCGCGGTGCCGGGCCATGCGCAGGCCCACACCGACGCGCACTACGTCGCCGCCCACGATCGAGGGCAGGAAGAGCGTGCCGAACAGGCCTCCGAAGTAGCACTGCGCCGCCTGCGGGTAGCTCAGGCGCGCGCCACCCAGATTCACCATCATGCGGTACTTCATCACGCCCAGGCTGTGCGCCGCGAGGTAGCCCACCACCACGAGGAGCCAGAGCCCCGGGGGAATACTCCGGATGGCCGCCCACACGCGCTGGCGCGGCAGCAGGGCCAGGAGCAACGCGAGAATCCCGAGACCGATCGCCAGACGCAGACCCGCCACAGGAGACTTCCAGCCGCGGCGCGCGCTCTTTTCGGTCATTTTGTTTGCATCACCGGGACCATTCAGGAGGCACGAACATGCGCTGCTCGAAGAGAGCAGTCCATCGCGATGACCCTGACGCTATTTTCCGTGAATCTGATTCATGCGGCGGGCGAGCTCGATATCGTTCTTGGTGACGCCGCCGGCATCGTGCGTCATCAGGTCAACGGTCACGCGGTTCCAGACGTTGGACCAGTCCGGGTGGTGATTCATCGCTTCCGCCACCAGGGCGCAACTGGACATGAATCCCCAAGCCTGCACAAAGTTTTCGAACGTGAATTCGCGATGCAGCTTCCCGCCGCGATAGCTCCAGCCGGGGAGACCGGCCAGCTCGGCGGTGATTTCTGCTTCGGAGAGCTTTTGGCGGCTCACGAATCCCTCCTTGGCCGCAGCGATCCGGCCCTGACCTCGGGGCGAGACGCAGCGCGTCGCACGGTGGAGCGGGCGGCCCAGTTGTGAGTATCGCGTTTCCCGTGGGACGCGGCAAGTCGCACAATCCTGGTGAATTGGGTTGCTGCGGCAGGGGGGTATCCGCTATCTTAGGGGACTCATTTCTGGAGCGCAGCCGCACAGAAGAGCCCGGCTGGCGTCCCACACTCAGGGGAGAGCATGGCGAAGCGGAAAATCCGTGTGGTGCAGTATGGTGTCGGTCCGATCGGCGCAGCCGTGGTTCGGCTAATGCGCACAAAAAATGCGCTGGAGCTCGCTGGGGCCATTGATATGGACCCTGCCAAGGTGGGCAGGGACCTGGGCGAATTGGTGGGCGCCGAGGACGCCCCCTGGGGGATCAACGTATACGCCAACGCGGCGGAAGCGCTGAACCAGGGCGTGGACCTGGTGATGCACTGCACGTCCTCGTATCTGAAGGAAGTTGCGGGGCAGCTCCTGGAGTGCATCCAGGCGGGCTGCTGCGTGGTCTCCACCTGCGAGGAGCTGGCCTACCCGTTCCGCAAGTATCCGGAAATCAGCGCGAAACTGGACGCGGAAGCGAAAGAATGGGGCGTGGCCGTGGTGGGCACCGGGGTGAACCCCGGGTTCATCATGGACAAGCTGGTGCTCACGGCCGCGGCCGCCGCGCAGCGCGTGGATTCCGCCCGGGTGGTGCGCCTGGTGGATGCCTCGCACCGCCGCGAGCCGCTCCAGAGAAAAATCGGCGCGGGCAGCGACCCGGAGGCGTTCCGTGATCAGGTGGCGGCCGGCGTGATTAAACATCACGGCCTGCCCGAGTCGGTAGCCATGGTCGCCGACGGCCTGGGCTTTGAGTTGGACGACATCATCGAAAAAATCGAACCGGTGATCGCGGAAGCGCGCGTCGTGACGGAGTATCTGACCGTCGAGCCCGGCCAAGTGGCCGGCGTGCAGCAGATTGCGCGCGGGATCGAAGACGGCAAGGACAAAATCTACATGGAGTTGAAGATGTACGTCGGCGCGGGAACTTCCCACGACACGATCGAGCTCACGGGCGTGCCAAACCTTTCGCTTACGGTGCCCGGGGGCATGCACGGGGATCTCTCCACCGCGGCCGTGGCCGTGAACGCGATCCCCGTGCTGCTCGAGGCCAACGCCGGCCTGCGCACCTCGCGCGACCTGCCAATGTGCTACTTCCCGCCCGCGGCCCAGCCGTAACCCGGAGCTAGCGCAGCGATAACGCCACCCGCGCATGGCGGGGCGGTGGTCTCTATTTCTCCCAAAAGCGCGCAATGGCGGCGAAATCCAGGTCTTCCTTCGCCGCGCCGAGCACCTTGTTGTACACCTCGCGCGCGGCGGCCGCGGCCGGCAGCGGCACCCCCGTCTGATTCCCGAGTTCGAGCGCGAGGCCCATGTCTTTGTGCATCAGGCGAAGGGGGAAACTGGGCGCGTATTTTCTTTCGAGAATTAGCGGCGCCTTCACGTCGAGCACCGGGGCGCGGGCCATGCTCGCCTGCATCACCTCCACGAGCTTCTGCCCCGGGATTCCCGAACCTCCCACGAGCGCCAGCGCCTCGCACAGCGCCTGCACCTGGAGGGCAAGGATCAGGTTCATGGCCACCTTCACGGTCTGGCCGGCGCCGTTCGCGCCGAGAAGGAAGAAGCGCTTTCCCATTGCCTCGAACACGGGCCGCGCGCGTTCGAGAACTTCACTCTTACCTCCGATCATGAATACGAGCTCGCCTTTTTCCGCGCCCCAGGTGCCGCCGGTGACGGGCGCATCGAGAAAGTCAACGCCGCGCTGGGCGCAATCGGCGGCCACACGCCGCGCCAGTGCGGCCGAGACGGTGCTCGAATCAATCAGCAGGGCGCCGCGCTTCAGACCGCCGAGCACGCCCTCAGCGCCCCAGAGTACGCTCTCCAGCGCGGGCGGATCGCTCACAATGGTGACGACCACGTCCGAGCGCTCGGCCACTTCGCGCGGCGAAGCCGCCACAGCGGCGCCGGCCGCGGCCAGCGCTTCGGTGCGCGCCCGCGTCCGGTTCCATACCGTCAGAGGGAATCCGGCCTTCAGAAGATTCAGGCCCATTGGCCGGCCCATCAATCCCAAGCCAATGAACCCCACTCGAGTCGCCATTCCCGGCCTCCTCGCCGGATAGTTTCAAAGCCGGCGCAGGGAGTCACTATACCCGCTGCGTACGCAGCGGGCAAAGTGGGGGAACTTCGCCCAGGAGAGGCGCCCAACCGGCCGCGAGCACGGAGCGCAGAAGATGGTTACGGCCCAAAGTCAAAATGCGGCGGCGGGCAGCAGGAGTGCGAGAGGGAACTAAATAACGGCGCTAGGCTTCTTCGGTCCGATCGCGGAGCGACATCAGGCGGAGATCGGCGGCGGACTCAGAGGGCGCGGGCAGGTCGGGATTGTATTCGCTCGCGGGTTTGCTGGGCTTCTGGCTTTCTTCCAGCCGGAGGATGCAACTGTACGGAATCTCCCACCGGAACGTTTGGTTCCTGCCGCGGAGCATGTAATGCTCTTCGAGAAAGATGGAGCGCCCCGAATCGGCGACCAGCAGCGCGGTCACAGGCAGGGTGATTTCGCCGGCGCGGTAATGAACTTCCACGCGCCTGCCCATTAGGCTGGCATAGCGGGCCATACAGATACAGTGTGGGGAGCGAGGTCCGGCTTCCACAATAGTACTTTTGGTTTGGTACGGTTAGATGCCTCTAATTCAAGGGCTTACGGGCTGTGGGAGAAAATGTTACCGCGAGATATACCTCCAAAGCGCCCCTCTTACTTCCACTCTTTCTTCTACTCTTACTTTTACCCCCACTCTCAATCTGGCCTGGAGTCGCTGTCCCTGATATTCAAACCGAGTGCCCCGCCTCAGGGATTGCTCCGGCCAAATCAGGCTAATGGTGGCTCCCGTGTGAGGCTGGCTCCGGCGTTGCGGCGGGCTGGGCGGGCGCAGGGATCAGTTGAAGATCCGCGGAGAGCATCAGCGCCAGCGCCGATACGCACCCATACGCCAGCAGCGCAAACAGCACAGGGACGGCCCAGCCCAGTGTGGAATGCGGCGGAGGCGCGGCACGCAGCGCAAAGTAGCCGGCGGCAATGCCCACCGCGGAGGCCAGCATACGGCTGGCACTAGCCACCTGAAGATGCTGGCTGCATCCCGCACAAACAAAATCATCCGAGTGGGCCGCCACGGCGCCCATGGATGCGGTGGTCAGGCAGGCCGGACATTTCCGAATCGCCATGCGTCGTTTCTCCTGTGCCAGCTTTCGATGTGGGCGCGCGAAGGGAACGATAGCGCAGCCAGATGAAACTGCCAAGTGAGCGGGGAGGCTCGGGCACGGACCTCGCTCTAGGCGCGCTCCAGCAGCGCAAACTCAACGCGACGAAAGAAGGGGTCAATGCGGTCGGCGCGCACGCGCACGCGGTCCCCCAGCCGGCAGACGGCCCGGCCGGATTGTGTGACGACCACGCGGTCGCGCTCGCGGAAAAAGCACCGTTCGCCCGCAAATTCCTCGATCGCGCCGATGGGCACCAGCCCTTCCACAAACACTTCGAGCAACTCGACGTACACGCCCCACTTCTGCGCGCCGATCACCAGCGCGCCGTATTCCTCGCCCAGATGCTGCTCCATGAATTGCGCCGTTTTCCAATCCACCAGTTCACGTTCGGCAGCATCGGCGCGGCGCTCGGCTTCGGAGGATTCCAGCGCGATCTCCTCCAGTGCCGCCGGAGGATAAGGTCCGGGGCGCGCGCCCTGCGGGGCGGCGGGTTGCGCGCCGCGCGGCGCGTGATGCGCCGGCCGCTGCGAAGGATGCGCCTCCGGATGGGCCAGCGCCCATTTGAGCACGCGGTGCACGATCAGGTCCGGATAGCGGCGAATGGGCGAAGTGAAATGCGTGTAGTCCCGCGTGGCCAGTGCAAAATGTCCCGCGGTGGCGGGGTCGGCCGCGTACCGCGCCTGCTTCAACGACCGCAACATCAGGTAGGAAAGAATCCGCTCCTCCGGCCGGCCCGCGATCTTCCGCGTGAGGTTCTGATAATGCTGCGGGCGGATGGCGAACTCCGCCGCGCCCGGCAGCGTGACGGTCATGGGACGCTCGCGCCCAAATCCGCCGCGCCGCGCCCCGCGCGGCCCCGGCTGCACTCGGCCGTGGCGCACTGGCAACCGGCGGACGGAGAGGTCCTCGACGCCGAGAGAATGGCCGAACGCCTGTGCCAACTCCTCAAACTCGAGCACTTTTTTCGGATCGGGCTTTTCGTGCACGCGGAACAGAAGCCCCAGCCCGCGACCCTCCAGGTATTCCGCCACCGCCTCGTTGGCCGCGAGCATGAATTCCTCGATGATGCGATGTGCAATATTCCGCTCGCTGCGGAGGATTCCGGTCATGCGGCCCAACTCGTCGAACTCGATCACCGGTTCGGGCAGGTCGAAATCAATGGCCCCTCGGCGCGTGCGGCGGGCATTCAGCACCAGCGCCAGGTCGCGCATATTGCGGAAGTGCGGGGCGAGCGCAGCGTAGCGCCGGGAGGCTTCCGCGTCGCCTTCCAGCACGCGGAAGACGTTCGTATACGTCATGCGCTCCGAGGAGCGAATCACGCCGGGCATGAATTCCGCGCTCACCAGCGTTCCGTGGGCGTCCATTTCGAGCAGCGCGCTCATCACCAAGCGGTCTACGTGCGGGTTGAGCGAGCAGATCTGGTTGGAAAGTTCGACGGGCAGCATGGGCACGGCGCGGTCGGGAAAATAGACGGAGGTGCCGCGCAAGCGAGCTTCCTGGTCGAGGGCGCCGCCCGGGCGCACGTAGTGGGCCACGTCCGCGATGTGCACCTGGAGTTGCCAGCGCCCGCCGGGCAACCGCTCCACATACACGGCGTCGTCGAAGTCCTTGGCCGTCTCGCCGTCAATCGTGACGATGGGCAGCTCGCGGAAATCTCCGCGGCCCTCCCGCTCCTGGGGCCCCACGAGTTGCGGCACGCCCGCGGCCTCCTGAAGCACCTCGGCGGGAAACCGGTCGGGCAGATGATGTTTGCGAATCACGATTTCCACGTCCACGCCCATCTCTCCCGTGCGGCCCAGAATCTCCACCACGCGGCCGGCGGCGTGCACCCCGGCGCGTGGAAATCGCGTGAGCTCCACGTTCACCACTGCGCCGCTCAACTCTTTCAACCGGAGCCGCCGGCGCGATGCGACGCTGGCCAGATCCTCCGGCCGCACGCGCGCGCGCAACTCCTCCGTCAACTCGTCCCCCGGCGGGATGAGGATTTCCTGCTGCAGCCGTTCGTCGAAGGGACGCACGGTATTCCCGGTGGCGCCGTATTGAAAAATGCCCACGACGGTGGGGTGCGCGCGTTCCACGATGCGCGTGATGGCCGCCTCCGCTCGCCCGCCCGGTTTGCGCCGTTCGATGCGCGCGGCCACGCGATCCCCGTGCATCGCGTCGCCCGTGTTGTTCCGCGCCACGTAGAGGTCGCCCTCGACGCCGGACACAGGGTGGTCCGGCACCAGGAAGCCGTAACCGTCGCGGTGCATCACGATGCGTCCGGTGACGCGGTTTGGGTCCGACGAGGGACGTCCAACAAGATGCGCCGCCGATGGAGGGCCTTCGACCGGCTCCGCGCTGCCGGTTCTGCCCGGTCTCCCCGGAGATTGCTGCTCGCCGGCCGCGCGTGGGGACTCTTCCTGAGAACGCCTGGTGCCCGAATCCCTGGGCGCCGGCTTGTCTCGGCGAAGCCGGTAATTTCCCGAACCCGACTCTTCGATTGCACCAGTGTGTGCCAGGTGCTCGATAATCTTTTTCAGATCGCGCCGCCCCGCATGGGTCAGGTCGAGCGCCTCCGCAATCTGCCGCAAAGTGAGCGGATGCCGGTGCCGGGAGAGGCAAGCAAGCACCTCAACCTCGGAGAGGCGGTCGGATTTGGGCGGTTCAGCCGGGGCCATAGGTGATGTCCTTGCTATAAGATACAGAGTTTCCGGCGCAGCAGGCAGAAATCTATTGTGGAAAACGTCTCGTTTTTCTCAATTAGAGGCAACTTTCTTCCCGCTCGAGTGTTCCAATGAGCTAGGTTGAATCATCAACCGCCCGCTGGCATTCCAGCGGGTATCTCCACTCCTAGGGCGCAACGAGGAGGCGACTTACGACCTGGGTCGCCTCCTTCTTATTTCCTTCCCCTTTTGGCCCCTGCCATGAACCCTTCTCTCAGAATCGCAGGCCTTCAAGATAAGAGGCGAAATCGCCCGCCGATCGCCCCAGCCATGGAAAGACTGGAGGTCAGGTGGCTATGGCTGAAATGCACCGCCGGTGGTGGATTCCGGCCAATGGCGCCGGGAGCAGGAGCGAAACAGAGCGGCAATGCCTTTTCTTTCAGCGGCTTAAGCACAGCCCGGAGTGGAGACGCATTTGCATGCTCCCCACTTGGGAGTGTAAGGAGCAAGTCATGAGCGCCATTTCTTTTCCTTATCTGCGCAGTACGGCACTCGGTTTCGCTATCGCACTGCTGGTACCGGCAGGCGTGACGGTCGCGCAGGAATCGCCCACGAGCGCGACGCAAACCTCGACCGCTCAGCAGCAAACGAATCCCGCACCGCAGGACGGCTGGAAGCGGTTCAACGGCGGCTGGTCGTCTCCGCCCACTTCAACGACATCGCCTGCCACAAAGGCGACGCCTGCTCCAAGTGTGGCTGTAACCATGGACGAGGAGCAGAGCGCTGACCCGAACGCACAGACCGCGCCTTCTACCGGTGCGCAGAGCGCATCCACCCCTGGTCCGGCGAACACTCCGGCGAACGCGCCGGCAAACCAAGCCCCCGCTTCCACGGCGGCCTGGAAATTGACCATTCCCTCGGGCACCTACTTGAAGGTGCGCATCAACCAAACGCTCTCCTCGGATCGTAATCAGAAGGGCGACGCTTTTACAGCATCGCTGGCCCAGCCCGTGATCGTGAACGGCGTGGTGGTGGCGCAGCGCGACCAAATCGTCGGTGGCCGTGTGGTAGAAGCAAAGAAGGCTGGAATGGTCTCCGGCGTTTCCCACTTGGGGCTGGAATTGAACGAACTGACGCTGGCGGACGGCCAAAACGTCCCGCTTCAATCGCAACTGATTACCTGGAATGGTCCGACCTCCAAGGGCCGTGATGCCGCAGCCATTGCCGGAACGACGGGGTTTGGCGCGGCCGTGGGAGCTGCTGCCGCATGGGGCACAGGCGCCGCCATCGGCGCTGGCGCCGGTGCAGCCGCGGGCGTGATCGGCGTTTTGCTCACGCGCGGCCGCCCGACAGTCGTTTATCCAGAAACGCTGCTGACGTTCCAAACGTCGGCTCCCGTCACCGTCGACACGCAGAACGCGCCGCAGGCGTTTCTGCCCGCAGGTCCGGATGACTATCAACAGTCCACGGTCAACTACAATTCCGAAGCGCCCGGACAGGCGTGCGGACCTTACGGTTGCCCGCCGCCGTATCCTTATCCCAACTACGGGTACTACGGCCCCGGCTACTATCCGTACGGCTATGGCTATGGCTATGGCTATCCCTATTTCTGGGGGCCGGGGTTCGGATTCTTTTACGGGCCGGGCTTTTACGGCCGGGGCTTCTACGGCCGGGGCTTCTACGGTGGCCGGGGGTATTACGGCGGGTATCGCGGCGGTTTCCGCGGCGGCGTTGCCGGCGGTGCCCGCGGCGGCGGACGAAGGTAACCGACCACATCAAGCTCGCGCGACCACCATCCGTTCAAGGCAGGCCCCGCAGTTCGGGGCCTGTCGCATTTTTAGCGGGACCGCTATCGAGTGGCCCAGGTCTTCCGCGGGTGGTCATCCCGAGGGCTAGCCGCTGCGAGCGTTCTGTGGTCGTACTGTCTGTTCGTGAGCGGCGTGAGAGATACCGGGCATTAGCGAGGGCTTTTCATTTCGTCAGCGGCGTTGCGCCGCGCCCCGCATGCGCCTTCAGGAAGCGCGGCAGCGCCGGGAGCGACTGGGCTTCCTTGTTGCCCTGCACGAACTCAATCAGGAATTCCTGCGCGTTGAACTGGAAGCCGTTCCGCGCGCCGGATAGGGCCCGCGCTTCGCGTCCCCGCACGTAGTCCCCGCTGGGAAGCAGGAATCGCGCCTTCTGGGTGTCCGCGAAGTAAGGGGCCACCACCTGGGTGAGGACCTGCTCGCTGAGCGCCGGATCCTTCAGCCGGAACATCACCTCCACGCGCTCGTACAGGTTTCGCGGCATCCAGTCCGCGCTGCCCAGGTAAATTTCCGGGCTGCCTCCGTTCCCGAAAACGAAGACCCGGCTGTGCTCCAGAAACCGCCCGATCACGCTGCGCACGCGGATGCGGCTGCTGATTCCGCGCACGCCCGGGCGCAGTGCGCATCCCCCGCGCACGATCAGCTCGATCTGCACGCCAGCCTGCGAGGCGCGGTAGAGCGCCTGGATGATCTTCTCGTCCACCAGCGCATTCACCTTGGCAATCAAGAACGCCGGCCGGCCCGCTCGCGCATGCGCCGCCTCCCGCTCAATCAAGCTGACGCAACTCTTTCCCAGGTTCAACGGGGCCACAAGGAGCGGGTGATACTTCGACCTCTCGGAATACGCCGTCAAATAGCCGAACACGTGCTGCACGGCCGAGGTGATCTCCGGGTCGCTGGTGAGCAGGCTCAGGTCCGTGTAGAACCGCGCCGTCGAGGGATTGTAGTTTCCCGTTCCCAGGTGGGCGTATTGCCGGATCTGGCCGTTCGCTTCGCGCCGCGCCACTAGCGCCAGCTTGCAGTGCGTCTTCAACCCGACGACCCCGTGGGACACCTGCACGCCCGCCTCCTCCAGGCGCCGCGCCCAGCGGATGTTGGAGGCCTCGTCGAACGATGCCTTCAGCTCCACGACCACGGCCACTTCTTTCTTTGCCGCCGCCTCGATCAGCGCCCGCACAATCGGGGAGTTCTCGCTGGTTCGATAGAGCGTCTGCTTGATGGAAAGCACCGCGGGGTCCTGGGCCGCGCTGCTGATAAATCGCACCACCGGCGCATAGGAATCGTACGGATGGTGCAGCAGCAGGCTCTGCTTCCGGATCATTTCGAACAGGGACGCCGGACCGGGTTTCAAGGCCAGTTCTCGCGGGGCAAACGGCCGGTACTTCAGGTCGGGCCGCGGCGTCTCCTCATAGAAATGGAAGAGCCGCGAAAGATTGATCGGGCCGTTCACGCGGAAGACTTGTCCGGGCGACAGCCGGAAATTCGCCACGAGCCTGTCCACGATTTCCTGATTGGCGCTCGCCTCGATTTCCAGGCGCACCGC
>Ga0187810_10000696_pt1 | contig 12199 bp, 8 predicted proteins | sample NC_wetland_sal_i_9_FD_132963 | JGI IMG/M metagenome (GOLD analysis project Ga0187810, IMG submission 132963) | Wetland sediment microbial communities from Neuse River Estuary, North Carolina, USA - ASW_5 | ecosystem: Environmental > Aquatic > Freshwater > Wetlands > Sediment | place: USA: North...
CTGGCCGTGCGAGCCTTGCTACCGCTAAACACGCCGCCAGTAACGTCGGTGATGATCACTTTTCTGCTGCTGGGGTGCCTCGGCTGGGCGGCGCCGGCGCGCATCATTCGCGCGGGCACCATGACGCTTGTGAACTCGGACTTCCTAGTACAGGCGAGCGCCAATGGAGTTTCGCGATGGCGCTTGTTCTGGCGACACCTGCTTCCCAACCTGCGGCCGATCTTCCTTGCCCAATTCTGGATTTCGATTCCGTTGTTCATCTTGAGCGAAGCCAATCTCGGGCTGCTCGGACTGGGCGTATCCGAACCGCTGCCTTCGTGGGGCGCCATGTTGCGGGATCTCGAGAACTACTCGGCCATACCGAGAAATCCCTGGATGCTCGCGCCGGTGGTGCTGCTGGTAGCCGTGGTCGGTTGTCTGCAGCTTCTGCTGCGCACGGAGGATTTTCCCGCATGTTAATGCGTTCCACTGTGGTGCTCCTGCTGTGCGGTGCGGCTGCGGCAAGCTCTGGGAGCGAACTGCGCTTCTGCCTGCGAACCGATCCGAAAACTTTCAATCCGCTGCTGGTGGAGGACGAATCGTCCGAAACGGTGCGGTACTTGACCGCGGGCGTTCTGATCCGGCTGAATCGCTACACGCAAGAGCTGGAAGGCGAGCTGGCCACCAAATGGAAGGTGTCGGAAAACGGCCGCCGCATCGATTTCGATTTGCGTCCGGGCGTGCGTTTTTCCGACGGCACTCCGTTCACCTGCGAGGACGTGGTCTACACCATGCGGCAGGTCATGGACCCTGAGCTGCACACTCCGGTGGGCGATGCGTTTCGCTCGGCGCCAGGCGCGGTGGAGTCGCGTTGCACGGGGTCTCCGGGCACTTCCGCAGTGACGGTGCGCTTCCCTGCTCCGGTGGCGGCGCTGGCAGCGCAATTCGATCAGGTCGCGATTGTGTCCGCGCATTCGGCTGCCAAAGAATCCGCTGTACTCGGTTCGTTTGAACTGGGCGAGTACAAGCCGGGCGCGTACGTTTTGTTGCGGCGGAATCCCAACTATTGGAAGCGCGATGCGAATGGACGCGCGCTGCCGTATCTGGATTCGATCCGGCTTGAGATCCAGCAAAATCGCGAGTTGGAGCTGTTGCGATTCCGGCGCGGCGAACTCGACATCGTCAATAAACTCGATCCCGACATGTACGACCGGTTGTCCGCCGAGATGCCACACGCGGTGCTGGACGCGGGTCCGTCGCTCGATTGGGAAACGGTGTTTTTCAATCAAGTGGACAACGCCCCGCTGCCCGAGTACAAACGGCGCTGGTTCCGCTCGGAAGATTTCCGGCGCGCGATTTCGGAAGGCATTCGCCGCGACGACATGGTACGGATCGTTTACCACGGCCATGCCCGCGCGGCCATCGGACCGGTTTCGGTGGCGAATCGCTTCTGGTTGAATCCGGCGTTAAAGCCCGGATCGGGTTCCGAAGCCGCGGCACTGGCTCTGCTCCAGCACGGCGGTTTTCGACGCGCAGGGAGCATGCTCGTGGATCGCGACGGCAACAAGGTGGAATTTTCGATGATCACCAACGCGGGGAACAAACTCCATGAGCGCATGCTGGCGCTGATCCAGCAGGACCTGGCGAGGCTGGGCATCCAGCTCAACGTCGTGACGCTGGATTTCCCGTCGCTCATCGAGCGCATCAGCCGGACGTTCAACTACGAGGCGGTTCTGATGGCATTTTCGAATCTCGATCTCGACCCGAGCGGCCAGATGAATATCTGGGTCAGCTCGGCCGCCAATCACCAATGGAATCCAAACCAGAAGACGCCCGCGACGCCGTGGGAAGCCGAGGTCGACAAATTGATGGCGGCGCAAAACGGAACCGAGGATCGGGCCAAGCGCAAAGCGTATTTCGATCGCGTGCAGCAGATCGTCGTGGACAAGGCTCCCATGCTGTTCCTGGTGAATCCGAACGCGCTCTCGGCCGTCTCGCCGAACGTGAAAAACGTGACGCCGGCGGTGCTGACCCCGCAGATCTTTTGGAACGCCGACCGGCTGCAGGTGGGCGGCGGAACGCTCGTTAGTCAGAAATGACCAGTCTTCTTCAAGCACGCTTGTCGGTGGATTATCCCAACAAGCCCGGGGTGCTGCGCGACGTGTGTTTGGAGATTGGCGAAGGCGAGATCGTGGGACTGGTGGGCGAAAGCGGATCGGGCAAAAGCACCATCGCTCTGGCGCTGCTCCGGCTGCTCCAACACAAGGGCGCGTCGATCACGGGCGAAATCGTTTTCAACGGCCGGGATTTGCTGCAGCTGTGCGATCAGGAGATGCGGCAGATTCGCGGGCGCGAGATCGCGCTGGTGTTGCAAAGCCCGCTGGCGTCGCTCAATCCGGCGCTGCGCATCGGGACGCAGATGGCCGAAGCCTGGCGCGCGCACGTTTCCGGCGCGGCATCCAAGCAATGGAAGGAGCAGGCTCTGCGCCTGTTCGAGCGCGTGAGTCTGCCGGCTGAAGAATCGTTCTTGAACCGCTATCCGCGGCAGTTGAGCGTCGGCCAAGCCCAGCGCGTATTGATCGCGATGGCCGTGTTGCACCGGCCGCGCCTGCTGATCGCCGATGAGCCCACCAGCGCCTTAGACGCGGTGACGCAAAGCGAAATCCTGGAGCTGTTCCGTAGTCTGAATCGCGAAATGAACATGGCCCTGCTCTTCATCTCGCATGACTTGCTTGCGGTTGCGGCGCTTTGTTCGCGCATCGCGATTCTGCAGCGCGGCGCAATCATCGAAAGCGGCCCCACCGAACGGATGTTCCGCGATCCGCGCACCGCGGACACGCGCGCATTGCTCGAAGCCGTCCTACGCAATTCCGCCGCAGCAGCGGAATTTGCGAGCGAGACGATTCCGGCGAGGACTACGCTGGTCCGTTGAACTTCACCGGCCGCGCCACTTTCACAGCGCTATTTTTGAGCAGCGCCGCGAGCACGCTCTCGCCCACCGGCTGATCGGTCTGAATCACCGAGACAGCTTCGGTCCCGGCTGCTTTGCGGCCCAGCGAGAATGTCGCGATGTTGACGCCGTTCTTACCAAACACGTCGCCGATGTAGCCGATCACGCCCGGAACGTCTTCGCTCATGACGAACGTGAGGTTGCCCTCGAGCGTGGCTTCGCAGTGCGTGCCGTCGATCTGCACCAGGCGGGGCTGATCCATCACCACCGCGCCTTCCACCGACGTGATGCCGGTGTCGGTTTCAAGCTCGAGCCGGACCGAGTCGATATGCGCGACGCGTTTTTCGTGGCGCTCGGCAACGGTGAGACCGCGGTCACCCGCGATTTGCATGGCGTTGATCGAGTTCGCCTTGCGCGATAGCGATCGCTGCAGCACGCCGGCCAGCCCAGCGTTGCGAACCAGATGCGTGTTGAACTCGGCGATTTTCCCGAAGTAGACCAGCCGCACCGCCTTCGGATTGCCGGTGGAGATGTAGGACGCAAAGCTGCCCAGCCGTTCCGCCAACTGTCCGTAAGGCCCCAAGGTCTTGTACTGCTCGGGCGTCAGCGCGGGAAGATTGACGGCGTGAAGAGCCGCGCCGTTCTGCAGATATTCCACAATTTGCTGGGCGATGCGCATGCCCACGGTCTCCTGCGCCTCTTCGGTGGAACCGCCGATGTGCGGCGTGGCAACCAAGCTTGCGATGGCGAAGAGCGGATCGTCCGGCGGCGGCGGTTCGCTCTCGAAAACGTCCAGGGCGGCGCCGCCCACTTGACCCGAAGCCAGAGCCTCCACCAACGCGGCTTGATCGATCAGTTCGCCGCGGGCACAATTGATGATCCGCGCGCCTTTCTTCATTTTCGCGAACGCTTCGCGCGAGAGCATCCGGACAGATTCGGGAGTGAGCGCGGTGTGGAGCGTGATGTAATCGCTCTCGGCGTAAAGCGTAGGCAGGTCTACCAGCGCGACGCCGACGTCTTTGGCGGTCTGCGAATGGACATACGGATCGTGGGCGATGATGCGCATCTCAAAGGCCGCCGCGCGTTTCACCACCTCGCGCCCGATGCTGCCCAGGCCAATCACTCCCAGGGTTTTGGCGCGCAGCTCGTTCCCCATGAATTTCTTCTTTTCCCATTTGCCGGATTTCACCGACGCACTGGCATTGGGGATAGAGCGCGCGAGCGACAACATCAACGCCAAGGCATGTTCTGCGACCGAAACCGCGTTGCCACCCGGCGTGTTCATCACCAGTACGCCCGCGGCGGTGGCCGACGGCAGATCGACATTGTCGACGCCCACGCCGGCGCGGCCGATCACCCGCAGATTCGGCGCCGCCGCCAGCGCGGCTTTGTCCACCGTGACGGCGCTGCGCACGATGAGTGCGTCGGCTCCCGGCAAATGCTGCATGTATTCTTTCGGATTGGAAACGATGACTTCCCATCCCGGCTGTTGCTGCAATAATTTGACGGCAGCAGGAGCCAGCGGCTCGGCAATCAGGATTCGCATGTTGTGTGTAAGTATTAAGCTGTAACGACTAAGATCCAGGATAACAAACGATGGCTCTACTCGACCGGATTCAGACCGACATGGTGGCGGCGATGCGCGCCAAAGACGAGATGAAGCTCAACGCGATCCGCATGATCAAGACCGCGCTCAAGAAGCACGAAGTGGATTCCATGAAGCCGCTGGACGAAGCCGCGGAGCTGCAAATCCTAGGCACGCTGATCAAACAGCGGCGCGAGGCGGCGGACATGTTTCGCAAGGGCGGCCGCGCGGAGCTGGCCGACAAGGAAGAAGCCGAGTTGAAGCTGATTGAGAGCTACATGCCGTCGGCGCCGAGCGATCAGGAGATCGAGGAGGCGATTGTAGCGGCGATAGCGGAAACCGGCGCGACGTCGGCGAAGCAGATGGGGCTGGTGATGAAGGCGGCGCAGGCCAAGCTCGCGGGCAAGCGCGTGGATGGGAAAGCGCTGAGCGAAAAAGTAAGGGCCCGGCTGTCTTAGGGCCGAGCCCGATTCGTTGATCGAGAGCGGCTAGAAAATTACCTTGGCCGCAATCTGCATGTTGAACGGCTCGCCAGGGCCAAGGCCCGGTGCGCCATTGAAGTCGCCGATGGTATCGCCGACAACTCCGCTTGATCCAACCGAGCCGGCGCCGGTCGCCAGATTGATCCGGTTAAACACATTAAACATTTCCGCCCGGAGTTGTAAGTGGAGCCGTTCCCGGATGGAGAAGTTCTTGAATACGGACAGGTCCACGTCCGCGAACCCCGGACCATAGAGTGCATTGCGACCGAGATTGCCAGGGCCGCTGGTTGCCACGAAAGCCGCCGGGTTCACCCACTGCTCGCCGACGCCCGGGATAAACGATTGGCTGATACCTGCGAAAGGATAGGCGACCAGATTCACGCCGGGCCGCTGGGTACCCGAGGGGTCGTTCCCGGGAAAGTTGAACGGCTGTCCACCGTGCAGTGAAATGAAGCCATCGAACTGCCAGCCGCTGGTGAGCAATTTCCATCGATGGGCTCCCGGAACGTCGTAGGACCAGAACGCTGTGAAGTTATGGCGCGTATCGAAATCGCTGCTGCCATACTCCTGCCGCAGGTTGAAGCTGTCGAGCGGAATCTCTCCGCGGTATTCGGTGACATCATCGAGCGCGTGCGCCCAGGTGTAGGTGAGCTGCGACGTAAATCCGTGCCACGTTCTTACCCGCAGCGTGGTCTGAAGCGAGTTATAGTTGGAGTTGCCGATGCTATTGAGCTGGACGATCGAACCGTAATTGGGATATTGCGCGTTAAAGGCCCCATTTTGGTTGATGTTTTGCATAATAGACAATCTGCGGCCTTCGCTTCCCACATATCCGACTTCCAAAACCGCGGCCTGTCCCAAGCTTTTTTGGACATTCAGGTTGTAGTTCATATTGTACGATGGGCGGAAATTGTGGTTCACGGAAAAGACGTTATACGTTAAGCCAGGCAGGCAGTTCGGGTCCGTGGCGGAGTTTCCGAGGCAGGTGGTGACACCGGGGAAAATGGAAGCGCCGCCGGCTTGGGCGGTCGTCCAGTTATAGCCGTTGCGGCTGTAGCTGTCCACCGCATCCGGACCGATAGGATTGTCTTCTAAGCCGTCTGCCGCACCAATGGGAGGACGGAAATCCAGAAACGGATTCATGTTGATCTGATCGAAATAAATTCCGTATCCGCCCCGCACCACAAAACCGTGACCAGGACTATACGCGAAGCCCAGCCGGGGCGCGAAATTGTGATAATCCGGCTTGTAAATGGAGCCGAGCCCGACCCCCTGAATCAGCAGACCCTGGCCTGGCTCAAAAACGCCCAGATTGTTCCCTTCGTTGCTGTGGAGCGGACCGAAGTATTCCCAGCGCAGTCCATAGTTGATATTGAGTTTTTGGGTGACCTGCCAGTTGTCTTGTCCGAAGAAATCGAATCCATTCACCAATACCTTGCGTTCGGCGTTTCCGACTGCGATAGACGACGTGCTCACATCTCCCGTCAAGAAATCGGCGAGCGCTTGCGTATTCGAGTCACACGCTAGCGAGGGATTGGCGGCGCAGGCAGCGGCCCAGGGACCCTGACTTCCATTGAATTGGAAGATGCCCGTAGAAGCGCGGAAATAGAACTCGTCCACGCGCCCCTGCCGGAATTCGCCGCCGAACTTAATCTCGTGCCGGCCGGTGACGTAGGAAACCGTGTCGGTCAGGTGACCCGTGATATCCTGGCGCCCTTCCGGCGGGGTGATGCCCACTTGATCGAAGCCACTGATCTCGATGTTGGAAGCTCCCATCACCGGCTGGCCGTCCACCAACGCGGCCGGACTCAGGTTGAGGCCGAGGCTTTGCATGTTGAAGCTGTTGTTAGAGTCGTGAAAGATCTGGTCGAAATAGCTCACGCCGGCGAGCAACTGATTGGTCAGCTTGTTGGTGAAGACAGAACTCAACACCGCGGAGTAGTTCTGCACATGGATCGGGGCCACTTCAAAGTAGTAGCCTAGGTTGGAACTGGCGGTGGCCAGCGCCAAGCTCGCGCCCGGCGGCTGTGTTTGACTGCCTTGTCCGCCGAACCAGTGGACGGACAAGCGCTCCTTGTCAGTAAAGTTGAAATCCACCTTCGCGACGCCGTTATAACTGTAACCGGTGCCCGGCACCGTGGCGAAGTAGTTATTCGCGGTGGCGGGGAGGTTGGCGATGGAACTCGGCCAAAGGGTGGAAAGCAACCTCGCCGACAACGGGCTCTCAGGAACACCCGCGGCGTTTAGCAGGGCCTGCGCTTGACTCACCCAGGCGTTCGAGGGTTCTGTGGATAAACCGGTTAATCCGAAAATATATCGTTGTTTTTCAAAGCCCAGGAAGAAGAATGCCTTGTTCTTGATGATAGGTCCCCCGACCGTGCCTCCCCAATTCTGATTGCGGAGTTCCGGCGGCTTCGGAAAATCAGCGGTTGGAACGAAAAACGGCGAGCTCGCGGCATAAAATTCGTTCCGATTAAAGTAGTAGGCACTGCCATGCACGCCGTTGCTCCCGGTCTTGATGGTGAGGTTCACGGTGCCACCGGAGCTGCGGCCAACTTCGGCGTTCGACTGCGTCTGCGCGGAAAATTCGTCAATCGCGTCGATTGGCATTACCACGCCCGCGATGCCCGATACGCCGCCCTGATTCACGGCCGGGATATTGTGCCACATATCATTGTTGTCCGTGCCGTCAATCTGCCAATTCATCTGATTGGCGCGTGTACCGTTCAGTGATCCAAAACCACCCACCGAATAACCGCCATAACCAGGCTTAACGGCGATTAATTGCGTAAAATCGCGGCCATTGAGCGGGATATTCTGCAGGGCGGTTGTGGGAATGGTGTCACTCTCGGTGGACGTGGTAGTGTCGATCGCCACGGCCGCTGCCGAGACCTCCACGGCCGTCGCCTGCTGGCCAACGGCCAGTTGCACGGGCACGGTGAAGACGTTGCCCGCGGATACAAGTACGTTCGAAACCGTGGTCTTTTGGAAGCCGCTGGCTGTAACGGTGACAGTATATGTACCGAGCGGCAGATCTTGAAATGAAAACTGGCCGTCGCCGGTTGCGACTGTATTGTGAGCGATATTGGTGGCGATGTCCGTTGCTGTTACTGCCGCACCGGCCACAGCCGCCCCCGAGGGGTCGGTCACTGTGCCGTTGATCGCGCCCCGGAATGTCTGACCAGATACTGTTGACAGTGCAAGGACCAATAGCAAGGAAATGCAGGCTACTGCGCTTCGCATAAACTCTCCAATTCTTGAACGGGCGTGTTGTTGTTGGACCGCACCGCTGACCAACGAGGCGATGCAAAATCCATTAACCGATAACGTGCGAGGATCGGTAAAAGTACAACGTACGAGACTTAAACTTGCTGCCATTATGGCTTGGTTACAGACCCATGTCAAGGCAAAAACCTTCCGTGAGACTATGAAGGAATGACCGAAGCCGAGCGCTCGTATTACGATCGTCGCGCGCCCGAGTACGACGACTGGTACCTCGGCGCAGGGTTGTTTGCGCAACGAGATCGCCCCGGCTGGGCCGAGGAATTGGCCGCCTTGAAAGCAACGATCGGGTCAGTCAGTTTCAATTCGATCCTGGACGTCGCCTGTGGCACCGGCTTTCTCACCCAGTGCCTGCGGGGCCGCGTTACCGGATTAGATCAGAGCGCGGCGATGCTTGCGATCGCACGCACCCGCGTGCCGCTCGGCGCGTTTGTTCAAGGCGACGCTCTACGACTGCCGTTCCGATCGGGTCAGTTCGCCGCTCTGGTGGCGGCGCATTTTTATGGGCATCTGGACGAGACGGCTCGGCAGGTTTTTCTGAGCGAGGCCCGGCGCGTTTCGGATTCGATTCTGATGATCGACGCGGCGGCGCGGGAGGATGTCGCGGCCGAAGAACATCAGCAACGCGTACTCAGCGACGGATCGCGGCACGTGGTCTACAAGCGCTACTTCACTCCGGAACGCCTGATCGCGGAACTTGGGCGGGGCCGGACGCTGCACGCGGGCCGATGGTTCGTGGCAGTGTTGGCATGATGCACCGATAGCAGCGCGCGAGTTACTGCTGCTTGAACCGGTCCTGCACGTGGTCCTTGATCCAGTGCGCGTCCCACCACTCCACGGGATTCACTTCCACGCCCTCCACCTGCATCGAGTAATGCAGATGGTCGCCGCCCGCAAGGCCAGTGGATCCGCTCTTGCCCATCTCCTGGCCGCGCTTCACCATGTCGCCTTCCTTCACCGCGATCGAGCTCAGGTGCCCGTAGATCGACTGCAAACCGTAGCCATGATCCACCACGATGCAGTTGCCATAAATGCCGAGCATCGCCGCCCAGACCACCTTGCCGTCGTTGGCCGCCAACACCGGCGTGTGCGCGGTAACCGCGAGATCGAAGCCCAGATGGACTTGCTGGTCGACTTTCTTGCCCTTGTAAATGTAGCTGCGCACGTCGGCGAATTCCGATTCCACTTTCGAGTTCGCCAATTGCAGGAATGGTTCGGTCCACAGAAATTTCTCCGCCGTTTTCAAACGCAAATCCGCCAGGGTTTTATTGTTGGCTTGGCGCATTTCTCCATTAATTTTCAAAAAACGCGAGAGCAGATCGCCGGACCCGCTCGGATCGATCTGATTGACTACCTTGTCCAGAAACTTATCGTCGATCGCCAAATCGCGCTTGCGAAACTTCTTCGGAAATACCTTGAACCAGAAGCGCGCGGTGGCCTCCGTGCCGGCGGAGTTCTTCGCATAAACAATCGGAACGGTATTCAGCGGCATGTCCCATGGATAGGCGAACAGCGCAAGCCGCTGGGTGGTCCTGCCGGACACAGGAAAGCTCCGATACGTGTCGTTGCCCACGCGCACGCCCGCTTCGGTCCAATAACCCGACGGCGTGAGCAAAACCATTTCCGAGCCGCCTTGATTGATGTAGTGTTGAAAACCATCCGCGGTGACGGACGGCGGCCGCAGCACAACCTCGACATCCGCGGAAATCGTGTCGGCAGCGCCGCGAAAGTCGTTCGATTGCGCCTCGATCACCAGACGCGCTTTACCTTCCTTCAAATTCGGAGCTTGCTTGCTGCCCGCGTTGAAGTGGATATCCTGATCGGGAAACTGCGCGAGCCAAAACTTGATGCGGTCCGGCGGGCTCTTGGTTTCGAAGATCGTGGTTCTGGCGCCGTCTTGCTCGAGAATCGCGGTGAAGCGGCGCAGGCCGTGCGGGTTGGCAACGCGCACTGTGACTGGCGTGTTCCCGCCGATCGCTTGCGGCTGCGGAGCAAACTCGATTTTGGTGTGCGACGACAAAAGGTAAAGCGTGCCGATCGGCGTCGCGATCAGCGCCACCAGCATTATGAAAGCGATAAACTTGCCCATTCCACCTCGGATCATAACAGGGGACATAGCAAGGAAGGGGCAGTCGAGCTAACATACAATCGTGTTTCCCCGGCTGCTTTTGGTTCTGTTGCTGCCCGTGCTGCTGCGGGCGGACGACCACTGGATTGCTTTCAAATCCGGACCATTCGAAGTGTTCAGCAACGCGGGTGAGAAGCCTGCGCGCGAAAGGCTCATGTACCTGGAGCAATTCCGCGAAGCGCTCCGCATCATCACCGGCAAGCAGGAGATGCAACTGGTTTGGCCCGTCCACGTGATCATTTCCAAAACGGCGCCGGTCGGTATCAAACCCTTCAAGTTAGGACGCGACGCGCGCATGCTGTCATTGCCTGAATCCGGCGAGCTTTCGCGAGAAGTTATGAAGGAGCTGGCGCGAATCCTGATTCACGAGAACACGAGCCGCCTTCCCCCGGACGTGGAACAGGGCTTGATCGCGCTGGTTTCGACGTTGCAAGTGGATGGGCCGCGCATCACTCTCGGCGCGCCCCCTGCCGAGGCGGAGCGCACGCGCGGCTGGGCTTTGATGCATCTGGTGACCGGCAATCCCGAGTACGCGGGACGCGCGCGTGTCATGATCTCGAATCTCGAACAAACCGGCGATTTCGAAGCCGCCTGCCACAACGCGTTCGAAAAGACCGCCGCGCAAATCAATCAGCAGACCGATGCGTATCTAAAGGCCGGGAATTTCGCCACCACCATGATTTCAGGACGCGCGTTCAGCCTGACACGCGATTTCAAGCCGGTGCAGTTGGGATCGGACGACGTACGCATCGCGCAGGCCGACCTGTTGATGGCAGAGGGTCGAGCTGAGGAAGCCGCCGCAGCGTACAACGCGCTGAAGGGTCCCGTGTCATCGGAAGGGCTCGCGTTGTTGGATCTTGATAACGACAAGGATAAGCAAGCGCGCACCGAGTTGCAGGAGGCGATTGATGCGGGCAGCACCAGCGCGCGTGCCTGGTTGGAGCTCGGTCGCTTGAACTCCGATGAAATCGATCTCAAGAAGGCCAGCGAACTGAATCCGCGCTGGGCCGAGCCTTATTTTCAAAGGGCGGACCTTGATCCGGCCGTCGACAAGGAGCATCTCGAGAAACGCGCGGTGCTGCTGAAGAAGGCCGTCAGTCTGGAGCCGCGCAATCTCGATTATTGGACGGCGCTCGCCAAGAACGACGTTGCCGCCAACGATTTCGCCGAGGCGCAGAAAGCCTGGGGCGGCGCCGAGCACGCCGCAACGAGCGATGACGAACGCGAACGCATCCACCAATTGCGGCTGTCGTTGCAAGAGAAGCGTTTCGACGCCGAAGCGGACGAGCGCAAACGAATCGCCGCGGAGAAGGAGGCCGATCTCGCGCGTGTGAAAGCGCAAAGTGATGCCGCCATCCATGCCGCAGAGGACGAAGCACGCAAGAAACTAAATCCGAATGGTGCCGCTCCACCGAAACCGGAAGTTTGGTATCAAGCTGGAAACGACGCGGCCGGAACCACCGTTCTGGGCGTCTTCCAGCGTCTCGATTGCCTCGATGGAAAGCAGGCGCGCCTGGTGATTCAAGCCGCGGATGGAAAGGCCGTGCAACTCCTGGTGGCAGATCCTTCGCAAATCGACATGGGCGGCGGCGAGCGGGCTCTAAGCTGTGGCCCGCAGAAAACTCCTCGTCAGGTTTTGGTTCACTACAACGCGAAGCCGGACGCGAAACTACACACCGCTGGCGTTGCCACTGCGATCGAATTCCATTGAGATCCCGGCTTAAGCAGTTTATCTTTAGGCTGCTCGGCAAAGATCCAGACGCAATCGTGGTGACGTTCGCCTCGGGCGATCC
>Ga0187810_10000697_pt1 | contig 12194 bp, 10 predicted proteins | sample NC_wetland_sal_i_9_FD_132963 | JGI IMG/M metagenome (GOLD analysis project Ga0187810, IMG submission 132963) | Wetland sediment microbial communities from Neuse River Estuary, North Carolina, USA - ASW_5 | ecosystem: Environmental > Aquatic > Freshwater > Wetlands > Sediment | place: USA: North...
CTCCAATCGTGGTGAGGGCAGTCAAAAAGCAAGTGGTTACCGCAGTCGAGATCTCGGGCCAAAGCAGCGCGTTGAAAGTGATATAAGAGGCGGTTGCTGCAAGGCACCCGCGCAGCGCGAATTTGATATGTTCAGGATCCAGCAGTTCGCCGCTAATATAAGTTCGCGCCCGTCCCGTGCCGAGGTCTGGAAATGGCGCGAACACGGGCAGAGACTTAGACCCCGCAAGAGTTTGCAGGATCAGCGAGACGGTTTGTTCCAGTTCGCCCAACAGAGGAAGATTGGACGAAATCTCGCGTTCGCCCGGGGATTCATGCACCTGTGGAACTGAGCCTTCGGTGATGGCGTTGCGGATTTCTCGTATACGAGTAGCGACTCCGCCAATCCGCTCACGAGCGCTCTGGGAGACGCCGCCGCTGAAATGCGGCAGGTTCGCCGCGAGATCCACCAGTCGGCCGGTCAGCGCCACTACAGCGCCCATTTCTGTAGCGTACTGTGGGTCGAAGCTGGAGCGGCGCAAGGTTCGCCGCATACCGGATGTGCCCGTCATCGCCAGCCGATCCAGCGTCGTCTGGATGGAAGCGTTTACGCGATCTCCAGTCCGATAGTCCGTCAGCAACTCTTCGACACAGCTGAGCCGCTCCATGATGGCATCAGTGAGGTCATTCGTTTTTTTGAACGCGGCGAAAGCGATCTCCACCGCGAGAGTGATGTAGCTGGCGAGTGTGATGACTCCCACTGCCCAGAGAGTAGACTCGACCTTGGATTCGGCGGGAATATGCCTGTCCCACAACGTCACAGGAAACCTCCGATGATCCAAGAAAACCGCAGCGCTGGATCGTCGAGCGCAAGCATCAGCCCAAGGATGACGTACGCGCCTGCAAGCCCAAAGGCCATGAGGATGATCCGGGCGGCCTTCGCCGTCGCTTCCAGGCTCTCCCGCGAAAGGGTCACGGCGAAAATAGCGCCGTAAGCGCCATAGGGCAGGCGAAAGATCATGGTGAGGATCATGAAGAGCGTTCATGCTACAACGATTCGCGTCACGAGCGCGGCCCTGCCTCGGTACGGGGCGAGTTCCTCTTTCAGAAACTCCCAGAACCACGTGGCTCGGGCATTTAAAACTGGAAGAGCCTGCGCAATAGAAGCCATCTCAACGCCTTCGCATCACTGCTCTACTCTCGACTACCAGCCGCGGAAGCTGAAGCCGATTGACGACCGAACGCAGAGATCCACGCTGCTCCAAGACCGATCAAGGCTCCAACCGCTGTATCGACAAGCCTCAGAATCGGTTCGCGCCAGGCGTCCTGAGGTCCTATCGCCGCCACGACCATCACAACGGTTGTTGTGATTGAAGCCGTGATCATGTCATCCGCACGGCCCACCATCGCCAGCACGACGGCACCGATCGCGATCAGCCCTGCCATACCCCAAACATGAAATGGGAGGATCAGCAGGTAAACAAAACAGAGCGCAAAGCTCACGAGCGTCGCGGACATGCGCGACAAGGCCGCACCGGCGCTCTCCTCATAACTATGCCGGTATACAAAAATCGTAGCGACCACGGCCCACATTCCTCCGAGAAGGTCATCATCCCGGGAAATGGAGTACACGCTAACGAGAATCTGCGTGATGAGCCAGAAGCTAACCACGCATGAGATCGCGAGGATCAATGCCCGGAAGATTGTGTGGGACGCACCGAAATGCGCCAAGTGTTTCTTTTCCTGAATTATGGTCATAAACGTTCCTCGATTCCACCAGACAGAACCTGCGAACTGGATCCATCTCAACCTCCGCGAATCACGACGACTGCTGACTCGCTCACGCGAAACAGATCGGGTGAAGCGTTTTCAACCCGGACGCGAACAGGAAAGCGGGACGCGAGATGCACCCAGTTCAGCGTTCTCTGCACATCCGGTAAACCTTGTTCGAAGCGGCCAACCACGTCCGCGTCGGGAGTCACACCGAACCCAATACTATCCACTACGCCAGACAAGCGCACGTTCGGTTTCGATAATACGTAAACGTCCGCTCGCATACCCGGCGCGATGTGCTGCAGCTGCCCTTCCCGGAAGTTTGCGACCGCCCACCACGTCCGTGCGTCGATGAGCGTGAATACTTGCTGGCCGACATGCGCATATGCCCCCTCGGAAATCGTAAGATTCGCCACCCGGGCATCGAATGGCGATTGTGCGCTTCAGCCAGGTCGATCAACTCGGCCAACGAATACGGTTTGTCAGGTTCTATGCTCAAAATCGCTGAATGAAGACGCTGCGCGTCAGTGATCACTTGCCGTTCCTCAGGCGAATGCTACGGGCGATCGGGCGACGCAGGCGGAGACTTGGCGAACAGGTGGCTGACCGCTGCCAGCAGGATGATTTTATCGCTGATTCGCGCCCGCGACGCCTGCATTTGATTTCGCCTCACTCCAGTCCACTGCCCTCTCAAGCAGTTACTCCTCCAACTACCCGGATACCAATGGAACACCACTTGTTTGAGGAGTCTGAGCGCAATATCTCAGCCGCCACCGTTTTCGTCATTACGTTGTGCGAGGGATCTCAGCGAAACAGAGCTAATTGTGGCCCGCGGGAGCTTCGGCCATGCAGCGGTCGATGCCCTTAGGATGACAGCAGGTGGCCACTAATCGTCATCTTGCGGAGCACCAAACGCGAAATGGACAGCGAAACGGTCTCTTTGCGTTGTTTTTGCCGTTTTCTTCCACCGGGATTCTTTTTGGAAGTGCACTTGCCTTCAGTGAGGCGCCGGAACTTGTTAGGGCACGGTGGTTCTCGAGATTCGCAGCCAGATTTGGAATGTAAAGGAAAGATAAAGATGACAACCCTCGACACAACCGCGCTGCCTAAAATTCGGAAAGAAACCGACAGCCTCGGCCAGGTTAATGTCCCAGCGCATGTCCTCTGGGGCGCGCAAACGCAACGCTCCCTGGAGCATTTCAGCATTGGGCATGATCTCATCCCGCGCGAGATGGTCACCTCTTACGCCACGCTAAAAAAGGCGGCTGCCAATGTGAATCAGTCGGGCGGGCGCTTATCCGACGAGCAGCACCGGCTCATCGTGCAGAGTTGCGACGAGATCCTCAACGGCCTTCATGGGGATATGTTTCCCTTGCACGTCTGGATGACGGGCAGTGGAACACAGTTCAACATGAACGTGAATGAAGTGATTTCGAATCGCTGTTGTCAACTGGCAGGCACGCCCCTTGGAAGTAAGACGCCCGTTCATCCGAACGATCACGTCAACATGTCGCAGTCCTCCAACGATTCTTTTCCAACCGCAATGAATATCGCGGCAGCCGTCAACGTGACGAGCCGATTACTTCCAGCCGTAACCGGGCTGAGGGATGCCATTCGAGCGAAGTCCGAGGAATGGAAGAACATTGTGAAGATCGGCCGCACGCACATGCAGGATGCGACGCCGCTGACCCTCGGCCAAGAGTGGTCGGGATATGCCGCGATGCTCGGTGGCTGTCTTCATCGGATTGAAGACTCTTTAGAAGGTGTATATGAATTGGCTCTCGGCGGTACCGCAGTTGGCACGGGCATCAATGCTGCCCCAGGATTTGACAAGGCGGCCGCGGCCGAGATCGCCAAGCTCACGCAGCTGCCCTTTGTCAGCGCCCCAAATAAATTCGCGGTACAAGGTGCACACGACGCATTGGTTCAGCTTTCTGGTTCACTACGCACGCTAGCTGTCTCCCTTTATAAGATCGCGAACGACATCCGCTTGATGTCATGCGGCCCCAGGGCCGGCTTTGCGGAATTGATCATTCCAGCAAACGAGCCAGGTTCTTCGATTATGCCGGGCAAAGTGAATCCAACGCAAGCTGAAGCGCTTGCCATGATTGCCGTGCAGGTGATGGCAAACGACGTGGCCGTGGGGTTCGGCGGTGCGGGCGGCTATCTGGAGATGAATGTCTACAAGCCGCTCATCATCTTTAACGTCACGCACTCGATCACGTTGATGACTGACGGCTGTACGAACTTTCGCAAATATCTCATCGAAGGCACCAAACCAAATGTGAAGAGGATTCAGGAGCATGTCGACCGATCGCTCATGCTGGTGACCGCGTTATCACCCGTCATTGGTTATGACAACGCTTCCAAGATTGCTCACTACGCCTTAGACAATGACCTGACATTGAGGCAGGCCGCACTGAAGCTTGCTTTGGTGACAGAAGACGAGTTCGATCGCGTTGTCGATCCGGTGAAGATGGTCCATCCGTATGTGGCCAAGGCCAGTTGAGCGTGAGCACGTCGTTCAGGCAGCGCATCGGGAAAACACTAAGGAGACTCTCTGATGGCTAGTTCTACAAATATTGCAACCACCAATTCGTCGAACCCGGATGTCCTTCTCATCGGCGCCGGCATCATGAGCACTACACTCGCGGTCATGCTGAAGGAACTCGATCCCGCGCTGAAGATAGAAATCCATGAAGTGCTAGGCAGCGAGGCGCAGGAAAGCTCAAACGCATGGAACAACGCCGGAACCGGCCATGCCGCGCTGTGTGAACTGAACTATACGCCGGAACAAGCGGACGGCAGCATCGACATTTCCAAGGCGCTGCAGGTTAACACCGAGTTCGATCTGTCCCGTCAGTTATGGTCCTATCTGGTGAAAAAGGGGGCGATCCGAAACCCGCAGTCGTTCATTCATCCCGTGCCCCACTTCAGTTTCGTCCGCGGCGTGGACAATCGCAATTTCCTAAGAAAGCGTTTCGCGGCGCTTTCGAGCCATCCGCTTTACTACGGGATGGAGTTTTCGGAGGACAAGAAGCAAATTGGGGAATGGCTTCCGTTGGTTATGGAGGGGCGTGATCCTGGTGACGTGGTCACAGCGACGCGCATGGTGACCGGTACCGATGTGGACTACGGGGCACTCACAAAGGATCTGCTCGATTCGCTTCATGCCCAGGACGGGTTCTCGATTCATTTCTTCAGCCGCGTGCAAGATCTGGAGCGCGATGGAGATGCCTGGAGAGTGAAGATCAGGGACGAAAACAGTGGAGAGTACCGTTACGTCCAGGCCAAGTTCGTTTTCATCGGCGCAGGGGGCGGATCGCTGCCCCTGCTGCAGAAATCCGGGATACCCGAAGGGCGCGGATACGGGGGATTTCCAGTGAGCGGAATCTGGCTTCGCTGCGATAAGCCTGAAGTCTCTTCTCGTCACAATGCGAAAGTATACGGCAAAGCTTCCGTGGGATCGCCGCCCATGTCCGTGCCACACCTCGATACGCGCCACATCGAAGGCAGATTATCTTTGCTTTTCGGGCCGTACGCGGGCTTCTCGACAAAGTTTCTGAAACACGGGTCCTATCTGGATCTGTTCGGCTCTATCGATCCCGAAAACCTCCTCCCTCTGTTGGCGGTTGGGAAAAGCAACCTGGCACTTGAAGAATATCTGGTTGGCCAGGTTCTGGAGACCTCCGAGGAACGCTTCGCCGCGCTCCGAGACTTCTATCCGAAAGTGCAGGAGGACGATTGGAAGGTCGAAGTGGCCGGCCAGCGCGTGCAGATCATCAAAAAAGACCCGGTACACGGCGGCGTTCTGCAATTCGGCACTGAACTCGTGACGGCGTCGGATGGATCTATCGTTGCGATGCTCGGCGCATCGCCTGGCGCTTCAACAGCGGTCTGGATCATGCTTCAAGTCATTGAGCGCAGCTTCCGCCAGAACCTGACCACCGCAGGATGGGCGAACAAGCTGAAGGAGATGATTCCTTCCTACGGGCAGTCTCTTATCGACAATCCGGCATTGGTTCAACGGCTGCGGGCTGAAACAGCCGCCATTTTGCATATCAACAATATCAATTCCAAGGAGAAAGAAAATGATTCGCGCGTATCGGCTGTACACGGGGCCTGATGGAAACTCGCACGTAATACCAGGCACTGTGAATGGGGACAAGTTAGTGGACGCCGAGTCCATCCACTTCAAAGAGACGGGCCCACACTCCACCTTTGACTGGCACAATGACCCGATTCCTCAGTACGTCCTTACGTTGGCTGGCGTGCTCGAATTTTCGACCGTGGGCGGTGAGACGTTTACCATCCGCCCCGGGGATGTGCTTCTGGCGGAGGATCACACCGGTTCTGGTCACAAATGGCGTTTGGTGAATGACGAACCTTGGAAACGGGCCTACGTGATCTTCAAGAAAGGCGCGGATACTCAGTTCGTACCGGACGCAAAGTGAAACTCGTCGAATTCTAACCGGTAAAGAGGGTCTTCTCGCCATGAACTCGAATCTCTCCGATCCCGCATTGTGGAGTCGAATCCAGTTTGGCTTCACCCTCACCTACCACTACCTGTTCCCACAGCTAACCATGGGACTGGCTTGGTTCCTGGTGTATTGGAAGTGGCGCGCGCTTCGCACCGGCGATGAAAAGTACAACCAAGCTGCCCGATTCTGGGCCAAGATCTTCGGACTGAATTTCGCCGTGGGAGTCGTCACCGGCATTCCCATTGAGTTTCAGTTCGGAACGAACTGGTCGGACTTTTCGCGGTATGCGGGTGGCGTGATCGGTCAGACCCTGGCGATGGAGGGCATGTTCGCTTTCTTTCTGGAGAGCGCATTCATCGGAGCGCTCATCTGGGGCGAAAAACGCCTCGGTCCGCGCTATTATTTCCTGGCTGCGGTGGCCGTTGCGTTGGGAAGTTGGCTCTCCGGCTTCTTCATCCTGGTCACAAACGCCTTCATGCAGCACCCTGCCGGCTACCAGGTTCAGTCCGATGGCTCGCTCGGCATCGTTAGCGCCAGTGCCTATTTGCTGAATCCCTGGGCCTGGGTGCAGTTTCTCCACAACCAAATGGCCGCGCTAGTAACCGGCTCCTTCGTTGTGACTGCTGTCGGCGCGTTCTATACTCTGCGCAAGCTGCACCCAACCCAAGCGCGGCTCTATCTGCAGGCTGGAACGCTGACTGCACTGGTCGCATCGCTTCTGGTTGCGTTCCCGACCGGCGACCAGCAGGCCAAGATGGTCGGCAGATACCAGCCGGTAACACTCGCTGCGATGGAAGGTAAGTTCGAGGGCGGTCGTGATGCCGGCGTCGCTATTATCGGACAGCCCAACGTCGCCGCGCACCGGCTGGACAATCCCATCGAAGTGCCCGGTGCACTCAGCTTTCTCGCCTACGGCACATTTCAAAGCTTCGTTCACGGCCTCGATGAGTATCCGATCGAAGCTTGGCCGGATAATTTGGAGCTTTTGTATTACTCGTTCCACATTATGATCACACTGGGCACGATTTTTATAGTTCTGATGAGCTACGCTGCCTTCCTTAAATGGCGCGGCCGGCTCGAAACCAGCAAGTGGTTTCTCTGGGTTCTGATGCTCGCCTTCCCCTTTCCGTATATCGCCAACACGCTTGGATGGATGACGTCTGAGCTCGGACGCCAACCGTGGCTAGTCTACGGCCTCTTTCACACGCGGGACGGCTATAGCAAAGTGGTCAGCGGCGGAGACACAATTTTCACACTGATCGGATTTGTAGGCCTCTACTTCGTGCTCGGTTTGCTGTTTCTCTTCCTGGCCGGACGCCAGATTGACCGGGGTCCGGAGGGTGAACTGGTTGCCGATCGTCAAGTGGAGGCGGTTCCTGGCGCCGCGCAACTGCCCGTCAATGGAAAGGAATCGTTCGTATGATTGCGACATGGTACGCCATCGTCAGTATGATGCTTGTCCTCTATGTGGTGTTGGATGGGCGGAATTTTGGCGCAGGAATGCTGCAACGATTTGTGGCCAGGACGCCCGATGAGCGACGGCAGGTGATTGCTGCGATCGGGCCGCTGTGGTCTTGGCATGAAGTGTGGCTGGTCGGCTTCGGTGGCACCCTGGTTGCGGTATTCCCGCGCCTGATGGCGTCGGCCTTTGCCGGCTACTATCTTGCACTGATGCTGATCTTATGGGGTCTGATTCTGCGCGGCATTTCGATTGAAGTTCGTGGACACATCAACGACCCTCTCTGGCAGGGATTTTGGGACTTCATTTTCGCGTTCGCCAATTTTCTGCTGGCCATTCTTTTCGGCGCCGCGGCTGGCAACCAGGTGCGCGGTGTTCCCCTGGATGCCCACGGCAACTTCTCGATGGCTTTTTTCACCGATTTCATGGCGCGCGGCTATGTTGGTTTGCTCGATTGGTACACCGTCTCGGTTGCCGTTTTCACCGTTGCGGTGCTCGCGGCTCACGGCGCCACCTACCTCACGCTGAAAACTGAAGGCCCGGTGCATGACCGTTGCGCAAAATGGGCCAAGCATCTGTGGATAGCAGTTGTTCCGCTTTTCGTCGCAATTTCGCTGGAATCGTGGAACGTTCGCCCCAGCTTGGCCCAGGATGCGATGAAGCGTCCTTTTTGCTGGATCGGATTGCTTTTGATCGTCGCCGCGGCGTGCAGCCTAGTTTGGGGCCTCACAAAGGGTCAGGAACGGCGAGCTTTCGTGGGATCCAATTTACTCTTGGTCGGCCTGCTAGTCACCGGGAGTGCAGCCTTCTTTCCCGTGATGCTTTATTCGACGCTTGCCCCGGAAAATTCACTAACCGCTTACAGTGTAGCTTCAGGCTCCAGGTCGCTCCTTCTCGCATTTTTCTGGTGGCCCGTAGGCTTCGTGCTGGCGACCATTTATTTCGCCTTCATCTCGCGGCGTTATGCCGGAAAAGTAAGTGTTGTGCGCGACAACCAAGGGTATTACTGAACCGGGTTGGAGATTCACAATGTCTGACATAAAGAACAACAGACAAACTGCTGCGCAACTATTGATCCGGAGCCTGGTGCAGCAAAACGTGAAACAGATATTCGGACCGTCCGGCTCGATGCAGAACCGCGCCCACCGGCTGCCAGGCGTGTCCATCGCACGACACCGCAGTCAGGAACCCCCCCATACAATCAATCACATGGATTGGGCAACAAGCATGCTTGCAAGGGGCAAGATGCCAATTACACGCGAACTAGAACCAAAATCGATGGAAGAAATCCGAACCGCCAGTGCCGAAAACGAGACGTGCAGCCTCGGAAGCTATCTCGCATCGAGACTCGAAGAGATCGGAATCAAGCACCACTTTGCTGTTGCCGGTGACTACAATCTGGTTCTCCTAGACCAGCTCCTCCTCAACAAGAACACCCAGCAGGTCTACTGCTGCAACGAGCTGAATTGTTCTTTCTCAGCGGAGGGATACGCCCGAGCCAACGGCGTCGCCGCATGCGTGGTCACCTTTAGCGTGGGATCGCTAACAGCGTTCGACGGGCTCGCCGGGGCCTACGCGGAAGAACTCCCCGTGATCCTCATCTCGGGCGCTCCCAATTCCAACGACTTCGGCGCCAACCACCTCGTGCATCACGCGCTTGGAACGCTCGACCTCCGATACCCTCTGGACTTCGCTAAACGCATTACGTGTGAGGCGGTCGCAATTACTCATCCCGAGGAGGCCCCGCACCTGATTGATAAGGCCATCCGGGCCGCGCTACGGGAGAAAAAGCCGGTCTATATCGAAATCCCCTGCAATCTCGCTTCCGCGCAATGTTCGAAGCCGAAGCCCATCGACTGGTTTGAGACGCCGAAGAGCGACCCGGCTTCCCTCTATGCGGCTGTGCGCGCAGTGGCGCAATTCCTGGAAAATGCAGTAAGGCCGGTTCTGCTCGCCGGTCCGAAACTGAGGTCGCACGGAGGCATTGATGCATTCCGGCTCCTCGCTGAGGCGGTCGGCTGTGGTGTCGCGGTCATGCCGTCCGCTAAAAGCTTCTTCCCGGAACAGCACCGTCAGTACATCGGCATTTATCTCGGCGCGGCCGGCAGTGCCGGCGCCGCCGACGTGGTCGACTCGTCGGATGCCGTTCTCGCCGCCGGGCCGCTGTTCACTGACTACACGACAACGGGCTGGACTGCGTTGCCGTCCGAGAACCGGCTGATACAGGTGGACCCGGATCGCGTTCGGGTGGGCTCGACGACCTTTAACGATGTTTATCTGGCCGAGTTCCTGCGTGAACTGACGAAGGTGGTAAAACCCAAACCGAAGACGCTGGCTGAGTTCGAGAGAACGAAGGTCCTCGTTGCTTCGCCGTCGGTCGCCGATGCCGGAGTTCCGCTGACCCGTGAGGAAATGTGCCGTCAGATCCAGGGACTGATCGACTCGAATACGACGCTGATCGTCGAAACCGGAGATTCCTGGTTTAACGGCCTCAACATGAATCTTACCGACGGCGCGAAGTTTGAAATCGAGATGCAATGGGGGCACATCGGCTGGTCTGTACCTGCGACTTTTGGGTACGCGGTAAAAGCCAGAGACCGGCGCATCGTCCTGATGGTGGGTGACGGATCGTTCCAACTCACAGCCCAGGAAGTGTGCCAGATGATTCGGTTGAATCTCCCGGTCCTCATATTCCTGGTCAATAATCGCGGCTACACCATCGAAGTCGAGATCCACGATGGCCCATACAACAACGTCAAGAACTGGGATTATGCGGGCCTGATGAAAGTTTTCAACGCCGAGGATGGCCTGGGCGTTGGCCTTCGCGCGACCACCGGCGGAGAGCTCGCGGCCGCAATCGAGAAAGCGATGGCCCACTCTGGAGGGCCGGTGATGATCGAATGCTCCATCGAACGGGATGATTGCACCCGGCAACTCCTCGAATGGGGATCGCGAGTCGCCATCGCCAATGCGCGCCCCCAACAGAGAGCGTGAAGCACATGAATACCAGCCAAACCATATCCCTTTAGTCCGACCAAGCGACCAGCAATCTTCCGGGAATGGCACACGGGAGGACATGCATGCTGTTCCCCGGAAAGACGGGGCTCCCCGTCCTCTCTGTTCTATTACCTATGCCTCGGAACGGGCAAAGACTGAATTGTTCGGGCCGCTGGGATTTGAAGCCGGGACCCCTTTGAACCTAATCAAGCGGGGAGGTCTCCCTCTTACCCTTCACCATTGCTTAGATCCGGGGCCGAGCCCGCGCAAACTGCCCGGATCGTCTGATTCGGCTCGTGTTTCTGCCTTTGTGTCCGAAGTGAATACAAATCCTCGTGATGAGGGTCCCCGTTTGATCGTCTGCCGGCACGAACAGAACGCGGCGTTGGGGCGAAAGCCAACAGCGCCGCACCGTTTTCGCGAGGAGGACAGAGACACCCGAATCGAGCGGGTCGGGCTTTCAAATGGCTCTTCCTGGAAACAGCTTCTTCGCGACGCAAGTGATTACGGAGCGCGGGTCTGTGATGAAGATTTTCACCTCGTCCCCGTTGCTATCAATGGCGAAGAAAGCTTGCGATGAGAACCCGAAAGGATTAATGTGCACCGTGTAGGCGAAATAAAGCGTGCCGACGTTGGCGAACGGACCGGCTTGGTCCGGTGGAGACGTAATGACGCTACTGCCCGTCTACGACAAGCTGCCCCGCAGACTAGGTCCGAGCATCCTTTGTACTGTGCGCTTGCCGTGGGTGTGATCGCCAGCCCGAGTGTCAAGGCCGCGGCGATGGTGAAAACCTTGCCGGCGGTAGTGCATTTTCTATGTTCATGAGGAATCTCCCTTTCTGCTTAATCGATCAGGCGGCCAAATCCTCAGCGTGAGCGTCGTGTTCTGGCAACTGGAGCGCCAGTGGCCGTGGAAAAGAGCAAGCCTTCAGCCAGGAATCATCAAGGCTATTGGGGTGTGATTCAGCGGGTTAGTCATGATATCCTACGCTTTCAGTTTGAGACCGTCCCGCTTTGCGACCGCGTTCTCTCTACACTCATTCACACTGAGACCAATACATGAAGCTTACTTGGACCAAGACCGACGAGGCACCCGCACTCGCGTCGTACGCGCTGCTGCCCATCCTACGAGCGTACTTCAAGCGGACAGGGGTGGAGATCGAAACGGCTGACATCTCGCTCGCTGGACGTATTATCGCCAACTTCCCTGAGTGTCTTCGGAACGATCAGAAGATTCCCGACGAGTTGACGCGCCTGGGGAAGCTGGCGCAGACACCGGAGGCCAACATCATTAAGCTCCCCAACATCAGCGCTTCGATTCCACAACTCCGGGAAGCGATTGTCGAACTTCGCGGGAAGGGCTATAACATCCCCGACTATCCCGAGAATCCATCGACAGAAGAGGAGCGTGCGGTGCAGGCGCGCTTTGGCGTAGTGCTGGGCTCGGCCGTGAATCCGGTATTGCGCGAAGGCAATTCGGACCGTCGTGCTTCGAGGGCGGTGAAA